>ERZ772883.360-NODE-360-length-50777-cov-8.533851_pt1 | contig 50777 bp, 45 predicted proteins | sample MGYA00580575_ERZ772883 | MGnify/ENA primary metagenome ERZ772883 (study PRJEB29015, sample SAMEA2737666) | human gut metagenome | biome: human gut; feature: human-associated habitat; material: faeces | place: China | collected 2012 ... | reverse complement strand
GTGCCGCGTGCTTTCTTTGGTACTTTCTTTCGCTTCGAAAGAAAGTACTGCCCCCATCGGGGCGGAAGCCCCGCCGTCCGCACCGGAGTCGGCGCGTCAAGCCCTCGGCGTGATTATGCGCCCGCAGACGCGCTGTCGGCTTTCCGTTCACTGCCCCCTTCGGGCCGCCTGAAGAAAACGAACGCCCCATAGGGCGGCAAGCCTTGCTCCCGCGCCGGAGTCGGCGCGTCAAGCACCCGACAGGAAATTTTCTACGGCAAAATGGCCGCGCTTGGTGCAGGCATCCCCCACCTCCGCGTCGAACCCTTTCTTCTATCAGGGCTTCTTTCCAAAAGAACCCTCCCCCTCTCTCCCTCTTCTCTTTAATCGGAAGGAGCCAACGAAATGCAGTTCTTAGCAACCATGGAAAAACTGGTGCTGCGCTACTATAACTTCTTTCTGGAAGGCGTGCGCAATACCCTCATTATCGCATTCTTCGCTGTCCTGCTGGGCACCCTGCTGGGTACGCTGATGGCCATGGCCCGCATGAGCCGCATTAAGCCCCTGAAGTGGATCGCTACCGCCTATATCGAGTTCTTTCGCGGAACGCCCCTGATGGTGCAGCTGATGTTCATCTTCTATGGCCTGCCCATGATCGGCGTTACCTTCCCCAGCGTCAGCTTTATTCCTGATTTCGATCGCTTCGCGGCGGGTATCGTGGCCATGAGCCTGAACAGCTGCGCCTATGTGGCGGAGATCATCCGCTCCGGCATTCAGGCCGTGGATAAGGGCCAGATGGAGGCGGCCCGCAGTCTGGGCTTCCATCACGGCGAGGCCATGAAGCTGGTCATCCTGCCGCAGGCGGTGAAGAATATCCTTCCCGCGCTGGGCAACGAGTTTGTGACCATCATCAAGGAGTCCTCCATCGTGTCGGTCATCGGTATCGCCGATTTGATGTACCGGGCCAAGGGCGTTATCGCCAAGACGTATAACAGTCTGGAATGTCTGGCGATCGCCGCGATCATGTACTTTATCCTCACCTTCATTGGCGGGCGGCTGATCGCCCTGATGGAAAGGAAGATGGCTCATGGCAGAAAATAAAATGATCGAAGTCCGCCACCTGTCCAAGCGCTTCGGCAAGCTGACGGTTCTCAATGATATCAGCACCTCTTTCGACGCAAAGGAAGTGGTCAGCATCATCGGCCCCTCCGGCGGCGGCAAGAGCACCTTTCTGCGGTGCCTGAACCTGCTGGAAACGCCTTCCGATGGGCAGATCATTTTTGACGGCGTGGATATCTGCGATAAAAAGACGGATATCAACGTCCACCGGCAGAAGATGGGCATGGTGTTCCAGCAGTTCAACCTGTTCGAGAATATGAACGTGATGAAGAACCTGACCGTGGCCCCCATGCGCATTCATAAAATGCCTCAGGCCGAGGCGGAAGCCAAGGCGGAAGAACTGGTGCGCCGGGTGGGGCTGGCGGATAAGCTGACGGCCTATCCCAGCCAGCTTTCCGGCGGTCAGAAGCAGCGGATCGCCATTGTCCGTGCTCTGATGATGAACCCGGAGGTCATGCTTTTCGATGAGCCCACAAGCGCACTGGATCCCGAAATGATCGGCGAGGTGCTATCGGTTATGAAAGCGCTGGCCGAGGAGGGTATGACCATGATCGTGGTCACTCACGAAATGCGCTTTGCCCGGGAGGTCAGTACGCGGACGCTGTTCCTGGACGGCGGCCGTATCGAGGAGGATAAGCCCTCCAAGGAGCTGTTCAGCCACCCGGAAAGTCCCCGGCTCATCAGCTTTTTGGAAAAGGTGCTGTAAAGCGCTATTCAGACAGGACGGTAGCAAAAACCGTCCTGTTTTTTGGTGTTGTTCATTTTTCTTAATCCCCTTTTCCCGGCGCACGGGAAGTGCTATAATGCGGCGTATTCCATCCGTACCAAGGAGGGATTTCCCATGACCTACAAGCACACCGAACGCGCCTGCTTCACCGGCTATATTGTGCAGGCGGTGGTGAATAACTTCGTTCCCCTGCTGTTTTTGACCTTTCAGAAACAGTTCGGCATTCCGTTGTCGCAGGTGACGCTGCTTATTACGCTGAATTTTCTTCTGCAGCTGGCTGTGGACGGCGCGTCCGTGTTCTTCATTGATCGGATCGGCTATCGGGCTTCGGCGCTGCTGGCGCATGGCTTCGCGGCGCTGGGGCTGATCTTTTTGGCGGTGCTGCCGTCGGTCCTGCCCAGCGCTTTTGCGGGCCTGTTGATCTCCGTCCTGTTCTACGCTGTTGGCGGCGGCCTGCTGGAGGTCATTATCAGCCCCATTGTGGAGGCCTGCCCATCCGAGCATAAAGCCAAGACCATGAGTCTGCTCCATTCCTTCTATTGCTGGGGCAGCGCGGGCGTGGTGGTGTTGTCCACCCTGTTTCTGGCGGTGTTCGGCAGCGGCAGCTGGCGGGTGCTGGCGCTGATCTGGGCGCTGCTGCCCGTGGCGAACGGCATTTTCTTCCTGAAGGTGCCCCTTGCGCCGCTGGTGGAGGACGGAGAAAAGGGGATGTCGGTGGGCGAACTGTTCCGCTCCGGCATGTTCTGGGTCATCATGCTGATGATGGTCTGCGCCGGGGCCAGCGAACAGGCGGTGAGCCAGTGGGCCTCCACCTTCGCGGAGAAGGGGCTGGGTGTCAGTAAGGCGCTGGGCGACCTGACCGGCCCCACAGTGTTCTCCCTGCTGATGGGCCTGAGCCGTCTGATCTACGGCAAACGGGGCGACAAAATGGACTTGACCAAGACCATGCTGGGCTGCTGCGGCCTGTGCGTAGCGGCGTACCTGCTCATCGGCCTGACGCAGAGTCCGCTGACGGGCCTGATCGGCGTAGGCCTGTGCGGTTTCTCCGTGGGCATTTTCTGGCCGGGCACGTTCAGCACGGCGTCGGCCTCCATGCACCGGGGCGGTACGGCCCTGTTTGCGCTGATGGCACTGGCGGGTGATCTGGGCTGCTCCGCCGGGCCGACGGTGGCGGGCGCGGTAGCCAGCGCCTTGGGCGATAACCTGCGGGCGGGCATCCTGTGCGGATTGGGCTTCCCCCTGCTGATGATCGTCGGCGTACTGCTGATGAAGCGCATGGCGGATCGGGCCAAGCCGCGGGCGTAAAATTTTTATGGAAAAAACCGGGTACAGAGGATCGTTTTTCCTCTGCACCCGGTTTTTTGAATTGCCTGAAATGGATGGCCGGTGTATACGGCCCGCCCCGCTGGCGCCTTATTCATAAATATCGGCGTGCCGGGTACTGCCGCGCTTTTACTCAGGGCTGCCAGTCGCTAAGTACCTTCGGCAGTTGTGCCCACTGGGCGATGATGAACTTTTCAAATTTCATTGGAAAAGTTCAGTCTGTCAAAGGCAGACCAGCTTTCCCTAGGGACAAATTAAGATTCGGGGGTGCGGAGCGGGTTTGCCGCTGTCCTCGTCCTTTGGCGCGTTCCCTTATTTTTGCGCGCCTGTTTGTGCCATTCGCTTTCATTATAGGGGAATCGAATGGGAAGGGACGTTCTTCCCTGCCGAGGGTCGGGCAGGTTCAGACCTTAAGGATATAGCCTTCCTTCCGCGGCTTGGGCTGGGGAGCCGGGGCGGCGCCGTAGCCCAACGCGATGGAGCCTACGCCCCGCAGGGTCTCCGGCAGACCCCATTTCCGCAGCAGCGCCTTGCCCGCTTCGCTGTCGAAAATTTCCCGCTCCCGATGCACCCACACGGTGGAAAGCCCCAGCGCATGAGCGGCCAGCATCATGTTTTCCAGCGCACAGCTGGCGTCCTCCACCCACGGGCCGATGGCCGGGTCTGCCAGCGCCAGCACGATCACCGGCGCGCCGTAGTAGGGATCCTTGTCCGTGCCCATGACGGCGGCGTTCAGCTTGGAAATTTGTTCCCGATATTTGGGACTGGTCACGGCGATGAGGGTGGGCGACTGCCTGCCCATGGCCGAGGGCGCGTAAGTTCCGGCCTCCAGCACCTGATCCAGCAGTTCTTCCGGCACGGGGTCGGCCTTGTAGGCCCGGACGCTCCGGCGGGTCTTCAGCAAATTCAGCATTTCATGGGAAGCAGTATCCATGTGGAAAACTCCTTTCAAAAAGCAATGCTTGTGGAAAACCAAAGGGGGATTACCGGCTGACGCGCAGCTCCTGTCCCGGTTCCAGCGGGATGCGCCGACCCTGCCAGATCAGCGCGCCGCCGGGACGATCGGTCAGGACGCGCAGCTCCCGCTCGTCCCAGCACAGTTGTACCTGTCCGCCGTCCGGCAGGGGAATGACGGTATCCAGCGCCGATAGCCCGGAGGGTCGGGGCTCCAGCGCAAAGGCCCTGCAGCCGGGAGCCTCGGCCCGGAAACCGGCTACATACCGGCCGATGAGGTCGATGGGGCCCGCGCCCCACGCGTGGCACAGGCTCTTGCCGTAGGGATCGCCGTACATGGCGTAGTGATCGGGGAAAGTCTGGCGGGGGTCGTATTCCTCCCAGATGGTGGTGGCGCCCAGCGCCAGCATCCCGCCCCAGTAGTCCCGCACCTGATCCAGCATTTTTTCCACCCGGCCCAGCTTGCAGTTGGCCCAAAGCTCGAAAAATTTGAAGTAGGGCGTGGTGATGGCCGGAACGCCGTCGTTGTCCAGCACGTTTCGGACGATGGAAGCCCGCTTTGATTCGTCCGCAAAATCATACAGGATGGCGAAAATATTGGCGTGGCGGGTCACATTCCGCCGCCCGGAGGCGTAGGTGTCGATGTAGGCGCCCTTTTCCTCGTCGTAGAAAAACCTGTCCAGCTTTTTCGACAGCCTTTCGGCATGGGCTGCGTACCGGCTGCCGTCCTGCCCAGCCAGCGAAGCGCAGTCTGCCGCCGCTTCCAGCGCCCGGATGAACAGCATTTGCTCGGCACAAAGCGGGCCGTCCTTGTCCATGTCGGCCCAGTCCATAAAGACCCAGTCTTCCTCCCGGCCAACGAGGAACCCTTCCTCATTGGTGCGTTCCAGACAGAAGTCCGTTAGACTCCGCATCCTCGGCCAGATGGCCCGGACAAAGTCCAGATCGCCGTAGGTCTGGTAATCCTCCCGGATGGACAGGAGCCAGTAGAGCGAATAATCCACAATGGAATTCAGATGCTGCAGCAGCGGATCCTTGCCCCGCAGCGCCCACATGGTGCGGTGGCAAATGTCCGCGTCCATGTACAGAAACCGGCTGACAAAGTAGCTCTGATACGCATCGCCCGACCAGACCCAGCGGTCCCGCTTGATGCCGTCCAGAAAAAATTCCCGGCTGTTGAGTTCAAAGGTATAGGCCGCCGTGTTCCAAATATCTGTCAGCAGCCGATCGGAGCAGGAAAAGCGCCCCCGGCGCTTCAGCGGCGTGCGTTCGTATTCCACCCGCAGGCAAAGCTTCGCCTCGCCGGGAACGAAAACATAGCGGAACGCCCGGGCAGGGAACTGGATCGAAGCCGTTCCCGCGGGCACGGTCTCGATCAGCGGACAGTCGGACACGGCCCGCGCTTCGGTCTCCGATTCACCGAAGCAGACCGTCAGCTCCGGCTGGTTCTCCATTTCCAGAAAGACTCGGGCAAAGGTCTCCCGGCCAAAGTCGTACAGCGTTCCCCGCTCGTCCTGAATGACTTCGACGGGCTGGAGTTTCTCATAGACGAAGGGAAAGACCTCCGGGTCCTGCTCCGGCAGGGTAAATAGGGGGCTGAAACCCACGGGTAGCTTTTCCCCGGCAAAGGGCTGGGCCGTCCAGCCCTCCGTGCCGGACAGGCTTCCTTTTTCCACATACAGGCAGGGCAGCCCGTCCTCCCGGAACACTTCCACCACGATCTCATGCGTTCCGGCGGACAGGGGGATTTCCTTCCCGAAGGGGTACAGCTTACCGTCCACGCCTACGTTGCCCTTGCCCCGGGCAAGGACGGTCAGCCCTTCCGGGGCGGTCAGCTCTGCGCGGCGGAAAAAACGGACGCTGTGCCAGCAGTCGTACACCGGCCAGATCGCCAGCCGGTAGTAATCCCGCTCCTGACGGCGGGCGTGAAGTTTCAGAGAGTGACGGAGCTCGAAGTCTCCGGGATACCAGATCCAGCAGGGCGTATGTTCCATAGGCGCGTTCCCCCTTTTTTGACGTTCTCCTATGTTTTCTCCGAAAAAAGGCGAATTTCCTTGCGGAAAAAGAAATTCCCTCTCCGATGAAAACTCGGAGAGGGAAGGAATTACGGTTGCGGCGTGGAGCGCACGCACAGATAACTCAAGGGCAGGCTGACCAACGCGGCCAATCCCTGCATCAGCCGCCAGTGGTCGGTGAAGAAAGCCCATGCCTTCTGGATCCAGTTGACCCATTGCAGGCTTTGAATGAAAATTTCGCCCTCACTGCCGTACTGCACCAGCTCGATGGCCTGACGGAACACGGGAGCCAACGTCAGCACCCACAAAAGCAGCGGCCCCAGAATGACCACGGCCAGCGTGACCCATTTGTTCCGCCGCAGGCAGCAGGCGAACAGATACATCAGGCACAGGATTTCCAGAACGTCCAGCAGAGACCGGGGGAAGCTCTCCAGAGATTGCCGCAGGGTGGCGGACAGATACGTTTCCGGCAGGAAAGCGTAGTCATAGCCGCACAGGATGCTGAAATTTCCGTTGTGGCGGCTCAGCGCCAGAATGAGATAATTGTTGGCGATGCTCAAAATCAGGGTGCCCAGCAGGAACCCGATCATGCACAGAATCAGGCTGACGAGCTGGCTGAGCCAGACGGTAAACCGAGACGTGCCGAACCGGCACAGAAACGTGGAGCCGCTTTTGGCCAGCATGCAGCTCAGCACCAGCATCAGAAACAGGGTCAGCGCCCAGTTGGTGGAAATGCCGGTGCCCTCGCAGCTGGAAAAGCCGGTCAGCCCCACGAGAAGGCCGATCACATCCGAAAGAAGAAGGAGCGCCAGAAGGCCCAGCGCCAGCTTGCCCAGCCGGATCAGGTGATAGCGCAGCGCGCCCTTCAGCCGGGAATCACGATAGAAAGAATGCTTCTCAGTCATGCCGATGTGCCTCCTCTCCGTTTTTCGCTTCCGTCAAAAAGACGAACAGCCGCTGCAGGCTCAGGGGTGCGGTCTGAATGGCCGGGTCTGCCGTCAGCCGTTCCCGGTCGGCAGGACGGTTCAGCCGGAGGTGCCGCACCAGCGATCCGGCCATTTCTTCCTCCCGCAGCACGGTCAGGCCCGCTGTGGCGGCCCGCACCGCGTCCGGCTGGCCGGACACGCTCAGATAGTTTTCCGTCAATTCGGTGATGGTGCCCTGCTGCAGCAGGCGGCCGGAGTCGATCAGCACGGCGGAATCCAGCACCCGGGCCACCTCCTCGATCAGGTGGGTGCTGAGGATGAAGGTGCGTCCGGACGCGCTGTCCGGGGAATGGGTTTCCCGCCAGAGCAGGTCGTAGAAGCGCTCCCGCATGACCGCGTCCAGTCCCAAACTGGGTTCGTCAAACACGGTCAGCGGCGCGCCGGAGGCCAACCCCACGCTCAGCAGAAGAGCGGTCTGCATTCCGCGGCTGAACCCTTTCAGCCGTTTCTTTTTCGGCAGTTCAAAGCGGCTGAGAAGCTCCTCGGCGCGGCTTTGGTTCCAATGGGGGAACAGGCCGCCGCACACGTAAAACAGTTCCTTGATATTGCTCAGTTTGCCAAAGTCAGGGGTATCGCCGATGAGGCACAGCCGGGAAAGGCTGCTTTCCGGCCGGACAGGCTGTCCGAAAAGCCGGACTTCCCCCTCATTGGCCCGAAGCTGGCCGGAGAGAATACGCAGCAGGGTACTTTTCCCTGCGCCGTTTCGGCCCAGCAGACCCACGGTCTGGCCGGGGGCGACGGAGAAGGTAAGGCCGTTCAGCGCAGTCATACTGCCGAAACGGCGGGTGACGTTCTGCACTTCCAGTGCGGTAGTGGATATCATGGGAAACTCCTTTCTGAAAAAGGCTGGGTGGGGCTTTTTTCAAAGGGATTAAGGGAGAAGGGGGATACGCCCGCAGGCGCATTCACCTTCCCCAATAGGGAATAGGCCGACCACGGCGCAAAGCAGGGTTTGCAGCCTTATGGGGGTCTTTGTTTCGGTAGGCGAACCGAAGGGGGTGCAGGGGGGCGAGCGGAAAGCCACCCTGCTTGCGGCGATAATTGACAACTTTGCCGTAAGCAATTCCCCTTGGCGGGGAATGACGCGCCGACTCCGGCGCGGATAGGGACTGGCCGTCCCATGGGGCGCTCACACTTTTCTTTCGGTGGCGAAAGAAAAGTGTGCAAAAGAAAGCCAGCGGCACGGCGACTCCGGGAAAAAGCCCTTTATTGCCCATTTTTGAAAGAGGGAGTTCGCAATGTCGCGCGCAGCACACTTGGACTGCTAACATGGACGTTCGTGCGCGCTCGTGCTCACTCTAATCCTCTTTCAAAAAGGGCAAGGCTTTTTCCCTCCGCTGCCTATCGCCGCTCTGCTCCCCCGCAGTTGGCGGTGGGCATACTGACCCCTTGCGGGTTGGGATGACTCCCGTGGCTTGGCGGTTTTGCAGCGTCAAGGAATGAGGGCTTCTGCTCCCCCGCAGTCGGCGTGGGGCAGGCTTACCCCTTGCGGGTTGGGATGACTCACGTAGCTTGGCGGTTTTGCAGCGTCAAGGAATGAGGGGGCTGCTCCCCTGCGTTCATGGTTTGAACGATTTGGAATGCGAAAGGCCAGCGTGGTTTCGAAGCCATGCTGGCCTTTATTGCGAGCCATGAGGCCTGTCGCCGAATGGCGGTCTGAATCGGCCAACCGACAGGGAGCCGCACCAGACCGGCGAGCCGTGGCACCTGTTGTGCCACGGCGGTAAAACCCCGGCCAACCTGCTTTCCCACGAGTGCCCTGCGCACCGGTGGCGCGCAGTCCGAGGTGAAGGGCTTTAGCCCTTCCCACAGCAGTGCTTGTATTTTTTGCCGCTGCCGCAGGGGCAGGGCTGGTTCCGACCGACGGCGCCGGGCTGCGACTTGTTCACGGGCGCGCCGCCCTTCTTCGCCTGACCGTTCGTGTTCTCGCCCTGTAGACCGGCCTGCGTCTTTTCCAGATCGACGGCCTTCCGCCGCTCCGGCAGGCGCTGGATTCGGCTCTGGTAAATGCGGCGTACCGTCTCCTCCCGGATCAGGTGGATCATGTCGTTGAACATGTCGTAGCTCTCCCGCCGGTACTCCTGCACCGGGTTCTGCTGACCGTAGGCCCGCAGCCCGATGCCGTCCCGCAGGTTGTCCATGTCGTCGATGTGATCCATCCAGTGGCGGTCAATGACGGAAAGCAGCACGACCCGCTCAAATTCCCGCATGTCTATGCCGATCTCGGTCAGCAAGGCTTCCCGCTCGGCGTAGAAGTCATCCGCGTCCTTTTCCAGCCACTTGACCAGCTCGTCGGGCTCGTCCATCTTTTTGATCTGCTCGGCGTATTTGTCCAGTGTGCCGGGCTTCAGACAGAGCTTTTCCAAGTATTCCTTCGCGTCGTTTACGCTCCAGTCGAAGCTGCCCTCGCCGGTGAAGTTGAGCTGGGCCGTGGTCTCGATCAGCTTGTGAACCATGGCGTGAATGGTGGCGCTGACGTCGCCGCCCATGAGGATCTCCTTGCGCTGGCCGTAAATCTGCTCACGCTGCTGGTTCATCACGTCGTCGTATTCCAGAACGCTCTTGCGGATGGCGAAGTTCCGTCCCTCGATGCGCTTCTGGGCGGCTTCGATCTGCTTGGTCAGCATTCCGGCTTCCAGCGGCTGGTCTTCTTCCAGACCCAGCCGCTCGATCATGGGCGCGATGCGCTCGGAACCAAAGAGCCGCATTACGTCGTCTTCCAGACTGATGAAGAACTGGGTGCTGCCCGGGTCGCCCTGACGGCCGGCGCGGCCCCGCAGCTGGTTGTCGATGCGGCGGCTCTCGTGGCGTTCCGTGCCGATGATGTGCAGACCGCCCAGCGCCATGACCTTTTCGTGCTCCGCGTCGGTTTCCTTCTTAAAGGAAGCAAAGGCTTCCTGATAGGCCTTGCGGGCTTCCAGAACCTCCGGCGGAACGTTCTCGTTGTGGCCGATGGCTTCCATGATGATCTCTTCCGGAACCCCGTCCTGACGCAGCTTGCGGCGGGCCAGAAAATCCGGGTTGCCGCCCAGCAGAATGTCCGTGCCGCGGCCCGCCATGTTGGTGGCGATGGTGACCGCGCCCACGTGACCGGCCTGCGCCACGATCTCGGCTTCCTTCTGGTGGTGCTTGGCATTCAGCACCTCGTGAGGCACGCCCCGCAGCTTGATAAGGTGGGACAGAAGCTCGCTGGTCTCCACGTTGACCGTACCCACCAGAATGGGCTGGCCCGTCTGGTGGCGCGCCACGATTTCCTCTACGACGGCGTTAAACTTGCCCTTTTTGCTCTTGTAGACCACGTCGTTCATGTCCTTGCGGATCATGGGACGGTTGGTGGGAATCTGCACCACGTCCAGATTGTAGATGCCCTCGAACTCCTCCTCCTCCGTCTTGGCCGTGCCGGTCATGCCGGAGATTTTTTTATACATACGGAAGTAGTTCTGGAAGGTGACGGTAGCCAGGGTCTTGCTTTCCCGCTCCACCTTCACGTGCTCCTTGGCCTCGATGGCCTGATGCAGACCGTCGGAATAGCGGCGGCCCACCATCAGACGGCCGGTGAACTCGTCCACGATGACGACCTCGCCGTTCTGCACCACGTAGTCCACGTCCCGCTTCATGAGGGCGTGGGCCTTCAGCGCGGCCAGAATATGATGGTAAAGCTCGCTGTTTTCCATGTCGGCGATGTTTTCCACCTTGAAGAAGGACTGGGCCTTGGCCACACCTTCGTCGGTGAGGGAAACGGCCTTTTCCTTTTCGGCTACGGTGTAGTCCTCTTCGTTTTTCAGCCGGGAGACGAACTGATCCGCCCGGGCGTACAGCTCGGTGGATTTGTCGCCCTGACCGGAAATAATCAGAGGCGTGCGGGCCTCGTCGATGAGGATGGAGTCCACCTCGTCCACGATGGCGTAGGCGTGGCCCCGCTGCACCATGTCGCTTTCCCGGATGACCATGTTGTCGCGCAGGTAGTCGAAGCCCATTTCATTGTTGGTGCCGTAGGTCACGTCGCAGGCGTAAGCCTCCCGGCGCTGGGCGTTGTCCATGTCATGAACGATGATGCCCACGCTCATGCCCATGAAGCGGAAGATGTTGCCCATCCACTCGCCCTGAAATTTGGCCAGATAGTCGTTGACGGTAACGATATGCACGCCTTCGCCGGTCAGGGCGTTCAGGTAGGCGGGCAGGGTGGCGGTGTGGGTCTTGCCCTCGCCGGTCTTCATCTCGGCGATGCGGCCCTGATGCAGGCAGATACCGCCCATGATCTGCACGGGGAACAGCCGCTTGCCGTCCACCCGCCAGACCGCTTCCCGGAAGGCCGCGAAAGCATCGGGCAGAATATCGTCTACGGTTTCGCCTTTGTGCAGCCGTTCTTTCAGAATGGGGGTCTGCCGCTGCAGCTCCTCATCGGAAAGGCCTTTGTATTTGTCTTCCAGAGCCAGAACGCTGTCCGCGATCTTCTGCAGCCGCCGTACCTCCGCGTCGTTGCTCTGTCCCAGCAGCTTTTTGAAAAAATCTTTCATTGCCACGCCGGTTAACTCCTTACCATTTGATTTGTGGGGGATGGAGAACGCGCCCTCGGGGCGGCGCAACTCATCCTTTATTATAGCATCAACCCCCGCCTGCGCGCAACCGGCAAAACACAAGCGCCCGCGTCGGCGGAAAAACAGCCTCTAAAACAGGAAAAAGAAGCGAAAAAACAAAAAACCAGCAAAAAAATCAAATTTCATCCTTTACATTGTTGCAGAAATTGTGCTATACTTCAAAAGTTGGAGTATGCCCGAAGCCATGGGCGGCTGCATGGACGGGAAATCGCCTGTGACCATGGGTCTGGCACGGCTCCTTCATCACTGACAAAGCGCGGCTTTCGCTGCGCGGGGTCTTGGGCTTTGCTCTGCTACCTCTACGCAGACATCGCCAACTTCAAGAGACCCTTGGCTCAAGAGAGCACATTCTACTGGAGGTGTAACCTAATGGCACGTATTGCGGGTGTGGACCTGCCCAGAGAAAAGCGTGTGGAAATCGGGCTTACCTACATCTACGGCATCGGCGTGGCTTCCTCCAAGGAAATCCTGGCCGCCACCGAGATCAACCCCGATACCCGCGTCAAGGACCTTACCGAAAACGAAGTCAGCAAGCTTCGTGATTACATCGAGCACCATGTGAAGGTGGAAGGCGACCTCCGTCGCGAGGTTTCCATGAACATCAAGCGCCTGGTGGAAATCGGCTGCTACCGCGGCGTCCGTCATCGTCGCAGCCTGCCTGTCCGCGGTCAGAACACCAAGAACAACGCGCGTACCCGCAAGGGCCCGAAGCGTACCATCGCGGGCAAGAAAAAGGCCACCAAGTAAGCCGCTGATCACATCGCTTATGTAGCATGGAGGGATAAACAAAATGGCACCTAAGCAAAAGCTTAAAAAGGTATCGCGCAAGCGCCGTGAGAAAAAGCTCGTGGAGCGTGGCGCCGCGCATATCCGTTCTTCCTTTAACAACACCATCGTGACCCTGACCGACACCAACGGCAACGCTCTGTCCTGGGCCAGCGCCGGCGGACTGGGTTTCCGTGGCAGCAAAAAGTCCACCCCCTTCGCCGCCCAGATGGCCGCCGAGACCGCAGCCAAGGCCGCGATGGAGTTTGGCCTGAAGACCGTCGAAGTGTATGTCAAGGGCCCCGGTTCCGGCCGTGAAGCCGCGATCCGCAGCCTGCAGGCCGCCGGTCTGGAAGTCAACATGATCAAAGACGTTACGCCCATTCCCCACAACGGCTGCCGTCCGCCTAAGCGCCGCCGCGTGTAAGGAATCATAAGGAGGACATAATTCGATGGCTACGAGCAAACAGCCTATTGCCAAGAAGTGCAGGAGCTTCGAAGTATCTCCCGCAACGATGGGATACGGCAACAAAAAGTCTACCCGGAACCCCGGGAACGCCAACCGCCGCCGCAAGGTGTCTGAATACGGCATTCAGCTGAAGGAAAAGCAGAAGGTCAAGTTCATCTATGGCGTGCTGGAAAAGCAGTTCCATAAATATTATCTGAAGGCCTCTCACATGAAGGGCATCACCGGCGACAACATGCTTCAGCTGCTGGAGCTGCGTCTGGATAACGTGGTGTACCGTCTGGGCCTTGGCAAGACCCGCCGCATGGCCCGTCAGGTCGTGACCCACGGTCACATCCTCGTCAACGGCCGCAAGGTGGACATCCCCTCCTACACGGTGAAGGCCGGCGACGTGATCACCATCCGTCAGCAGAGCGCTCAGCTGGAGATGTTCAAGGTGCTGCGGGAGGGCACCAGCGTTGTGACCCCCAAGTGGCTCACCTTCGACGCCCCCACCCTGACCGGCAAGGTGGAAGCCCTGCCCCAGCGTGACGATATCGACTTCGAGCTGCAGGAGAACCTGATCGTCGAGTTCTACTCTCGTTAGTCTTGATACGTTACTCCCTCGATCCAATGGTATAAAACAGGAGGGTAAGACGAATGATCGCAATCGAAAAAGCGCACATCGACTGTGCGGAGCTGAGACAAGACGGCACCTATGGCAAGTTCATCATCGAGCCGTTGGAACGCGGCTTCGGCAACACGCTGGGCAATGCCCTGCGCCGTGTGCTGCTTAGTTCGCTGCCCGGCGTTGCGGTGACCACCATCAAGATCGAAGGAATTCAGCATGAGTTCTCCACCGTCCCCGGTGTGACCGAGGACGTGAGCGAGATCATCCTGAACCTCAAAGCGCTGTCCGCAAAGCTGTATTCCGACCAGATGAAGACCGTCACCATCGACGTGAAGGGCCCCTGCGAGGTAAAGGCTAAGGACATCGTGGTGGACGACGAATTGGAATTCGTTGACCCCGAGGCCCACATCGCCACTCTGAATGAAGACGCTCATCTGCAGATGACGCTGACGGTCGACAGCGGCCGCGGATATGTAAGTGCGGATAAGAACAAGTATCCGAACATGCCTATCGGCGTGATCCCGATCGACTCCATTTTCACCCCCATCAAAAAGGTGAACTACTCCGTTTCCGACACTCGCGTTGGTCAGATTACCGACTACGATAAGCTGACCCTGGAAGTGTGGACGGATGGCAGCGTACAGCCGGATGAGGCGATCAGTCTGGCGGCGAAGATCTTGACGGAGCATCTGACCCTCTTCGTCGGCCTGACCGAACAGGTGACCACCATCGCCTTCACCGATCAGGAAGACGACAAGAAGGAAAAGGTGCTGGAAATGACCATCGAGGAGCTGGATCTGAGCGTCCGCGCTTACAATTGCTTGAAGCGCGCCGGCATCAACACCATCTCCGAGCTGGTGCAGCGCAATCAGGAAGACATGATGAAGGTCCGCAACCTCGGCCGCAAGAGCCTGGAGGAAGTGGAGCAGAAGCTGGAAGCGCTCGGCCTCAGCCTGCGCCCCAGCGAAGAATAACAACCCTTGATGAACATGCAGGAGGATACAGACCATGGCACAACGCAAATTGGGCCGCACTGCCGACCAGCGCAAGGCGTTGCTTCGCAATCAGGTCACCAATCTGATCTGGTATGGCCGCATCGAGACCACCGAGGCTCGCGCCAAGGAAGTCCGTCGGGCCGCTGAACGCCTGATCACTCTGGCGGTGAATGAGTGCGACAACACCATCGCCACCACCAAGGAAGCCCATAACGACAAGGGACAGATCGTCACCATCGAGACCGTGAACGACGCGCCCAGCAAGCTGCACGCCCGCCGTATCATGATGAGCTATCTGTACGAGATCCCCGATGTCAAGCGCAAGGACGAGGACAAGGCCGACTGGAAAGAGCGCACCAAGGACGTGAAATATCCTGTGGTGGAGAAGCTGTTCCGTGAATATGGCCCCAAGTTCAAGAAGCGCAACGAAGAAAAGAAGTGCGCCGGTGGTTACACCCGCATTTACAAGCTGGGACCCCGCCGCGGCGACGCCGCCGAAATGTGCATCATCGAGATCATCTGATGATCGCAGGGGCTTGGCCCAAAGGAGAGACTGCTGTTTTTGCGGCGGTCTCTCTTTTTATGCGAAAGGTTCGTCGGTTGACAAAAAAATGGGGGACGGGTACAATCTTTCTGCGTGGGGCTGTAAACGTTTCGTCGCCGGGGCACACTGAAAAAGAGGGGTGTGGGCTGTGACGATGAACGAAAGGATAGCGCGGCTTTGGCGGCGCGTAACAGGCAGAACAAGGACTCCGTTGCCGGAGCTGGAAACACCTGCGGCAGAGCCTCCTCCCATGACCGAGCTGGAAAGCGCCCATGTGATCGTTCGTCAGATCGACCGCTGGTTGGGTGCCATGGAAAGGCTGCGGTTGGCGGATTACGTGCGCTATGTAGACGACCGCAAGCGGCTGTTCTGGACCAGCTTTTGGGCGGGCGTAGCCCGGGGCGTGGGCATGGCGGTAGGCTTTTCCATTCTGGGCGCGCTGCTGGTGTGGATTTTACAGGACTTGGCCAAGCGAAATCTTCCGCTGATCGGGGAACTGCTGGCGAATATCGTCAGTATCGTGCAGAAACGGCTCCAATAGGAGGAACATATGACAGGACTTTTCTGGGCAGTAGCCGCCGCCGCGCTGGCGCTGGACGTAGGCTCCAAGCTGTGTGCGGTACGATCGCTAGAACAGGCGGTGACGGTGCTGCCGGGCGTGCTGGAGCTGCGTCTCAGCCGGAACAACGGCATGGCGCTGGGACTGCTCAGCGGCAACTGGCTGGCCAACCTGCTGCTGCCGCTGGCGGTGATCGTGGCGGGCTGGCTGCTGATGCGCCGCTACCGCCCAACGGTTTTCACCCGTGTGGCGGCTGGGCTGATCGTGGGCGGCTTTCTGGGCAATTTTGGCGAAAGACTTCTGTTCGGCAGTGTGGTGGATATGCTGTATTTTCCGTGGCTGCCGTGGTTTATCTGCAACGGGGCGGACATTGCCATCTGCTTTGGCGTGGCGATGCTGGTGATCAGCACGCTGCTGCGCCCACAGGATTGGAGGGAGCGGCGTGAAAACGATTCAGCAGCAGGCGGAAACTAAAGCCCGTCTGGATGTGATCGCCGCGGAAATGGGCGAATGCAGCCGCTCTCAGGCGGCCAAGTGGATCGAGCAGGGACTTTGCCGAGTGAATGAAATCGTTCGCAGTAAGCCCGGCTATGGGGTAGCGCCCGGCGACAACGTGGAGTTGACCGTGCCCGACCCGGTGGAATTGACCGTAGAAAAGGAAGACATTCCGCTGGAGATCCTTTATGAGGACGAGGACGTGGCCGTAGTCAACAAGCCCTGCGGCATGGTGGTGCATCCCGCTCCGGGCAACGAGACCGGCACGCTGGTCAACGCCCTGTTGTACGCCATGGACGATCTGAGCGGCATCGGCGGAGTGAAGCGCCCGGGCATCGTCCACCGGCTGGACAAGGACACCAGCGGCCTTTTGATGATCGCCAAGAACGATCAGGCCCATGAAAGCCTGAGCGAGCAGCTGCGGGAGCGCACCATGGACAAGCGTTATCTGGCCGTGGTGGAAGGCGAAATGAAGGAGCCCTCCGGCCGGATCGAACAGCCCGTCGCCCGCTCCAAAAAAGATCGGAAAAAGATGGCCATCGACCCCGAAGGACGCTACGCCCTGACGGAATGGACGCTGAAGGAAAATCTTCGCGGGGCGGCCCTTCTGGAGGTACACATCCTGACGGGACGTACCCACCAGATTCGCGTCCATATGCAGTCCATCCACCACCCGGTGGCAGGCGACCCTATTTATGGCGCAAAAAACGGCGTGAAAGCACCGCGATTGATGCTTCACGCCTGGCGTTTATCTTTTACCCATCCCCGAACCGGGGAACGACTTTCCTTCTGTGCGGAGCCGCCGGAGGCTTTTGCCCGCACGGTGGAAAAACTGCGGAATCATTCGTAAAGCCCCAGCCAGTCCTTGTGGACGGCGTCCCAGGAATAGTGGGCCGGGAGCAGCGCACGCTGCTCGTCCGTGGACCTTTGCAGCTTCCCGTTCATGGCCTGCTGGACCAGTGCGGGAAGCTCTTTGTATTCATGGAAGCGGTTGATGGGAATGCCCAGCTCGTCCAGCTGAGGATAGCCCAGCCAGTCGCCCATCAGGAAAACCGCGCCTGCGTATAAGTATTCCTGCATACTGGCCGCGAAAGCGTCGGTGGAGATGGCCAGAATAAACAGGTCGGCGCATAGCCGAAGCCGGGCGGTCTCCGTCAGGTCGAGAAAATCCCGCAGCACCACGGCCTGACAGGGCAGGGCCTCGGCGGCCTGCCGCACCCGTTCCATGTATGCGGGGTCCCGCTTCACGTAGGTCTGCTGCAAGACCAGCGTCATATGGGAAAGGTTCTCCTTTGGCAGAGCCGACAGCGCTTCCACCACTTCCAGCTGATGCTGGGCGTTGTCGGCGCTGTAGCCGATGCTGACTACGTAGCTGTCTTTCCGTATGCCGTAATAGGCCCGGCAAGCCTCCCGGCCCTCGGCGGCCAGTACGCGGTCGATGGCGGCAAAGCCGTCCTGCCCCCAAATGGTCATGCGGGTCTTTTGGTATAGTTCCTCCCCGCAGCTTTGACGGAGCTTATCCCGCATCCGCTCGTTACAGGCGGTCAGACGGTCGCAGCGGCGCAGATAGGGGCACATCTGTCGAAGGGAACGGTCGGAAGCCCGCAGCAGGTCGCTGCCCCAGAAGGTGCACACCCAGCGGGCATGAAAACGCCGGGAGACCCGCAAGCCCAGCGCCAGATCCCGTTGGGACAGGTAATGATTATGAACGACGTCGAAGGGGCCGAGCTTTGCCAGATCCCGGGCGTTCAGGGCAATTCTTGCCCACATGCGCACCCGGGGAATCAAACGTATCACGGGCAAACGATGGGAATCCTTGTATACCGTCACGCCGTGCTCCCGGTAGTAATCATCGAACTGGCCTTTGTGCCCCCAGATGGGGAATATGACGATCTCATATCCCGCGGGCAGCAGCAGGTATTCCACCGCCCGCTTCGTCCACAGCGCGTCGCTGTCGGCAATCAGCAGAATTTTCGGCATCAGGCGTTCCCTCCCGTGGCTTTCGAACGGCGCACTGTGAAAATCTCCTTGACCGTGCGCCACAGCGTGGCGATCTCACGTCGGAACAGAAACAGACTCACGGCCAGCAGCAGCGTCAGCAGCAGGTATTTGGCGGCCCCGGTCAGCCAGAGATTCCCGAAGGAAGCCAGCAGCATCAATACGATGGGGTAGATCAGGTAGCGCTTGGTCTCCAGCATTTTGTAGTAGCGTTCGCCCACCAGCGTGCGGAACAGCAGCGTCAGAATGGCGGAGAACGCCGAAGCCATGGCCGCGCCCGTCATGCCCTGCGAGGGGATCAGCAGGAAGCACAGGGCAATATTGACCACCGCCGAGAACAGATAAATGATGGTGGTCCAGTGGGTTTTTTTGGCGATATTGATGCCCATGCCCGTGGTTTCGCCCAGACAGTAGCAGATGGGGGAAAGAAACAGGAAGGGGAAGAAGATCACCGAGCTGCGGTAGCTCTTGCCCAGCAGCAGAAAGACCGGCGTTTGCAGCAACGTGATGCCCAGCCCGAACAGGCACAGCAGGCAGGCCATCAGCCGATGAATGGTGAAAAAACGGGTGCTGTCGTCCTGATAATGTTCCAGCACGTAGGGCGCATAGTAGGCGTTGAAGCCGGTCTGGATGATGTTGATGGTGGCCGCCAGCCCCAGCGCGCTGGAATAGATGGCATTTTCGCTCAGCCCCATCAGGTTTCGCAGCACCACGGAATTGGCGTTGGAGTTGAACCAGCTCAGCATGGCCAGCGGTGCCAGCGGCAGGGCGAAATGGCTGACCTCCTGCACAAAGGGACGGTCGATCTCCCGGGCGAAATGCACGTCGAAACGGCTGCGCTGCAGCCACAGGCACCCTAGACAGAACAGTGCCATCAGCACCGTCAGCACCAGAATGGCGGTTTGGCCCCTTGCGTCGTCGAAACCCACGGCCAGATAGGCCAGCTTGGTCACCACCACATGGCAAACGCCCTGAATGGTGTAGAGCTTGGCGTTCTGCTCCATTCGATAGCTCAGGGACAGAAAACGGAACAGCACCAGAAAAAAGCTGAAAAGGCAAAGCTGGACGAAAACGCTCCGGCTCTCCGTGCCCATGACCTGCACCGACAGGGAGCGCCAGAAGAAACTCAGCACCAGCGCCGCCACAAGGCTGAAAGCCAGCGGCACCAGCGTGCAGAAGGTGTACAGGCTCTTACGGGTCGATTTTCCCGGCGGCTCCCGGAAAAAACGCACATAGGCCTGATCCAGCCCCAGATAGCACACCGAGGCGATCAGCGAGCCGTAGGTGGAAAACATATTGAACTTCGCCAGCTCCTCCGGCACAAACAGCCGGGTGGCAATGGGGGAGGAAAGAAAGCCCAGCAGGAAGCTGATCCATGTCATCATGGAAAAGCCCACCATGTTTTTCAGAAATTTCTTCTTGCTCTGATCCATCGTGCTGCGGGAAAAAGGCTCCCGCGCTCCTTTCGTTCGGCGGTGTTATTCGGCCTTGGGGGCAAGGCCGGTCTCGTGGGGCAGGGAGACAGTAAAGGCGGTGGACTCGTCGCTTGCGTCCAGCGAGATTTGGCCGCCGTATTCGTCCAGACGGCGGCTGACGATGGCCAGTCCCATGCCGCGGTTCTCTCCCTTGGTGGAAAATCCCGGCTCAAAGATCCGTTCCCGCAGAGAAGCCGGGATGGCTGCGCCGTTATTGCGAATGATGAAGGTAAACTCCCGCAGGCTTTCCGTGACCGACAGCGTGATCTGGGGCTTTTCCGCCTGTGCCGCCGCATCCATGGCGTTGTCCAGCAGGTTGCCGATGACGCAGCAAAGCTCCCACGCGGGCATGGCGATCCCTTCCAGTGTGCTGCGCACGTCCATCTCCAGCGCAATGCCGCGCCGCTCGCATTCGGCGTTCTTGACCTGCAGAAGGGCGTTGAAGGCCGTCACCTTGGTGCGCAGTACCCGGGACACGGCGTGCAGCTGGGAATAAACGGTTTCCAGATAGGCGGTCGCGTCCTGATACTCGCCCATTTCCATCAGACTGTAGACCACCTGCAGGTGGTTGAGAAAGTCGTGCCGCTGGGCCCGCAGCTTCAGGTTCAGCGCGTCCATCTGCTGATTGACCGTTTGCAGCTCGGTGATGGTGCGCATCCGCCGGCGAGTCAGCAGCGCGTCCTGAATGTCCAGTATCGCGCCCCACCCGGCCACCAGCGCCCCGACGACCGCAATGGTGCGGAGGGAGATACGATTCTGCCAAGAAAAATCCATCAGAAAAACGTATACCACAAAAACCAGCAAAGCCAGAATTTGCAGGGCGTTGACGGCAATGGCATATACGACGGTCTTACTGATATTCGGTTTTCGGGGGGCTTTCAGCATATTTTTCTCCGCGGCGTTTCAGAATGGCGGGGTGTCGGCGCCGCAGATTCACTATACACGTTTTCGGGGGAAAATTCAATCCTTGAGCCAGTCCCGGTACTTTTCCGGGGGATAGGTGCGGCGGATCATTTCCTTTAAGAAGCGCAGATCCTCCTCGGAATAATAGGAGGCGTATTTCTGATAAAGCACCCGCAGGGCGGACAGGCTCTGCACCCGCAGACTGTAATCGTTCAGCTTGATAAAATTGGCGGAAAAGGGCGTGAGCTTATCAAAAAGCACGCCCATCACGTCATCGGTGATCCAGCCGATATGCCCCTGCCCCAGACGGACGGTCTTATACTGGTCGTTCAGCACCATCATACTGCCATGAGTATAGCGGTTGATGCTGGTCAGCAGGAAGCTTTCCAGCTGGTCACGCAGATCTTCCAGCGTCTGTTTATAGGGGGCGTAGCCGCGCATCATCTGGGTCAGCTGATCCAGCATGGGGTTGGAGGTCAGGAAGAGAGAGCCCAGCCAGGGCCGGAGCACCGTTTCCAGCTCCTCCTGCAAGACGGGAATCGCCACATCCACACCCCCAAATGCGCTTTGTAACAACGATGTAGATTTCTACACTTTTTGTCATAATTCCTTGCGTCAGGTTAAGAAAATATTTCGTTCCGGTAATTTTTTCTTCCAAACTTAATTCTCATACGTCAAAATTAAATAAATATGCAAATTGAAAACTAGGTTTTGTGGATGAATGGAAGCCCTCCCCCATGGATAGATGGGCGCAAAATAAAATCCGCATGAAAGATGGCTCCCTATACAAATTGTCAGATCACGGGAAAACCCTTGCCAAACTCGTCGAAAATTGGTATGATGAAGCACGGTCACTATTTCGGGCGAAAGACGTGCTTTTGGTTTTCCATAGAAGGCTGTCGTCGATGGCTTCTGAGTGTGGAAAAGTTTTCCATAAGTCTTTTGCATAATATACATTATGAAGAGGGTTTGGCAGTATGACGAATGCGGGGGAACTCTGGGAAAGCGCGTGCGGGATCCTGAAACAGGAAATGACGGACATCAGTTACCAGACGTGGATCGAGTCCTCGCTGAAGCCTTTCGGCCTGATCGGCGACACCTTGATTCTGGAGTGCATCAACGCCATGATGCGGGAATACGGCATCAACCGCATCATGCCCCAGATTCAGAACGCCGTGTCCACGGCCGCTGGAAAGGCCCTGACCGTGGAGGCGCTCTGTCAGGAGGAGATGGACAGCCGCGTCCGGGAGCTGGAAGCCAAGTACACCGGCAATACGCTGGCCCAGCTGAACCCCAAGTATACCTTTGACACCTTTGTGGTGGGCAGCGGCAACCGTTTTGCCCATGCGGTGTCTCTGGCGGTGGCGGAGGTGCCCGCCAAGGCCTACAACCCGCTGTTCATCTACGGCGGCGTGGGTCTGGGCAAGACCCACCTGATGCACGCCATCGGCCATTATTCTCATCAGCTGTACCCCCAGATGAATATCGTATACATCACCAGCGAGGATTTCACCAATCAGCTGGTCAGCGCCATGCAGCAGAACCGCAATCAGGAGTTTCGCGACCGTTTCCGCAATGCGGACATTCTGATGGTGGACGATATTCAGTTCATCGCGGGCAAGCAGAGTACGCAGGAGGAGTTCTTCCACACCTTCAACCATCTGCGGGAAGCGGGCAAGCAGATCATTATGACCAGCGACAAGCCGCCCAAGGAGATCCAGAAGCTGGAGGAACGTCTTTGCAGCCGTTTTGAGGGCGGACTGATCGCGGACATCCAGCGGCCCGATTTCGAGACCCGTTTGGCCATTCTGCGCAAGAAAGCGGAGTTTGAGCATATCATCGTCAGCGACGAGATCCTGGAGCTGATCGCCGAAAAGATCGACACCAACGTTCGTGAGCTGGAAGGCAGTCTGACCCGTTTGACGGCGTACAGTACGCTGGCCCGGCGGCCCATCGACATGCAGCTGGCGCGGGAGGCTTTGCGGGAACTGTTCAACCACAGCGAAAGCCGCCGCATCACCTGCGACATCATTCAGGACGCGGTCGCGTCGTACTACGGCGTTTCGGTGGACGATATCAAGAGCGCCCGCCGCAGCCATGACGTGACCGTTCCCCGGCAGATCGCCATGTATTTGAGCCGGGAAATGCTGGGCCTGAGCCTGACGAAGATCGGCGACGCCTTTGGCGGCCGCCACTACACCACCGTCATGTCTTCCATTGAGAAGGTGGAAGACTCCATCAAGCAATCTCCCAGCTTGGCCAGTCTTCTGGACGACATCCGCCGCATCATCAAAGACACCAAATAAGCAGGCAGGGGCAGTGCCCCTGCACCCCGGACTGTGCGCCTTTGGCGCGCAGGGGCGTAGAGGGACATGGAGATTGGCTGCGGAGTTACCGTCGCGGCACACCGGGTGCCACGGCTCGCGGGTTTGGTGTGGCTCCAAGAGGCTTGCAACATGAATAGCCGGTGCGGGCAGTGTGGAAGGTCGGCCGAATTTCACTATCACAAAGCGAGAGCTTTGGCGCAGAAAAGCGTCAGGGCTTTTTTGGTGCTTGCGGGAGCAGCAGAAAGTTGGTAAAATAAGAAACATACAAAACCGAAAGTGCTTCGTTCAAAGGGTGTAAGAGCCGAGAGACGGATGCGGGATGGAACGGTTTTGCAAGGGAAGGAGAACCAGCCATGGAAAAAGTTACGGCGCAGGAAAATCTCAAGCAGGTCACCAATCCCTATCTGCCCTCTTGGGAATATGTGCCAGACGGCGAACCCTATGTGTTCGACGACCGGGTCTATGTATACGGGTCGCATGATTTTTTCAATGGGGATCTATACTGCATGGGCGATTACGTCTGCTGGTCAGCCCCGGTGGACGATCTGGGACAGTGGCGTTATGAGGGCGTGATCTATCGGAAGGATCAGGACCCGCACAACGGCGACCTGCAGGGCAACCTTTACGCCCCGGATGTGACCATCGGGCCGGACGGGCGGTATTATCTGTACTACGTGCTCAGCAATGTGAATTTCGTATCCGTGGCGGTATGCGACACCCCGGCGGGGGCGTATCAGTTTTACGGATATGTACACTACCCGGACGGTACGCTGCTGGGACTTGCCCCGGGGGACGAGGCGCAGTTTGACCCGGCGGTGCTGACGGAGAACGGAAAAACGTATCTTTATACAGGCTTTTGCGGCGTGGGCGACCCGAATAAGCACGGGGCTATGGTCACGGTGCTGGAAGCCGATATGCTGACGGTGCGGGAAGCGCCGGTCTACGTGGTGCCCAGCACGGCCACCAGCGCGGGAACGGGCTACGAGGGCCACGAGTTCTTCGAAGCGTCCTCCATCCGCAAAAAAGACGGACTGTACTATTTCATTTATTCGTCCGTTAAGTTCCATGAGCTGTGCTATGCCGTCAGCAGGGAACCCACCGGGGGCTTTGTTTATCAGGGTGTGCTGGTTAGCAGCGGCGATCTGAACATCGATACCTACAAGCCCGCCGAAAAATGCGCCTACTACACCGCCAACAATCACGGCAGCATGGTGGAGATCGGCGGCGAGTGGTATATTTTCTATCACCGCCACACCAACGGAACCAATTTCAGCCGTCAGGGCTGTCTGGAAAAGCTGCATTTCCGGGCGGATGGTACGGCACCGCAGGCGGAAATGACCTCCTGCGGCGGTACTCCCCTGCGGGGCGAGGGCGAATATCCGGCTTATCTGGCCTGCAATCTGTTCACGGACGTAGAAAAGACCTACGTCCCCTGGTCTGGCTGGATGGACGACCGCTTCCCCAAGATCACGCAGGAGGGCCGGGACGGCGACGAGGTCTACGGCTACATCGCCAATATGTGCGATCACGCCACTGCAGGGTTCAAGTATTTCGACTGCCGGGGCGTTCGGCGCGTCAGCGTGCGCACCAAGGGCTTTGCCGGCGGACAGCTGGAACTTCGCACGGCATGGGACGGCGAACCGCTGGGCAGCATTCCGATCGGCTACGCCAACGTATGGCACGACACGGCGGCGGACATTGCCATTCCCGACGGCGTGCACGCGCTGTATTTCACCTTCGCGGGGGAAGGTCGTCTGCAATTTGCATCGTTTACGCTGATGCGCGGGGATGAATAATGGATAGAGAAAGAGCCGGGGGAAATCCTCCGGCTCTTCATTTATCCAAAAATGGAGGGGCAGGACTGCCTACAGGGAGTCCCTCAAACGTATGCCGCGGCGCTGTCCCGCGGGGAGGAAAGCGGCGCTTCACAACCTGCCCAGGGGCTGTTCACCAGCACGGACGGCCTTTTGCCCCCTTAATAGGTCTTTCGGAGCTTCCCGATCAGTGAGAACAGCAGAAAGGCCGCCACGTTGGCGACGACCACACTGGCTCCCGTGGGGACGGACAGGGCGAAGGACGCGCATAATCCGGCGAAAAAGCACACCACGGAAACGGCCAGCGCACAGAGCAGCACCTTGCGGAAACTCTTGAACACCCGCATAGCCGTCAGACCGGGGAACACGATCAGGCTGGAGATCAGCATGGCGCCCATCACTCGCATCCCCAGCACCACGGTGATGGCGGTCAGAAAGGCCAGCAGGGCGTTGTAGCGCTCGACTTTTTCGCCGGTAGCCCGGGCGAAGGTCTCGTCAAAGGTCACGGAGAAAATTTTCCGATAGAAAATGGCGAATAGGCTCAACACCACCGCCGCCAGCACCACGCTCAGCTTCAGGTCGCTTTCGCTCATAGCCAGCACACTGCCGAACAGGTAGTTGTTCACGTCGCCGGTGGTTCCGTTGGACAGGGAGAGGGCGATCACGCCCACGGCCAGCGCGGCAGTGGAGATCATAGCGATCATGGCGTCGCCTTTGAGCTTGCCGCGGCTGGACAGACGCAGCAGCAGGAAGGCGGCCACCACCACTACGGGAACGGCGACCGCCATGGGGGCAAGCCCCAGCGCGGAAGCGACGGCCAGCGCACCGAAGCCCACATGGCTCAGGCCGTCGCCGATCATGGAGTAGCGCTTCAGCACCAGACATACGCCCAGCAGCGCTGCGCACAGGGACACCAGCAGGCCTACTACGCCCGCTCGGACCATAAACCGATAGGAAAACATTTCGACCAGAGAGTCAATCATGGCTGCAACCTCCCACAAAGCGCTGCCCCAGGGGGGAATGGCGGTATTCCTCGGGCGTACCCAGGAAAATGCCGTCATGAGAAAGATGCAGGATGCGGTCGCCCTGACGGAGCGCCGCATCCAGATCGTGGGAGATCATGACCACGGTCAGGCTTTTTTCCCGGTGCAGCATATCGATGGTCTGGTACATTTCCCGGGTCACCATGGGGTCCAGCCCCGCCACGGGTTCGTCCAGCAGCAGCATGGTGCGGGTGGCGCACAAAGCCCGGGCCAGCAGTGCACGCTGCTGCTGCCCGCCGGACAGCTCCGCAAAGCTGCTCTTTTTGCGGTCCTCCATGCCCATCAGCGCAAGGTTTCGGTCGATCAGCTCCCGCTGAGCCTTGGTGGGGAACAGGTTCAGCCCCCGGCAGCCGGAGGAGACCACCTCCCACACCGAGGCGGGAAAATCCTTCTGGGCCTCGGTGCGCTGGGGCAGATAGCCGATCTCCGTATTGTGAAAACCGGCTTCATAGGTGATCTTTCCCTTGGAGGGAGCGATCAGCCCCAGCAGCCCCTTGATGAGGGTGGATTTGCCGGAGCCATTTTCTCCGACGATGCACAGATATTCGCCCCGCTCCACCTGAAGCGAAAGGTCTTGGAGCACCGTGTGTCCCTCGTAGGAAAAGGAACAGTGGTCGCAGGTGATCAAAGCCATATCAGTCAAGCGCCTCCTTCAGCGCGTCCGCGTTGCGGTTCATCAGGGTCAGATAGCTGGCACCCTCGTCCATTTCCTGCTGGGACACCGTGTGGCAGCTGTGGAACAGCAGCTCCTTCGCACCGTTCTCCTCGGCCAGAATGTCCGCCGTTTTGCGGCTGGAAAACTCAATGTAGAAAACGACCGGGATCTGTTCTTCCCGGATGGTGCGGATCAGCGAAACGATGGTCTTCACGCTGGGCTCGCTGTCCTCGCTGCAGCCGGGAAAGGCCGCGTCATAGCGCAGGCCGTAGGCCGCCGCAAAGTAGCGGAAGGGGAAACGGTCGCCGAAAACGATCAGATCCCGCTTGCCCTCCGCCACGATGGTCTCGAAGCGCTCGTCCAGCGCCTGCAACTTTTGCTGGTAGGCGGCTTCGTTTTGGATAAAGCGTTCAGCGTTTTCAGGGGAAAGAGCGCACAGCTTTTCCCGCAGAGCCCGAACGATCAACTGCACGTTTTTGGGGGACGTCCAGACGTGCTCGTCCATTTCCTCGTGGCCGTCCTCGTCGTGGTCATGGTCGTGCTCCGGAGCCATGCTCTGGGAATGCTCCTCCTCCAGCAGGGTAACGCAGTCCGCCATGGCGAAGGTCTCCGGCGCGTCGTCCCCCAGCGAAGCCAGCACCCGTTCCAGCCAAGTGTCGCTTTCGCCGCCGGTATAGAGGAACAGGTCAGCGTTTTGAATGGCGATCATATCCTGCGGGGTGGGTTCATAGGAATGAGCGTCCGCCCCGGGCGGTAGCAGCAGCGTGACCTCCGCCGCGTCCCCGGCGATGACCCGGGCAAAATCGTAGGCGGGAAAGACGGCGGCTACCAGCCGAAGCCGGGCAGGTTCCTCCGACGATTCCGCCCGGACAGGCGAAAGGGAAAAAAGCAGCGCAATAGCGCAGAAAAAGGCAGCAATCCGACGAATCAATGGGTTTCCTCCTTGTTTTGACAGGCGGCGCACAGGCCGTAGAGCAGCGTTCGTCCCTCGTCCAGCGAAAAGCCGTGATGATGGGACAGATGCTCCTTGAACAGGTCGATCTCGCCGCAGTGCAGGTGCTCCATAGCGCCGCAGCGCACGCAGCGGATGTGCAGGTGGCTTTCCCGGCAGCGGTTGAGCTGATAATGAGCCGACTCGCCGCTTTCCTGCGGGGCGTAGCGGCGCAGCTCCCCGCTTTCACACAGGCGGGTAATGGCGCGGTACACGGTGGTCTTGCCGATGGCCAGCCCTTCCCGGCTCAACTCTTTTTCCAGCTCCTGATAGGCTTCCTCCGCCGTCAGGCAGCTGTCGGGCCGGTTTTCAAACAGCCGGGCTACCGCTTCCTGCTGACGGGTCTGATAGGAACCGCGGGCAGACATGGCGCAGCCTCCTTTATTTTGCTTATTTGAAAATGAAATTCATTTTCAAAATGGTATTATAAGACCTGCGAGCTGCATTGTCAAGCTGAAAGTTAGCATCAGGTAATTCTCAAACATTGCAATTCGGGCCGGGGTGCGCTATACTTACCACATCCCTTTCGGATGTTTTCACCGGTGTGTTTTGGCCGGGGCAAAAGCATCCTTCCTGAACGACAGAAATGAAACCCGAGGGAATGTCGAAGAGAGCGAGGCGAGCAGAAAAATGCGTATTTCTATGATCTGTATTGGTTCCACCGGCGACGTGCGTCCCTATATCGTGCTGGGACGCGAACTGCAGCGCCGGGGCCATCAGGTGACGATTACCGCTTTTTCCGATTTTGAAAAGACGATTACCGGCGAAGGGCTGGGTTTCCACGGCCTGTCCGGCAATGTGCGGGAATTTATGGGCAATATCATGAAGCCCGGCGTGAACGGTGTGGCGTATCTCAATCAGGTGCGCAACTCCCTGAAGGATGTGGTGGATCCCTTCATGAAGGATCTGGAGGACGCCACCGCCGAGTGCGACTGCATCATCGGCACGTTCTTCGGGCAGGTGATCCGCTCCATGGCGGAACTGCGCCACCTGCCTTTTATCCAGACCCAGTATTTCGTGATGGACTATAACACCGACGCGCCCATCGCTTCCGCCCCCGGCCAGCGTATGGGCAGGGCGTGGAACGCGGCCAGCTATCATCTGGGCTATTTTCTCATCAGCACGATGGAAAAGTACTATCTGGACGATTGGCGCAAGGAGCACGGCCTGCCGCCACGTAAGCTGGAAAACAAGGCTTCCTATGAACTGAACGGCCATACCATTCCCGTGCTGTATGCGCTGAGTCCGCTGGTGATGCCCCGGCCTGCGGATTGGGGCGCGAACATCCATATGACCGGCTACTGGCTGGCGGACAATCCGCAGGAATACACCCCGGAGCCGGGGCTGCAGCAGTTCCTTTCCGAGGGCGGAAAGCCCATTTATGTGGGCTTTGGCTCCATGGTCAGCGGCGATATGGGCGAAACGCTGGAGATCGTGCTGGAAGCCCTGCGCATGAGCGGCATTCGGGCCGTGCTGTCCAAGGGCTGGGGCGGCGGCGAACTGCCGTCGAACCTGCCGGATAACGTCTATGTGGCGGGCTTCGTGCCCCATGACTGGCTGTTCCGGCGAGTACGGGCCGTGGTGCATCACGGCGGTGCGGGAACGCTGGCTGCCGGGCTGACGGCCGGGCTGCCTACGCTGGTCATCCCCTTCGGCGGCGATCAGCCCTTCTGGGGCGACCGGGTGCGGGCGCTGGGCGTCGGCCCCAAGCCGATTCCCCGGGAACGCCTTACCGCCCGGAAGCTGAGCCGGGCTCTGATCGAGCTGACCAGCGAAAAGCGCTATGAGGTAGCGGCCCGGGAGTTGGGTATCCGTCTGGAAAACGAGGACGGCGCGGTGAACGCCGCCAACATCATTGAACACGAACTGCGCAAATACCTGCGGCAGGAGGGGTTGTCCCCTGTGCTGGTGCGCCCGGAGGAGCATTCATGAGCGAAACGAAAACCATGGCGGATCTGACTCCCGGTGAAAGCGGCGTGGTGGACACGGTGGGCGGCGAGGACGCGCTGCACCGGCACCTGCTGGATATGGGCATTACCCCCGGCGTGAAGGTGCTTCTGCAAAAAACAGCCCCCATGGGCGACCCCATCGAGATCCATCTGCGGGGCTATGCGCTGACCCTGCGGTTGGACGACGCACGGAAGATCACGTTGAAATAACGGCGCTTGGACGGCTTTGCCGGGACGGCGGCACGAAGAAGCGGGCTGCCGCCCTGTTTTGACGAAACCGTCATTTTCAGGCTTTTAGCTGCGCATTCCAAAGGAAAGGCGAGGTTTCCTCATGCAGTATACTTTCGCGCTGGCGGGCAACCAGAACAGCGGCAAGACGACCCTTTTCAATCAACTGACCGGCTCCAATCAGCACGTGGGCAACTGGCCCGGCGTGACGGTGGAGCAGAAAACTGGCACCATGCTGCACCATCACCACGGCAAGCAGACCCACATGGGCCTTCCCTGGCGGGTGCGCCGGGAGCAGCAGGAGGGCAAGCCGGTGCCCGATCAGTACAGCGACGTGACCATCGTAGACCTGCCCGGCATCTATTCCCTCAGCCCCTATTCCATGGAGGAGATCGTCTCCCGGAATTTCATCGTCAGGGATCAGCCGGACGTGGTCATCAACATTGTGGACGCCACCAATCTGGAACGCAACCTGTACCTGACGCTGCAGCTGCTGGAGCTGGGCCGGCCGGTGGTGGTAGCCCTGAATATGATGGACGAGGTACGCAGCCACGGAGATTCCATCGATCTGGCCGGGCTGGAAAAGGGATTGGGCGTGCCGGTGGTGGCCATCTGCGCCCGGAAGGGCGAAGGCATTGACGAGCTGGTGAGCCGTGCCATGGAGGCGGCGGAAAACAAGACCGTGCCCCCGAAGTTGGACATCTGTGACGGCGAGGCCCATACGGCGCTGCACGCCATTGCCCATCTGGTGGAGGACGAAGCGAGGGAGCATCATATGCAGCCCCGCTACATCGCCACCAAGCTCTTCGAGGGCGACAAGCCGCTGGAAGAAGAACTGGGTCTGAGCGAGGAGACCCGGCACATCATCGAGGAAATTCTTTCCTCCATGGAAAAGGCCGTGGGCATGGAGCGCGCCGCCGTTATGGCGGACACCCGCTACCGCTTCATCGAAAAGCTGCTGTCCACCTGCTTTAAGCGGGGACAAACGGATGAAAATACGCTGACCGACCGCATCGACAACGTGCTGACCCATCCGCTGCTGTCCATTCCCGTGTTCCTGCTGATGATGTTTCTGGTGTTTTTCCTTACCTTCGGGCCGGTGGGCAGCTTTTTTGCCGATGGATTCGCTCTGCTGATCGACAGCGGCGTGTCGCTGCTGGCGGGCGCTCTCCGCAATGCGGGCGTGGCCGAATGGGTGCAGGACCTGGTCGTGGGCGGCGTGCTGACCGGCGTAGGCAGCGTGCTCAAGTTCCTTCCCACCATCGTGATCCTGTTTCTGCTGTTGTCCATTCTGGAGGACAGCGGCTATATGGCCCGGGCGGCTTTCCTGATGGATAAGCCCCTGCGCAAGCTGGGCCTGAACGGTCGCAGCTTTATCCCCATGATGATGGGCTTCGGCTGCACCGTGCCCGCCGTCATGAGCGCCCGAAGCATGAACAACGACCGCGACCGCCGGTTTACCATCATGCTGACCCCTTTTATGAGCTGCGGCGCCAAGGTGCCTATCTACGCCCTGTTCACCCGGGCGTTCTTCCCGGGAAATCAGGTGTGGGTGATGACCGGTATGTACCTGATGGGCATCCTCGTCGCCATCTGCGCCGGACTGGTGCTGAAGCGCACCGTGTTCCACGGGGACGCGGCTCCCTTCATCATGGAACTGCCCGCCTACCGTCTGCCCACCCCGGCCAATGTGCTGCGGCAGATGTGGGATAAGGCGAAGGACTTCCTGCAGCGGGCCTTTACCGTGATTTTCCTGGCGACGCTGATCGTCTGGTTCCTGCAGAATTTCACCTTCCGGCTGGAAATGACCTCCGAGATCGGCGAAAGTATGCTGGGCAAAATCGCCGGATTGATCGCGCCGGTGTTCGCCCCGGCGGGCTTCGGCTCTGTGGAGGCCTCTACCGCCGTGATCACCGGCCTGATGGCCAAGGAAAGCGTGGTCAGCACGCTGGCGGTGCTGAGCGGCGTGGACGCGGAAAGCGCCCAGATGGTTTCAGTGATGAGACAGATTTTTCCCTCAACGCTGGCGGCGGTGTCCTTTCTGGTGTTCGTGCTTCTGTATATGCCCTGCGTGGCGGCGGTGGCGGCCATGCGCCGGGAAATGGAAAGCAGCCGCTGGGCCTACGGAACTATTGCCGCCCAGACGGCGCTGGCGTGGACGCTGGCCACGCTGGTGTTCCAGCTGGGCCGGCTGCTGGGACTGGGCTGATTTCGAGATCAGCCCTGCAAATTTGCAGAATGGCGATAAGGTTCAGCGCCCCGCAGGGATGAAAAACAGAATGGTTTGAAATACCGATGGCACGGGCCGCAACAAGGGGTGCGAAGCACCGAGGGGTGAGGACAGCGGCGAAGCCGCTCCGCAGCCCCGAAGCCCGCGAACCTGTAGAGGGCGCTGGCCGCATCCGCCGATGGTTCCCGCTTTCACTGAAAGGAAAAAATATGGGCACAGTACTGGACATTTTGATTTTGGCGTGTATCCTTGTATTGGCCGTTCTGGCTGTCCGCAGCCTGAAAAAGAGCGGCAGGCGCTGCGGCTGCGGCTGTTCCGGCTGCACCATGGCCGGGAAATGCGCCAAAGGCACAAGGGAGGAAGAAAAACATGGCTGAAACCCCTTCCGTCATCCGCCTGTTTGGGCTGGTGACGGATTCCATTGTAGACGGCCCCGGTTTCCGGGTGTCTATTTTTACGCAGGGCTGTCCCCATCACTGCGAGGGCTGCCACAACCCCGGCAGTCACGACCCGGCGGCGGGCAAGGAATGGACGCTGGACGAGGTGGAAAAGAAATTCACCGGCAACCCGCTGCTGGACGGCATCACCCTGACCGGCGGCGAACCCTTTCAGCAGCCGGCAGCCTGCGCCGAGCTGGCCCGGCGGGCCCATCAGAAGGGGCTAAACGTGTGGTCGTACAGCGGCTATACCTATGAAAAGCTGCGGGAGCTGGCCCAGCGGGACGAGGGAGTCAACGCCCTTTTGTCGGAGATCGACGTGCTGGTGGACGGGCCTTTCCGGCTGAACGAGCGCTCACTGGAACTGCTGTATTGCGGCAGCAAAAACCAGCGGATCATCGACATGAAAAAGACTCGGGAGACGGGCGAAGCGGTGCTTTGGACGCCCCCGGAATGGTAAATGGAATAAGAAAAAAACGGCTCTGTTTTTGGCAGAGCCGCTTTTGTTTCCATAAAAACGCCCCCAAGGCCTTTCCGTGTGGGAAAGTGGCTTCGGGGGCGCTGTGCGTTATTCTTCGTCCGAGAATTTCAGCGGATAGGATTCCACCGCGTATTCCAGCTTTCTGCCGTTTTCCTTCAGCACCCGGAGCACCGCCTCGATGTGGGTGTCCTTGGTGTAGGGAGTGGGGGTGAAATCGTTGTAGTCGGTGCGGCTGGAAATGCGGCAGGGAATGATCTTGAATTCTTCGCTGCTGGCCACGCCGTCCCGGACGCGCACCCGGAGCTGGAAAATATAGGAGGACATATCGTCCGGCTTATTATTGCCCGCAAAGCTGAAATTGCCCAGCGAATAGCAGATGTACTTGCCGTTGTAGTATTCGATGGGGTTGATGCGGTGGCTATGGTGGCCCACCACCAGATCGGCGCCTGCGTCGATGGTGGCCCGGCCCAGCCGAACCTGATTGTCGTTGGGGGAATAGTCCTTTTCCGCGCCCCAATGGTAGCTGACCACGATGAACTCGCAGCCCTGCGCCCGCAGCGCGGCAATATCGGCCGGGACTTTCTCCATCAGCTCGTCGTGACGGCCGTTGAAGGTCTGATAGGCCAGAGAACCGATCTTCACGCCCTTCACAGTCATAATGGCGGGTTCGTCCTCGCTGGCATAGGGGATCCCGGCGGCCAGCAGGGTCTCCTTGGTCTCCTTCAGGCCTTCTTCGCCCATGTCGTCGGCGTGGTTGTTTTCGAAGGAAACGGTGTCGATGCCGCCTGCGGGCAGCATGGCGACGTAGCTGGGGTCGGCCCGGAAAAGGAAGGAATAATCCCGTTTTTTCGGGTTTTTCCCGGCAGTGGTCAGCGTACCTTCGAAGTTGACCATGGTCATATCGTCCGCCAGAAAGATATCCCGGACGTTGCGGAAGGGGAAGGTAATATCGCCCTTCTGCTTTTTCAGTTCCTTCTCAAAGATGGAGGAACTGGCCTGCACGTTGGTGCCGATGGTCACGTCGCCGGTAAAGGACAGGGTCAGCAGAATGGAACCGTCCTGTTCGTAGACGGGCAGGGAGGGATCCCGGGTGGGCTCGGGGGTTTCCAGGGGCTCGGCCTCGTCCTCGCCGCCCTCCGGGGGAACGGGCGTGCCCTCGCCCGCCACCACGTTGCCCTGATTGTCGTAGATGGTGATGGAAACGTCCTCCTCGGCCAGCGCAAAAGCGCCGGCCAGCAGGGCGAAGATCAGAAGAAAAGATAAGACACGGAAGAATCGCCGGTGATCCATCGGACATCGCTCCTTTCGGGTCGGAGGAATTTCGGTCACAGCCGGTCAAGGAAGCGCTTCATGCGCTCCAGCGCCTCGTTGAGCTGAGAAAGCGCCGTGGCGTAGCAGCAGCGGATGTGCCCTTCGCCGCTCTGGCCGAAGGCCGTGCCGGGCACGCAGACCACCTTTTCCTCTTTCAGAAGGCGGGTGCAGAACTCCTCGCTGGTCAGGCCGGTCTTCTGAATGCCGGGGAACACGTAGAAAGCGCCCAGCGGCTCGAAGCAGCTCAGCCCCATATCCCGGAAGGCCTGCACCATCAGGCGGCGGCGGCGGTCATAGCTCTGGCGCATTTCGATCACGTCCCGGCAGCCGTCCTCCCGGGCCCGGCGCAGGGCCTCCAGCGCGGCCACCTGTCCCTGACGGGGCGCGCACATGATGGCGTACTGGTGAATTTTGCACATCACGTCCGTGAAACCGGCGGGGGCGCAGAGATAGCCCATGCGCCAGCCGGTCATGGCGAAGGCCTTGGAGAAGCCGTTGAGGTAGATCGTTCGCTCCTTCATGTCCGGCAGAGACGCAATGCTGACGTGTCCCTGACCGTTGTAGGTCAGCTCCGCGTAAATTTCGTCGGAAATGACGATCAGGTCATGCCGGAGGATGACCTCCCGCAGCTTTTCCAGCTCCGGCCGGCCCAGAATGCCGCCGGTGGGGTTGTTGGGGTAGGGCAGGATCAGCGCCTTCGTCTTGGGGGTGATCGCCTTTTCCAGCGCCTCGGGGGTCAGCACGAAGTTGTTGGCTTCGCTGGTGGGCACGGCCACCGGGCTGCCGCCTGCGAAGATCACGCAGGGGGCGTAGCTGACATAGCTGGGTTCTGGCACCAGCACCTCTTCGCCGGGGTTGAGCAGAGCACGCAGCGCCAGATCAATGCCCTCGCTGGCCCCTACCGTGACCAGAATTTCATTCTTGGGGTCATAGGAAATATGGAAACGGTTGTCCACATAGGCGGCGATCTCCTGCCGCAGTTCCAGAAGGCCCCAGTTGCTGGTGTACTGGGTCTCACCGTCCAGAATGCTGTTGATGGCCGCGTTGCGGATGTGGTAGGGCGTGACGAAGTCCGGCTCGCCCACGCCCAGCGAGATCGCGCCGGGAATGGTGGCCGCCACATCGAAGAATTTGCGGATGCCGGATTTGGGCACCGCCGCCACGCTCTGGTTCAGGTAACGGTTCGGATCGAAGCTCACGCCGTCACCACCAGCCTCTTATCCTGATTGCTGCCCTCGAAGATCACGCCGTCGCTCTTGTAGCGCTTGAGGACAAAGTGGGTGGCCGTGCCGGTGACGGTCTCCAGCGTGCTCAGCTTGGTGGAGACGAAGAAGGCCAGCTCCTTGAGGGTGTGGGCCTCCACCAGCAGCAGCAGGTCGTAAGCGCCGCTCATCAGGTACACGGACTTGACCTCGTCAAAGCGGTAGATGCGCTCCGCTATCGCGTCGAAGCCCTGATCCCGCTGGGGCGTGACCCGCACCTCGATCATGGCTTCCACCCGTTCACGGTCGGTGCGGTCCCAGTTGATAATGGGCGCATAGCGCAGGATCACGCCGCTTTTTTCCATCTGATCGATGGTCTGAGCTACTTCTTCCAGCGGCGCACCGGTCATGGTGGCCAGCTGTTCCAGCGGCACACGGCAGTCTTCCTTCAGGATTTGCAAAAGCTCCATTTGCAGACTTTGCATTTGGGTTCCTCCTTGCTTAAAATAGGCCAACGATCTGGCCGTTGTCGTCTACGTCGATCTTCAAGGCTGCGGGAGCCTTGGGCAGGCCGGGCATGGCAATGATGCTGCCCGCGAAAGCGACTACGAAGCCCGCCCCGGCGCTGAGCCGGACGGAGCGAATGGTGAGCTCGTAGCCCTCCGGCGCTCCCAGTTTGGCGGGGTCGTCGCTCATGGAATACTGGGTCTTGGCAATGCATACCGGGCAAGAGCCGTACCCCTCTTTTTCCAGCGCTGCAAGGCCTTTCAGCGCCTCGGCGGAGAAATTCACCGAACCGGCGTGATAGATGCGCCGGGCCACGGCTTCGATCTTCTCCCGCAGGGGAAGCTCGTCCGAGTAGGTGAAGGAAGGCTTGGGGCAGGGATTTTCGTCCGCCGTGCGGCAGACCAGCTCCACCAGTTCCATGGTTCCGCTGCCGCCGTGCGCCCAGCCGTCGCAGGGGGCACAGGGCACGTTCTGTTCGACCAGCCGTTCCCGAACCAGCTGAAGCTCCTCCTCCGAATCACCGGAGAAGCGGTTCAGCGCCACCACCACCGGCGTTTGCCATACGTGGCGGATGTTGGAAATATGGCTTTCCAGATTGGCAAGCCCCTGCCGCAGGGCTTCGGCGTTCGGTTCGCTGTAGTGTCCTTTTTCCACGCCGCCGTGGTGCTTCAGCGCCCGCAGCGTGGCCACCAGCACGATCACGTTGGGCCACAGGCCGTTCATGCGGCACTTGATATCCAGAAATTTTTCCGCCCCCAGATCGGCTCCGAAACCTGCTTCGGTGACGGTGTAGTCGCTCAGCGCCATAGCGGTTTTCGTGGCGACGACGCTGTTGCAGCCGTGGGCGATATTGGCGAAGGGGCCGCCGTGCATCAGGCAGGGCGTGTGCTCCATGGTCTGCACCAGATTGGGGCAGAGAGCGTCCCGCAGGAGCGCCGTCATGGCCCCTGCCGCGCCCACCTGCGCGGCGGTCACAGGCTCGCCGCCGAAGGTATGGGCCACTACGATGCGGCCCAGCCGGCGCTTCAGGTCCTTCAAATCAGCCGCCAGACAGAAGACCGCCATGATCTCGCTGGCCGCGGTGATGTCGAAGCCGTCCTCCCGGGGGGTGCCGTTGATCGGCCCGCCCAGTCCCTGCACGATCTGCCGCAGCTGGCGGTCGTTCACGTCCAGACAGTGCCGGAAACAAATTTTCCGCGGGTCGATGCCCAGGGCATTGCCCTGCTGCACGTGATTATCCACCATGGCGCACAGCAGGTTATTGGCTGCGGTGATGGCGTGCAGGTCGCCGGTAAAGTGCAGGTTGATATTCTCCATGGGCACGACCTGCGCATAGCCGCCGCCGGTAGCGCCGCCTTTCAGGCCGAACACCGGCCCCAGCGAGGGTTCCCGCAGGGCCAGCATGGCGTTTTTGCCCAGCTTGCGCATTCCGTCCGCCAGCGCCACGGACACCGTGGTCTTTCCTTCCCCGGCGGGGGTGGGGTTGATGGCCGTCACCAGCACCAGCCGGGCGCGGGCGTCCCGCTGGGGCAGCGACGCCGGGTCCACCTTGGCGATATACCTTCCATAGGGGGAGAGGGCCTCGGTTGCGATGCCTGCTGCCTGTGCGATCTCCTCAATAGGTTTCATTTCTGCGGTGCGGGCGATTTCCAAATCTGTCGCCACTGTGTCCCCTCCTTTCGCCCATAAGGCGTATAAAGATACAGGATTCAGTATAACCCAAACAGGGGATTGATGCAAGCGCCATTGACGAGGCCCGCCCCATCCGTTATAATGAAAGGTACGCTCCGCGCAACGCTATTTCGGAAAGGAGAGAAGCAGGACGAAAGCCATCGTACTTCATCCGTCCAAAGGAAAGATTCAGGGCATGATCCTCGGCGCATGGCTGACTTCTCTGCTTTGTCTGCTCCTTCCGCCGTTCAGCGTGGCGGCGGTGTTCATAATGCCCCTGTTTCTGTGCCCACTGGCAGGCTCCAAAAAAGAGGCGTGGGCCTACCCGGTGGGGTTGGCGGCGATCCTGCTGGGCGCGTCGCTGTGGACGCGGCAGGTCTTCTTCCCGGTGTGGCTGCTGCTGGCTATCGCGCCTCCGCTGGTGCTGGCGTACCGTTTTCCCCACATGAAGCTGGAATTTCGGCAGTTTCTGTTCTGGTTTGTGGGGGCCTATGCGTTGAGCGCCGTCATGGTGCTGGCGTGGCCGGTGATGGCCGGCCTTGGCTCCCCGGCGGAATGGATCAGCGCCCGGCTGGTGGAACTGCTCAAACAATCCAACAGCGGCAACGCGCTGCTGTACCGGCTGACGGCGGCGGGGTATCTTTCCCTGCCGGAGGAAAGCAGCGCGCCGTCACTGCTCAGTTCCCTGCTGGATCAGCGGCCCATGAGCCGCCAGCTGTACCTCTCGCTGGAGCTTCGTCTCCGCCAGAGCCTGACCGTACTGCTGCCCTCCCTGTGTACGCAGGTCATTCTGCTGGGCGGACTGGCGACGGGTCTGCGGGTTTGGAAGACCCGCTGCACCTTTCTTCTGGTGGATGAGGAAAAGAAGACCATCCCCACGGTGACGGTTTCTCCCGGCTTTTCCGGGCTGTCCATTGGCCGGAACCTCTGTCTGACGCTGCTGGGCGCTGGCGCTGCGGGGTTGCTGATCTCCATCAGCACCATCAATGACGTGGCGCTGCAGCTGGCCCGGGTACTGGTCAGCTTTTGCTCCATCGGCTTCCGTCTCAGCGGCGCAATGACGCTCTGCGGCCTCATCATGCGGCAGGACGAGGATCGGCGGCTGTGGGCGGGTCTGCTGACCGGCGCGGTATGGGGGCTGGCCCCGGCGATCCTGTTTCTGTTAGGCATTACGGATCCCATGCTCCATTATCGGAGCCGGGGATCCTTTCAAAAGCAAAAGGAGGATGAATAGATCATGAAGGTTATTCTGTTGTGCGACGTAAAGGGAACCGGCAAAAAGGACGATATTCTCACCGTGTCCGACGGCTTTGCCCGCAACTATCTCTTCCCCCGCAAGTGGGCGGCGGAGGCCACCCCCGGCGCGGTGAAGGAGATCGAGCGCAAGCGCGCCAACGAGGCCCGTCTGGAGGCCGAGCGCCGGGCCGAAGCCCAGAAGACCGCCGATTTCCTCAAGGGCAAGACCATCAATCTGCAGGTGAAGTGCGGCGATAAGGGCCGTCTGTACGGCAGCATCACCAATCAGGAGATCGTGGACGCCCTCAAGGCCCAGCACGGCAAGGAGATCGACAAGCGCAAGCTGGAATGCGACGCGGTGCGCCAGACCGGCGACTACGACGTGACCGTCACCGTGTACAACGGCATCAAGGCCGCTATGAAGCTCCACGTGGAGCCGATGGCGAAGTAAAGGAACACGCGGCGCACCGCTCGCGGACGCCTCATACCGGCAAAAAAATCGTGCACCAGCAGGAAAGGAGCGAACGCCCCGATGGAAAGTCAGGATTATATTCCGGCGCTGCCGCCCAGCAGCGCAGACGCGGAGCGTTCCGTGCTGGGCGCGGTGCTGCAGGACAGCGGTGCGGCCACGCTTGCCTTTGAGACCCTGTCGCCGGAGGATTTTTACACCGCCGAGCACCGGGAAATTTTCTCCGCCATGCAGACGCTGCATATCGCGGGCAATCCCATCGATCTGATGACGGTGGGGAACGAGCTTTCCCGCCGGGGCACACTGGACAGCGTGGGCGGGCCCGCCTATCTGCTGGAAGCGGTGCGCTTCGTGCCCACCACGGCCAACACCCGCACTTACATCGAAATCGTGCAGGAAAAGGCCACGCTGCGCAAGCTGATCGCCGCGTCCCAGACCATCAGCCGCCAGTGCTATGCCCAGACCGACCCTGTGCCCGACGTGCTTCGGGACGCGGAACGGCTGATCTTCGACATCGTCATGCGCCGGGGCGGCGCTGAAACGCTGGAACCCATTCAGAAGGTGCTGCTTTCCACCTTCGACCGCATTGAGGAATTGAGCCTGCTGAAAGGCAAGCTGGCGGGCGTGCCTACCGGGTTGTACGATCTGGATCGGATGCTCACCGGCCTTCACGGCGGCGAGCTGGTGCTGGTGGGCGCGCGCCCTGCCATGGGTAAAACCTCCATGGCGCTGGGCGTGACGCTGTTCGCCGCCCAGAAAGCACACAAATGCGTGGCTTTTTTCAGCCTGGAAATGCCTGCGGAGCAGATCGGCCTGCGCCTTCTGTGCTCCGCGGCCAACATCAACATGCAGCGCGTCCGCAGCGGGATGCTGTCCGACGAGGAATGGGTCAAGCTGGGCGACAGCATCAACGCCCTGAGCAACTGCCGCATCTACATTGACGATACCTCCGGCCTGACTCCCTCCCAGCTTCGTTCCCGCTGCCGCCGTCTGATGATGGAGCAGGGGCTCGATCTGGTAGTACTGGACTATCTGGGCCTGATGGGCACCGACAAGCGGGTGGAGAACCGTCAGCTGGAAGTCAGCGAGATCAGCCGCCAGCTCAAGTCCATTGCGCTGGAGCTGAAGATTCCCGTGCTGGCCTGCGCCCAGTTGAGCCGCGCCAACGCGGCCCGCGAAAACAAGCGCCCCATGCTCAGCGACCTGCGTGATTCGGGCAGCATCGAGCAGGACGCGGACGTGGTCATGTTCCTGCACCGGGAAGGCTACTACGCCGCCGCGGGCGGGCCGGAGGACGGCCCCAAGCCCGACGACAACCAGGGCGAAGTCATCGTCGCCAAACAGAGAAACGGCCCTATCGGCACCGTCAACGTGGAGTGGCAGGCGGAATTTGCCCGCTACACCAATCTGCCCGGCACTCGCGTAGCCGTATACGCGGACTAAATCTGTCAGAAATCAGGGGGAGAACATGGCACAGCTACCCATTGCCGAGATTGGCAAGGATCAAAAGTTCGAAGGCTTTCTGCTGGTTCGTTCGGCGGATCAGCGCACCGGCGGCAACGGCGCAAAATATCTGGATATGAACCTGACCGACCGCACCGGCGAGGTCAACGCCAAGGTCTGGGATGGCAACACCCCCTGTCCCGCGCCCGGCTCCGTCATCAAGGTACGGGGCACGACGCTGGAATACAACGGTCGCCTGCAGCTGCGGGTGGAGCGTATCCGCACCATGGCGGAGGGCGATCCCGTCGATCTGTCCCTGCTGGCTCCCTGCGCCCCGGAAGCCCCGGAGGCCATGCTGCAGGAGCTTTATGACACGGCGGACGCTTTTACCAGCGAACCTTTGCGGCTCATCACCCGGGAAATGCTGGATCGTTTCCGGGAAAAGCTGCTGTATTATCCCGCCGCCCAGCGGATCCATCATGCGGAGCGGGGCGGGCTTCTGCACCACACCACGGGGATGCTGCGGCTGGCCAAGGCCATCCTGACCCAGTACACGTGGCTGAACGCCGACCTGCTGCTGGCGGGCGTGATCCTGCATGACCTGTGCAAGACGGAGGAAATGGACTCCAACGACATGGGCGTGGTGCGGGACTACAGCCGGGAGGGTCTGCTGCTGGGCCATCTGGTGCTGGGGGTGAACCGCATTCAGGAGGCGGCCAACGAGCTGGGCATTTCCGGCGAACCGGTGCTGCTGCTGCAGCATATGATGCTCAGCCACCACGGCGAAGCCGAGTTCGGCAGCCCCCGCAAGCCCATGTTCCCCGAGGCGGAAGCCCTGCACTGGGTGGACCTGCTGGACGCGCGCATGAACGAAATGCAGACTGCCATTCAAAAGCTGAAGCCCGGCGTTTTCAGCGAAAAGATCTGGTCGCTGGATCGCCGCCTGTACCGGGCGGACTATGACGCGCTGGAACAGGACGGCACGAATGCGGAGCCGGAGACCGAAGGTTGACGTTTCATCACAAAAGTGTTACAATAACGTGACGAGCTTGACTTTTCGCTTCACCTTTGCATCAAGGAGGCTTGCAGCATGAAACGTTTATGGAAAATCGCGCTTTGTCTGGCGCTGGCGCTGGTCGCCCTGACGGCCTGCAGCAGCGAATCGTCCAACGACGGTTCGCAGATCTACGCGGAAGCCACGCAATATCTGGGCCCCGTCACCGCCACGGAAGCGCCTACCGAAGCTCCGCAGGAGACGGCGGCTCCGTCTGACGGCGGCAATAACAGCGGCGGCGTGAGCATCTTCGACAATCCCTATCTGAACGAAGAAGACATTTCGTCCGACGAGGCTCTGGGCGAGGAAAACTACATCGACCCCTATGACACCGGCGCGGACACGGGCTCGCTGCTGAGCGCCAGCGGTGCTTCCGGCGGTGTGGAGACCGTTTACCCCTACGCGGGCGCGACGCCGATCCCCATCGACCCGGTGGATCTGCCGACCCCCACGCCTCATCCGGAGCTGACCTTTGATTATGCCACCTACACCGCCGGTTCTCTAGGGCTGACCTTTGACTGCCCCAGCGGCTGGCTGGTGGACGAGTCTCAGACGGACGTGTTCGTCCTGACCGAGCCGGAGACTCAGATGCACGACGGACAGCAGTGCATCATCACCATTTCCGCCGAGCCTGTTACCGCCAACTACAGCGAGAAGGATCTGAAAAAGCAGGTCACCCAGCGCCTGAAGGAGATCGGCTCGGTGAACTTCACCGTGTGGAATCCCAGCCTGACGGCTACGCGCACGCTGCTGGGTTCCAAGGGTGTTTATGCCAACTACACGGGCACTCTGGCCAACGGGGTGGAGCTGGCGGGCCGAATCCTTTACGCCAGCACGAACAACAAGCTCTATGGCGTAGAGATGGTCTATCCCCGGGACTACCGGGACGACTACCTGAATATTTTCGCCAAGATCCGCGAGACCATCTCTGCTCAATAAGGCAGGCAGGGCTGAAGCCCTGCACCCCGGACTGCGCGGCTTAGCCGCGCAGGGGCGTAGAGGGATATGCAGCTGGGCTGCAGAGTTACCGCCGCTCGGCGACAGGCCTCGCGGCTCGCTGGTTTGGTAGGGTAAAAGTTCTGCGCCTTGGATTATGCGCGATGTGCGCAGGGGCGTAGGGGAACGCGCAGGTTGTCTGCGGGAATGCATTACATGAAAAAAGAGACGGGAGCTGCTGACGGCGGCTCCTGTTTTTTTGATGGGGAGATGAAGAAAGGCAAATCGGAAAAGTCTCATGGGAGGGACAAAAGTGCAAGGAATGCTCGATTGTACTGTTTCTGACACGGATGGATATTGACGCGTCTGGAAAAGCAGGGTATTCTTTGGATACAATCTGTTCTTTCCGCCAGCGGGGCGGAAGACGCGGAAAAGCATATGCAGCATCAAGGAGGAATCCCTTTCATGAAGCGATCCAGCCTGTGGCAGGACATGACGGTACTGCATCAGAACCGTCTTCCCGGAAGAACCACGTCGTTTCCTTTTCCCGATGAAGCCGCCGCCCTGCGGGGGGAACGGAGCCTGTCGGACGGGTATCTGTGTCTGAACGGCGTCTGGCAGTTTTACTATGCCGCCGACGGCGTGCTGCCCAAGGGAATCTGTCAGGGCGGGGAAGAAGAAAACGTGCTGTGGGACGAGTTGGACGTGCCCTCCTGCTGGCAGATGCACGGCTACGGGCGGCCCCAGTATGTGAATGTCAGCTACCCCATTCCCTTTGACCCGCCCTATGTGCCGGACGAAAATCCCACGGGCGTATATCGCCGGGTTTTCCGTCTGCCGGAAAGCTGGCGGGGACGCCGGGTGACGCTGAACTTCGACGGCGTGAACGCCTGCTTCTTCGTGTGGGTCAATGGCCGGGAAGTCGGCATGTCCAAGGGCAGCCGTCTGCCTGCGGAGTTTGACATTACCGATTATTTGAAGGACGGCGACAACACCCTGACAGTGCAGGTATTGCAGTGGGCCGACAGCACCTATCTGGAGGATCAGGACTGCTGGCGCATGAGCGGCATTTTCCGGGACGTGTATCTGCTGGGCGTTGGCGAAAATCATATCCGGGACGTGGTCTGCCGGGTGGATCTGGAAAACCATTACCGGGACGGCGTGCTGGACGTGGAGGTGGATGTGCCCGCCGGATGCGAAGCCGTCGCCGCGCTGTATCAGGGGGAAAGGAAGCTCGCCGAAGCGGCGCTGGTTCAGGGCCGTGCCCGCTTCTCCGTGAAGGACTGTCTGCGCTGGACGGCGGAAACGCCTCATCTGTATACCCTGTTGGTGTCCGTGCCCGGCGAAGTACAGCGGACGAACGTGGGCTTCCGCAAGATCGAGATCCGAGATCAGCAGCTGTGGGTCAACGGCGTATCCATCAAGCTCAAGGGCGTGAACCGTCACGACACCAACGACCGGCTGGGGCACGTCTCCACCATGGAGACCCTGCTGCGGGACGTGCGGCTGATGAAGCAGATGAACATCAACACCGTGCGTACCTCCCACTATCCTAACGATCCCCGCTGGCTGGAACTGTGCGATCGCTACGGCCTGTACGTCATCGATGAGACGGACTACGAGAACCACGGCGCGGAAATGCAGGAGCAGCTTCAGGCCGAGCCCAAATCCTACAACGACGAGACCCACAGCCGCAACTACTTTGCCCGCAGCCCGGAGTGGCGGGCCGCGCTGGTAGACCGGGCCGAGCGGATGGTGCGCCGGGATCGGAACCACCCGTCGGTCATCTTCTGGTCGCTGGGCAACGAATCCGGCTACGGCCCCAATACGCTGGCCATGCGGGAAAAAATTCTGGAACTGGACACGAGCCGGGTCATTCATTACGAAAACGAGCCGGGCTGCATCAGCTCGGATGTGGAATCCATCATGTACCCCTCGGTGGAAGCCTTGATCGAAAAAGGAAAATCCGACGATCCCCATCCCTTCTTCCTGTGCGAGTACGCCCATGCCATGGGCTTGGGCCCCGGCTCGCTGCTGGACTACTGGAAGGCCTTTTACGGCAGCAAGCGTCTGATCGGCGGCTGCGTGTGGGAGTGGGTGGATCACAGCGTATGGACGAAAAACGAAGCCGGGGAAAGCTACTGGGCCTACGGCGGCGACTTCGGCGATACGCCCAACGACGGCAACTTCTGCGTGGACGCGCTGAACTACCCCGACCGCACGCCCCACACCGGCCTGTGGGCGCTGAAACAGGCGTTGGAGCCGGTGCGGGCGGAAGTGGAGAACGGCAAGCTCTATTTGCAAAACCTGTACGCCTTCCAGACGCTGGATCATCTGGACGCGCGGTGGAATCTACTCTGCGACGGTGAAAGCGTACAGGGCGGACGGTTGGACGTGACCGGCGTGGAGCCCTACGGCGAGAAGTGGCTGGAACTGCCCTGCACGCTGCCCGAAGAAGGCCAGTGCTTCCTGAACCTGCGCTTTACGGAAGCCGCCGACCAGCTATGGGCCAAGGCCGGGCACGAGGTAGCTTCTATCCAGCTGCCGCTGGGCGGCAAGCTGCGGAAACGGACGGTCAAAATTCCCGCCGGAGAATTGCAGGTGCGGGAGCTGGAGCAGGGGATCGCCGTGGCGGGAACGAACTTCGCGGCTCGATTCTCCAGCCGCACCGGCGAAATGGCTTCTTTGGAGATCAACGGCCGGGAAACGCTGCTCAGCGGCCCGCGGGTGAATCTGTGGCGCGCGCCCACGGACAACGACGTACATTTGAGCGTCCATTGGCGCAAGTTCGGGCTGGAGCGCCTGCAGCGCCGTCTGACCGAATGGAGTTGGCGGCAGGAAAACGGCGCGGTCTGCGTTCACGCGGCCTGGGTCTGCGCGCCGGTGTCCTTCGGGCCGGTGCTGCAGGCGGAAACGGACTACACCCTGTCCGCCGACGGCACGCTGCGGCTGGCAAATCGGTTCATCCCCCTGCGGGACAATCTGCCCCCGCTGCCCCGGCTGGGGCTGCAGCTGGAGCTGCCGGAGGAATTTGACCGCGTGGCATGGTATGGCCGGGGTCCCCGGGAAAACTATCCCGACCTGCTGGCGGGCGCGGAAGTGGGCCTGTACGAAGCGAAGGTCGCAGAGCTGCACGAACCCTATATCCGTCCGCAGGAAAACGGCGCCCGGGGCGGCGTGAAGGCCCTGACCGTGACCAACGCGCTGGGAGACGGGCTGCTCATCGCCTGTGAAAAGGGCTGGGAGAACCGGCTCAGCTTCAATGCGCACGATTATTCCGACGAACTCCTGACCCGGGCCAAGCATACCTATGACCTGAAATCCGAGGGTAAGACCGTGCTGTCGCTGGATTACCGGCAGGGCGGCATCGGTTCCAACAGCTGCGGCCCCAAGGCGATGGAGAAGGATCTGCTGTATTTCCGGGAGCCGGTGGAGTTTGTGCTGGTGTGGAAGCCTTACCGGGCCATGGACGCGTCTCTCATGACGGCGCTGGAAAGTCTTGGGCTGGAATGAAAAGGCGGAACCGCTGGCCGATCTTGCGTGGGTATGCTATAATGCTCAGGTGAAAAGCATAGCCTGAGAAGCGCCCTGCCGGTGATCGTTCCCGGAAGGGGAAGCGAAAACCGGCTTGCAAGGAGGTCTTTCCAGATGACTCTAAGCTTTACGGAGATTTTGAAAGTCATTTTTCTGGGCATCGTGGAGGGCGTGACGGAATGGCTGCCCATCAGCAGCACGGGGCACATGCTGTTGGTGGACGAATTTCTGACCCTGAACGTGAGCGACGCATTCAAGGATATGTTCTTCGTGGTGATCCAGCTGGGCGCGATCCTGGCGGTGGTGATCCTGTTCTGGCAGAAGATGTTCCCCTTCCAGTTCAAGGATAAAACAAAGCCTGCGGTCAAAATGGACACCCTCTCCATCTGGCTCAAGGTAGTAGTGGCCTGCATTCCGGGGGCCGTCGTGACCCTGCTGTTCGACGACTATATCGAGGCCCACCTGCATACGCCGCTGGTGATCGCCCTGATGCTGATCCTCTATGGTATCGCCTTTATCCTGATCGAAAAGTGGAACCGGAACCGCCAGCCGAAGGTAGCCCGTCTGGAGGACATGACCTACCGCACGGCGCTGATGGTCGGCCTGTTTCAGGTGCTTTCCATCATTCCCGGCACCTCCCGTTCCGGCGCAACCATTATCGGCGCGCTGCTGATCGGCGTTTCCCGGGTGGCGGCGGCGGAGTTCACCTTCTTTCTGGCTGTGCCCGTCATGATCGGCCTGAGCTTTATCAAAATTCTGAAATTCGGCTTTGCCTTCACCGGCAGTGAACTGATCGTGCTGCTGCTGGGCTCGGCGGTGGCGTTCGTGGTCTCCCTGCTGGTGGTGCGCTTCCTGATGAACTACATCCGCAAGCACGACTTCACGGCCTTTGGCTGGTATCGGATCGCACTGGGCATTGTGGTGATTCTTGCGCTGGTGGTGCTGAAATAAGGACGCTGGAATACGCCCGCCTTCCTCTTGGGGAAGGCGGGCTTTGTGCTGCCCTGCTCGAAACCGCTTTCATTCGCCGGGCTTGACAGGGTGAAGGTTTCTGAGTAAGATAATTTTCATCATACAAACGTTTGCGCGATGATGCGCAGCCGAGATACGGAAAGGATGCGGTGCGCGGTGAAATGTACCATTAAAGACGTAGCCAAGGCTGCGGGGGTGTCTCCCTCCACAGTCAGCCGGGCTTTGCATAATAATCCGCGTATCAGCGAACAGGCCCGGGAACGGATCCGCACGCTGGCCAAGGAGATGGGCTTTCATCCCAACCAGATGGCCCGCAGTCTGGTCAACCGCAGGACGCGGGTGATCGGGATCGTTTTCCCGGCCAATCTGGCCGAAAGTCTGGGGCACCCGTTTTACCCGCAGGTGCTGCAGGGGCTGGGACAGACCGCGGCGGAACGCCGCCACTATGTGCTGCTGGGCACGGGGCAGGGCGGCGAGACCACGCCGGAAGCCATTCGTCAGCTGGTGGACAGCGGCTATGTCAGCGGACTGGTGCTGCTGGCTGCCGAGGAGGGGATTCAGCCCCCGGAGGACGTGCCCACGGTGGTCATCGGCCATCCCTGCGGCGGGGGCCTCCATTACGTGGATTCCAACAATCTCCGGGCCGGGCAGACCGCCGCAGAGTATCTCATCCGCCGGGGACACCGGCGCATTGCCCTGCTGGGCTATGACAAGCAGTATATGGTGACCACAGACCGCCGGGCGGGGTACGAGCAGGCGCTGCGCTTCAATGGTCTGCCCCTGCGGGAGGATTATATCGTCCCAAGCCGCTACATGGATAACGCCACCGATCAGGCGGCATTGCTGCGGCTGTTCCGCCAGCCCGATCATCCCACCGCCGTGGTCTGCATGGACGACGCGCAGGCCATCAGCCTGACCCACACCTTAAGCGCCATCGGCCTGAGGGTGCCGGAGGACGTGAGCCTGATCAGCTTCAATAACACCGAGGCCGGGCGCTTCCATCATCCACCCCTGACCTCCTTTGACGTGAACCCCTATCAGCTGGGGGTGGAGGCCATGAACATGATCCTCGACCTGGTGAAGGAAAAGCCCGTCTCCGCCAGCCGGGAGGTGCCCTTTACCCTGATCGAGCGGGAAAGCGTCCGAGTGTTGAAGGACTGACAAAAAGCAAACAGAGAGGAAAAGATCGGAAATGCGCAACATTCATTTTGGCTCCGTTTATCATATGCCGTGGCTGGAATACCGCTACGCCCTGCCGGACGGCAGCGTATGTCTGCGGCTTCAGACCGGCAGGGACGAGTTTACCAAGGTGGAGGCTCGCGTTACCAGCAATTACGACATGCCCGAGTTTTTCCTCAAGGCTCACGTGTACCCGATGCAGCCGGTGGCGCAGGACGAATGGCACACGTGGTATCAGGTTACGTTCATGCCCCACGACCGGCGGCTGAAATACCTTTTTGTGCTGCAGAGCGACGAGCAGGTGTTCAAGCTGGACGCCTCCGGCCTACACTGCGGCGCGGATTATCCTGAGGACGTGAGCGAGGCGTTCGCCTTTGCCTACGCTTATCCCACCGAGCCTACGCCCCAATGGGCCCGGGGCTGCGTGGGCTACGAAATTTTCCCGGATCGCTTTCGCCGGGGCGAAGGTTCTCAGACGGACGAAACGCTGGAGCCGTGGACCAGCGACCGGGTGCAGAACGAATACCGCTTCGGCGGCGACCTGCGGGGCATTATCGAGGCCGTGCCCTACCTGCACGATCTGGGCGTGGAAATGGTCTACACAACGCCCCTGTTTTTGAGCGACACCTCCCACCGCTACAACACCTTCGACTATTATCAGGTAGACCCGCTGCTGGGCACGGAGGAAGACCTGCGGGAGCTGGCCGACGTGCTGCACATGAACGGAATGCGCCTGATGCTGGACGGTGTGTTCAATCACTGCGGGCTGCAGTTCGCCCCCTTCCGGGACGCGGTGGAAAACGGCGAAAATTCCCGCTACCGGGACTGGTTCTTCTTTGACGATACCGAAGAATGCGGCTATCAGACCTTCGGCCACTGGCCCTATATGCCCAAGCTGAATCTGGCCGACCCGGACTGCGCCGCCTATTTTCTGGACGTGGGCCGCTATTGGCTGCGCTCCTGCCACATCGACGGCTGGCGGATGGATGTTAGTCCCGAGATCTGGCCGGACTTCTGGCGCAGGTTCCGCAACATGCTCCGGGAGGAAAATCCCGACGGGTTGATGGTGGCAGAATGCTGGGACGACAGCCGCCAGTGGCTCTCCACCGGCGACATGTTCCATTCCACCATGAGCTACGTCTGGAGCCGCAATGTGTGGAACCGCTTCTGCTACCGCAAGATCAGCCTGCGGGAGTTCGACGCGGTGAACAACCGCTCTCTGATGCTCTATCCCGAACCCGTGACGCAGGTTTTGTGGAACTTTCTGGACACGCACGATACGGCTCGCGTCCGTACCCGGGCGGGCGGCAGCGTGGAAATGCAGCGGGCGGCGGCTTTCTTCCAGTTCACCTTCCCCGGCAGTCCCATTCTTTACTACGGCGACGAACTGGCCATGGAGGGCGCGGACGATCCCTTTTGCCGTTTTCCCATGCCGTGGGAACGGGTGAAATATAGCGATATGCACCGCTATTACCGGTGCCTTGCGGAAATTCGCCGGGAGCACCCCGTGCTGCGCTACGGCTCCTTCCGCACGTGGCAGGTGCAGGAGGATGGGCTGTACGCCTATCTGCGCGTGGCGGGCGGTGAAATCGTCCTTTGCGTGCTGAATACCTCGGACAAGCCGGTACACGGGCTGCTGCCCCTGCCGGAGAGCATGGCGGAGCAGAGTGCTCTGAACGAATTGATGCATTCTTCATCCGTCGCCGTGCGCGCCGGATGCCTGCAGGTTGCCCTGCGTCCGGGCGAGGGCTTGATTTTCTGCTGAATCCAAAGTACAATACCTCTATCAGACCGCAAGGAGGATTTTTTCCATGAAAGAGCTGGTAGAGGCCATTCGCACTTATGGCAAGGGCATTGGAACGGATATTGTCAAGGTGGATATGTTTCTCAACCACCGGCTGGATACAAATTTACTGGTCAAAATGGGTCAGGCTTTCGCCGATGTTTTTGCGTGCGAAAAGCCTGACCTTGTTTTGACCATCGAGGCCAGCGGCATCGCCGCGGCGTTGACTACGGCCATGGCCTGCGGGAACATTCCCGTGGTCTTCGCCAAAAAGAGCAGCACCCGCAATGTGACCGGCGACGTATATGAATCGACGGTCTTCAGCTTTACCCACGGGGTGGAAAACCACGTCCGTGTGGCGAAGGAATATCTACCCGCCGGGGCGCGGGTCTTGATCATCGACGATTTTCTGGCCAACGGCGAAGCCGCCGAGGGGCTGTGCGATCTCTGCCGTCAGGCAGGTGCGACCGTCGTCGGCATCGGCATTTGTGTGGAAAAGGCGTTCCAGCCCGGCCATCAGAAGCTGGAGAAGGACGGGTACAAGGTACACGCGCTGGCGAAGGTTTTGGGCATTGAGGACGGAAAATTGCTGGTAGAGGACTGAAATAAGCGCAGCGGCGGTGAGTGGAAACGCTGCTAAGGGGAAATGCCCCGTTGGAGAAGGAAGCGCAGCTTCGGCGCAGGAGTGGGACTTGCCGGTTTATGGGTTTCTCGCCAATTTCGGTGCCCGAAGGTTTCCAAAGGGGAACGAAGGGAAGACGCAAGGCGGGTTGCCCTTGGGCAACCCGGTCTGCCTTTGGCAGACTGAACTTTT
>ERZ772883.359-NODE-359-length-50806-cov-3.897342_pt1 | contig 50806 bp, 34 predicted proteins | sample MGYA00580575_ERZ772883 | MGnify/ENA primary metagenome ERZ772883 (study PRJEB29015, sample SAMEA2737666) | human gut metagenome | biome: human gut; feature: human-associated habitat; material: faeces | place: China | collected 2012 ... | reverse complement strand
TCGCAGATAGGCGCATCACCGCGCTGGAGGCACTCTTTCGTGCATGCGATGGCAACGGCGGCTATCTCAAATCTGAGCAAGTGGTGCAGGACATCGAAGCAGAAGGACATTCCTACGCACTGGACTGCTGGGTCATCGACCAGACCTGCGCCTATATGCAGGAATTCAGAAAACGCGGCATCAAACGCGTGAACGTCAACCTTTCCCCGGCGTCCTTTGTCAGTCACAGACTGGCACAGAAGATTACCTACTTGATGGACGAGCACGAAATCCCACACCATATGCTGTGGCTGGAGCTGACGGAATGCGGCTCCGATGTCGACCCGAACAAGATTAAACAGGCGATGGAGGAGCTGCGGGATGAGGGCTTCATGTTCTCCATGGACGACTTCGGCAAGGGAGAATCCAATTTCCTGCGTCTTTTAGACTACGACTTTGATGTACTCAAGGTGGACAAGGAATTCGTCTGGTCTATCGAGGAAAAGGAGAAAGGCAAAGCAGCATTAAGCTGTGTGATCGACTTCGCCAAGGGGCAGAACATGATGGTAACCGCAGAGGGCGTGGAAACACAGATGCACGTGGACTTCCTGAAGCAAGCGGGCGTGACCAACCTGCAGGGCTATCTGATCTCCAGACCCCTCGAGCCAAAGGCATGCATGGAATTTTTGGAGAAGTACCGGAATGTGGACATCCTTGAAATCATCAAGGAAGCGCAGACGCATAAGGCTATATAGGCAGAAATCAAAACGATTTCGAATGTGAAAAGTGAAAGTGTAAATCCAAGACCCATTCCAAGTCCGTCAAGTATGGACGGGAATATCTTGTTCTTGCTGGCAAAAGCCTCCGCTCTGCCAAGGATAATACAGTTTACCGTGATAAGGGACAGGAATACGCCTAAGGCACTGTAAAGCTCAGGTATATAGCCTTTCATAAGAAACTCGATAAGAGTAACGAAGCCTGCGATTATTACGATAAAACAAGGCAGTCTTACAGCCTTTGGGATAACGTTTTTCAAAAGGGATATAACAAAGTTTGAGCAGACAAGCACGAACGTTGTGGCAAGTCCCATGCCGATACCGTTTTTCGCCATTGTTGTGACCGCAAGCGTCGGACACATACCAAGAAGCGTAACAAGCGTCGGGTTCTGTTTTATGATACCCTTTGTAAATTCATACAGATTAGAATTTTTCTCAGCCATTGAGTATCTCCTCCTTATGCTCGTCAAAAAGCTTCACAGCCTTTTTGCACGCAGATTTCATTCCCTTTGAAGAATAGGTGGCAGCGGTAACATTGTCGATAGAATTTTCATCAGTGTCAACACCAAAGCCCTTTAGCTTTGAAAGAAAACTATCGTCCTGCACCTTTGTGCCAAGACCCGGAGTTTCGCCTATAGAGAGAAATTCTATCCCCTCGACAGTTCCCTCGCTGTTTATACCGATAAGCAGATGAAGTCCACCCTTTGAATAGCCGTCCTCAGTTATCTCGATAACACATCTGCCGTTATCTCTATCTGTGATAATGGAGTTCACGCCCTCTGTATCAAATGTGACAGGGGTCTTGCTGTCACCCTCGCCGTCAAGCATTATCTCATAATCGCCCTTGCCGAATATCTCCTCACAGCCCTTTTTCATATCGTCTGTAAGAACACCTGTATTGTCAACATATGTGGCATTATAGGCAAGCACCAAAAGTCCGCTGACAACTATACATATTATAGTCAGCACCAATGGAGGCATTATTTTATCTTTCATTCAGACTTCGCCTCCTTCTTCTTTGTTATAGCCCCTAAAGGCTTTGTTTTTGTTACCATGTCTATGTATGGTGTAAGTATATTCATAAGCAGTATTGAGAATGAAACACCCTCAGGATAAGAGCCGAAGAAGCGTATCACACAAGTGATGATACCACAGCCGATACCGAATATCACCTTGCCTGTTTTTGTAACAGGAGTTGTAACATAGTCAGTTGCCATGAAGAATGCACCGAGCATTACGCCGCCTGCAAGTATCTGATAGATGCCGTCCTCGCCGCAAAGATATGAGAACACGAAAACTGTGCCGATAAATGCAAGAGGTGTATGTACTGAGATTATCTTCATCATTATAAGGTATATGCCGCCAATGAGCAAAGCCGCCGCAGACACCTCGCCAAGACAGCCGCCTACTTTTCCGAGGAAAAGATCGAGATAATCGGCAGGGGCGGAATGTGCCGCCGCAAGAGGTGTTGCACCTGTCACGATATTGTCAGGGTCATAGAAAGGCACTACCCAATGGGTCATGTTGCCTGTGAAAGCAAGCATAAGAACTATTCGTCCCACGATAGCAGGGTTTGCAAAATTCTGTCCCAGACCGCCGAAAAGCTGCTTTACTATAACGATAGCAACGAATGTGCCGATAGCAGCCTGCCAATAAGGCATTGTCACAGGGAGATTGAACGCTAAAAGCATACCGGTCACAAGTGCCGAAACGTCCTTTGTGGAATCAGGTCTTTTCATTATAAGATTGCAAAGCCTTTCCCATATGAGTGCCGTTATCATGCAGAAGCCTGTGAGCATGAGCGCACGTCCGCCGAAAACATAGGCAGACATTGCAAGTGCAGGGCAAAGCGCCACAAGCACATGGGTCATCACCTTAGAGGTAGAAATATTATCCCTTATCTGAGGTGAAGGGCTGACAAGCATTTTTTCCATATTTTCTTACCTCCTTACGTTCTTATGAAAGCTTTTGCAAGCTGATTTTTCTCTGCAAGATCTCTCTTTGCAGGACAGACGTATGAACACGAACCGCAGTTCATGCAAAGACCCACCTTGAGCTTCATAAGAGCTTCCTTATCACGCCTGTCATAAGCCTTTTCAAGCTCTGTAGGCATAAGATTCAGCGGACAAGCAGAGATACATCTTCCGCACTTTATACAGTTTGTCTGTGCGCACCTGTCCTCGATGCCCTTTTTCTTATCAGCCTTTTCACCAAATGCAAGAATGGCGTTTGTGGTCTTTGTCACAGGGGTGTCAAGCTCATAAAGGCACATTCCCATCATAGGACCGCCAAAAAGGGCTTTTCTAACCTTTTCTTTATCGCAGTCACCGAATTTCAGTATATCCTCCGCAGAAGTTCCTATAGGTACTTTCACATTGCATGGAGTAGATACCACGTCACCGTCAACAGTTATACGCTTTGATATGAGTGGCATACCTGTTTTGGAATACTCGCCGATAAAGCCTGCTGTGGTAACGTTCATTACGATAACGCCCTGATCTGACGGAAGCTGACCCTCGCCAACTACACGTCCCGTGGCGTTGAATATTATCACCTTTTCTGCACCCTGAGGATAGCATGACTTCAGCACCTTTACTTCGATACTTTCATCATCAGCCGACTTTTCACGCATAAGCTTTATAGCCTGTGGCTTGTTGTCCTCGATACCGATAACGACCTTTTTAAGCCCCAGCATATCACGCACGAGCTTTATTCCGCACATAACATCGTCAGCGTTCTCCATCATCTCACGGTAGTCGCTTGTTATGTAAGGCTCACACTCGGCGGCGTTTATAACAAGGGTATCAACCTTGTATTTGTTCTCGTCAAAGTTGAGCTTTATGTGCGTCGGGAAGCCTGCACCGCCCATTCCGCAGCAGCCTGACTGCCTTACGGCTTCGCAAAGGCTTGCCTTGTCTGTTATAACAGGCGGCTTTACGTCAGGTGATACCTCCTGCTCTCCGTCGGTGTCGATCTCCACCATTTTGCACACCTTTCCGCCTGCTGTGAGCAGTTCGGATATCGCCGCCACTGTGCCTGACACTGACGAGTGAACAGGGCATGACATAAAAGCGTTGCTTTCGCCTATGACCTGTCCCACAAGCACTCTGTCACCCTTGGCAACTGTCGGCTCGCAAGGTGCTCCCATGTGCTGTGACATGGATATCTTCACTCTTGCAGGCAGCGGCATGGCGATAGTTTCGCTGTTTTCCGTCCCCTTTTTGTGGGAAAGAAAAATGCTGTTGAGTTTCATAATTTTCCCCCTTATCATACTTTATGACTATTCAAACCTGAATTTATCATCACTTATACTTATCCTGCTCTTTATACTGTCAGAGCAATAAACTATGCCATTTTCATCAATGGCAATAACTTCTATATCTTCATCACTGAGCCACCTGTCAAGCTCACCGCTTCCGCCAATAAAAATGCAGGTAGACAGAAAATCGGTTTCAATGCCGCTCTGCCCTATCACAGTGACTGAAACAAGATCTGTTTCGCATGGAAAGCCTGTTGTCAGGTCAAAAATATGGCTCCACTTTTTGCCCTGTGCTTCAAAATAACGCTCATATCCACCTGAAGTGGAAACAGAACCGCCGTCGCTTGTGAAGCTAAGGCAGATGTTATTGTTATCAAAAGGGTCTGTGACCGCAACCTTGAAATCTGTTTTATCCGGCTTCTGCCCGTAAAGAAGCGTTGACGAGCCAAAGCTCACCACCGCACAATCGGCTTTTTCACTATCCAAAAGCTTTTTCACTTCGTCAAGGGCAAAGCCCTTTCCGTCACAGCCCACGTCTATCTGTGTGCCGTTTTCAAGGACACATTCGCTCCCCGAAAGCTTTATATTCTCATATCCCACAGCGGAAAGAGCAGTCTGTATCTCACTTTGCTCAGGCACTCTCGGCTCATCGCCAGTAACGTTCCAAAGTGCTGTCAGCACCCCTGCGGAAATATCCGCTCCGCCGTATTTTTTTGTAAGCTCTATGCTCTTCTCTATAAGCCGTGCAGTTTCCTCAGAAAGCTCAAACCTGCCGCTCTCATTGAGCCGTGATAACTCCGAGCCTTCCTCATAAGGCGAATAAAGCTTTTCCAAAGCCTTTATCCTGTCCTTCACCGCCTCAGCGTCGCCACCGTATACAGCGGCTGTGCATGGGCAATCCATGGCGAAAAATGTCGCCTCGTCAGGCTTTTTATCTAAGTGCATCATCACCGCTCCGCACACCATAAGAGCCGCCGCACACGCTACCGATACAAACAGCCGCCTTTCAGGCTTTTTCATTTTTATACCTCACTTGAAATTAGTTGAAAAGTGTGTTATAATATCCGAAGTATGATAACATCGGTATCAAAATTCTTATGTGCAAGCGAGCAAAATGTGTTCGCACTCTTTGATAAACGCCCTCAGTTCAGGATTTTTTCCCACTGAAACCTCGAGCCTGTTCACCTTTTTTCCTGCCATACCAAGGATCCTGTCAAGGTCTTTAGGCTGAGCGGAAAGATATTTTACACAGCGTTCCATGGTTTCCTCAGTGTCAAGCTCAAAAAGCTTGTGGGAGTTATGAGGATTTTCAGAGTAAAGCTTTCTCAAAAGCATATAGGTGCATATTTTCACCGCCATGTCCGTCTGAGTTTCAAGACCCTTTATGCCGCTGTCTTTTATAAGCTCCCTCAGCAGCTCGCTTCCCTCGTCCAAACAGCCTAACGCAGAGTTTTTTTCTCTGACCTTGACTAAACCGAACACATCTTCATAGGAAGCGCCGTAAAGCTTTATAAGAGCAATGATGATATTGACGTTCTGCTTTTTGCCGTGTTCAACGGCTGATATGCAAGACTGGCTGGTGCCAACTGCTCTAGCCGCACGGCTTTGTGTATAGCCGCTTTCTATCCTTGCGGCGGTAAGCTTCTCACCTATCCTGAGAGTCAGCTCATCTTTGCTGCCATTGCTCATGTAATATCTCCCATGTATAAAATCATATTGGTTTTCAACCATTATTCTATTATACTATAAATTTATGTATTTGTAAATATAAAATCTATAAAATGACGTATTTAAGTGAAAAAAATTTGTGCAGGTTTTAAAGCACTTATCATAAAAGAAAAGAAAGCAGGTATTTTAAAGATGAAAGGCTACAGAATAGCATTTATCCGTCACGGAATGACGCAGGCAAATCTTGACGGACGTTATATCGGTACTACCGACTTGCCGCTGTGCAGAGAGGGTGCTGACCAGCTTTATGAAAAGATAGAAAAGTATGATTACCCTTCGGTGCAGAAGGTCTACACCTCACCTTTAAAAAGGTGCAAACAGACTATATCTATACTCCAGCCTAACAGGCTTGTGGCTGAGATGCCAGAGCTTCGTGAAATGGACTTCGGCAAGTTTGAGAACAAGACCGCTGATGAGCTTATGAACGACCCTGATTATGAGCAGTTCATAAAAGGAGGACTTGACAATCCTCCGCCGAACGGCGAATCAACAAGAGATGTCATAAACCGCTGTTATGAAGCTCTGAACATCATCATTTCTGATATGATGTACGAGGGTCTTACAAATGTTGCGGTATGCACCCACGGAGGTCTTATAATGAATATGCTGGCAGGCTTTGGCGTGCCGAAAAGAAAACCTATGGACTACGCCTGCGATTTCGGAGAGGGCTTTGAAGTCATGGTGACAGCTTCCATGTGGCAGCGTTCAAACGCTTTCGAGGTAATAGGAACATATCCGCCGAGGTATGAAGAAATGCCTGATTACACATTTGAGGATTATTATACCGACGAAGATGATAAGTAAGCAGTAAAAACAGAAACGAGGGGAGGAAAAAGGCTTGACAAACAAAGAGATAAAACTATTGGCAAGAAAAAATATAAGTCAGAACATGGGAAACTGCGTATCGCTCACGGCATTTTTGTTTGCGGTATTTGTATTTCTTGGTCTGTGCGAGCTTGCCCTTTTTATGCTTTTCAAACGCATCGGCTGGGAGTACTTTTTCTCGTGGCAGGGAATAAAAGATCATGTTTCCGTAAGGCTATTCTGGTTTCTTGACCTCATTGTCATTATACCTTTTGCAGCTTTTGAAATGTGGACTGTCCGCAGATTTTTTGTTGATATTGCAAGAGCAGACAGCTATGTGGGATCAAGGCAGTATATAAACTCACATTCTTATGTATATTATTCCCACACCATGTTTTCTTCCATTATAATTAATTCACTGAAATTATTTTCCGCAGTACCTTTCGCTATCTCAGCCTACAGCGTGTATTATTGGGGCTGGGTATGCAAGCTCAGCGAGCTTACCTCCGCAGGTCTTCTTTGTTTCATGTTCTCACTCGGTCTGTCTGTTGTGTTTTTCGGACTTATGGTGCATTACTGGATATCCCTTGCCCTTGCGCCATATATAATGACTCTAAACCCACGCACCAACATTTTTGACGCCTGCGATCTTTCTGTAAGGCTCATGGACGGTCAGCATGGCAGATATATCTCGTTCCTGCTGAGCTTTGTTATGTATATCCCCGCACTTCTGTTAGTATATCCTGTTTTTATCATCTATCCATATTTCAGACTAAGCTATATAGTGTTTTTGCAGGATATAATGGGAAGCTACTGGCAGGACAAAATGCCGTCAATGATAAAACGCTGGAGGAAATACAGCAAATGACTGTGACAATAACAAAAGAAGAAAATGAAAAAGCCCTTGAATGTGTACTGCGTTCAAGGGGCTTTTCAAAAAGGCTCATAACAAGGCTCAAACGCACTGAAAACGGCATGACAAGAAAGGGCGTCCTTATCCGCACTGTTGATCTTGTATATGAAAATGACATCATCATGATAAACGAGGGTGACGGTGAATCTCTTGACCCTAATCCTGACCTGAAAGCTGATATCCTATATGAGGACAGCGAGGTGGTGGTGTTCTCAAAGCCGCCTTTTATGCCCTGCCACCCGTCAATAAAGCATCGTGACGATACGCTGGGAAATCTTTTTGCCGCACTTTATCCAAGCCTCGCTTTTAGACCTGTCAACCGCCTTGACCGCAACACGAGCGGCTGTGTGCTTGTGGCAAAAAGTCAGCGAAGCGCCGCAATGCTCCAAAAAAGCTTTGAAAAGACCTATGTTGGAATAATAAAAGACCTGCCCCACTGCGGCGGGCGTATCTGTGTGCCTATCGCAAGGGAGCAGGAAACTATAATAAAACGCTGTGTGAGGGCTGACGGACAATATTCCGCAACGGATTATCTTGTACGCAAAAGGCTGGGAGATCTTTCTCTTGTGGACTTCTTTCTTGAAACCGGCAGAACGCACCAAATAAGAGTACACACGGCTTTTATGGGCTATCCTCTCCTGGGTGATGACCTTTATGGCGAGGCAAGCCCTCTTATAAGCCGTCAGGCTCTCCACTGCGAGAGAATGACTTTTCAAAGCCCCGAAAACGGCAGGATAGTGGCTGTTACCGCACCGCTTCCCGAGGATATGCTCTGTCTTATGACACCCGACAGGTAATATCCGTTTCAAGCTCCACCGAGCCTAGCACTTCATCAAGGCGGTCGGCATACTTCAGATAGCTTTGCGGATATTTGTGACGGAAAAGCCGCCACACATCAAAAATATCCGTCCTGTTCTCATATAGGGCTTTGTTCCACACCCCTGTGATGTTTTCTTCAAGGCGCTGTTTCACAAGTGCCGCCACCTGGTCTGAGCTTTTCTCGTCACGGATATCAAGAGAAGTGTGTGCAAGAACAGTGAGCTTCAATCTGCATACGAGCCTGCCGTTCTCGTTATCAAGCTTCAGGCTGTGGCTGTCAGAGGTTATCCTAACGTCCATGGGGCTTCCATTATATTCGATAATATCAGAATACTGCTCTGCCTTTCCCGTGAGCCACAGACAGCCTGATGCGTCAGCGTGGGAAAGATAGCTCTCAAGTACCGTACCTTTTCGTATAAGGGCGGTCTTTTTTATTTCCAAAAGCGGCTCCTGCTGTTCCGCTGACTTTTCCTCATGGCTCTCCGCAAAATCTCCCAGCGGTTGTTTGATAGAGATAACTGGCATAGCGATATACTGCGGTGATCTTATGCAGGAAAGCAGATCAATAAGGCGGCACTCCACCGTTATGCCGTTTCTCACACCCATTTTTATGACCTGTGTGAAGTTTTCTGAGGACATCGTTCCCCTTGTTAGCTGAACGTTCATAAGCTCCTCTGCGGTATTTTCCGCCAAGCAAAGCTCTACTCCAAGAAAAACATTTTTGTCCTTTATAGCAAAAGAGAACAGCTCCTCCGGAGAGGAAAGATCTATATTTTTATTAAAGCATATTATTTGAAGATGGCCAAAAAATATCTCCCTGCCTATCTGATACTGACAGCCCTCAATGGCGTCTCGGATACTCCTGCCTTTGCAATTGACAGTCTGTATATTGGACTGGCTCACATCAAGAGGAGTGTCAGAACCCATACTCTGGGTCTTAAAGACCTGCAATGACACATTGTATTCCCCGTTTTCATAGTCAACGCCCATGGCGTGGCAAAGAACACGCTCCTCGATATCCACCTGCCTGCCGAAAGAAGAAAACAACAGCGTCACTGCTGCGATAAAAAGCACAACAACTACCTGTATCTTACGCTTTTTCATCAGATCTCGCCCCCTTTTTCACAAATATCAGGAATAGAAGCGGTATTACGCCTCCGAGAAATATGAGTGGGATAGGGCTGAGCCCTGCGTATGCGATGCTCTCCCACTTGTGAGGCAAAAGCCAAAAGAGCGTTGCCGCCGCAGGAATCACCGCTGTTATTATCACGCCCGAGCCAGAACCGAGCTTAGGAAAAACATATCTCAGGCATCTGCCTGAACAATGGAAATATACTCCCAGCTTATATACCGAGAGCATTACCCACACGCCCATAACAGCGGCGTCATAGCGTTCTATTATGGCAGTGCGTGAAAATGCCGCAAGTGCGAAGAATGGCAGTTTTGCAAGAAGAGTGTAATCTCCAAGTATCATTGTGATAAAGCCTAAGACTATTTCAACAAGGGCAAGCCTTGTGAGCAGAAAATACACAGACGTTTTTGCTGCATTGCCCTTTGTTGAGGGTAAAAGAAAAACTATCACTGCAAGATAAGAGCTTCTTGCAAGCTCGCTGACAGCAGAATGAAAAATGCCTTTTCCAACGTTTCTTTCCGCAAGGTGAAAATCAACGAATGTGAAATCTTCAAGAGAGCTTATAACAAGGATGGATGTCACAAAGAGAAAAAGTACAAAAAGCACTGTCCCCGTTTTTCCTATGACCCCAAGGCCTGACATTGCAATATATATCCCGCAGGCGGCAACGCTGAGAACTATCATGAGCCGTGGTATATAATCAGAAAAATAATAATCCATAAAATAGGTGAAGGTGCCGATAACATAAAATGACACTGTAAGAAAATATGCAAGATACATTGTACAAACTCCCCTGCCTGCCCACATTGAACGGCTCACCACAAGGGTGCATGGGTCATCATTAGGAAAGCGCTTGTGAAAAGCCGCCATACCGCATATCATAACTATCTGAAAAACTGTAGACAGCACTGTTCCAAGCATAAGCTCCAAAGCGTTTGCGGTACTTTCAGGAAGAAATGTCATCATTGAAAAGGCTCTTGTACAGATAAGCATTGCAAAAAACTGCGATGGCGTAAGCTTTTTCATTGGCTCCCCCCCTTTTCGTCAAGCTTGTATTCTTTAATGGTGCTGTGAGTTTTCTCATATGACCGAAAGCTCCGCCTTGAAATAACGTCCTTTATACCCTTTGAGAAAAATGGCGTAACAGGAGCGGTGTAAGATACTGCAAGGTCGTCCATGGAGTTTATATTTATCATCAAAAGCACAGTGCAAAGTGCAATGCCATAAAGCCCCGAGCCGCCGCCCACCAGGATATACACTAGCCTTAATATAGCCGTCTGCTGATAAAGGCTCGGTATAACGAACGATGATGTTGTGGTTATCCCCACCACTATAAGCAGAGGGGCGGACACAAGTCCGCTTTTTACGGCAGCGTCACCTATGATAAGACCGCCCACTATAGAAACAGTGCTTCCCACAGGCTTTGGAAGCCGCAAGCCTGCTTCCTTCATTATCTCAAATAGAAGCATTAGCACAAGCACCTCCACTGTCAACGGATAAGGCGTTGACTCCTCTGAAACTGCAAGATTCAGAAGAAGCTTCAATGTGAAGACCTCAGGGTGAAAGCTCGCCAGTGCAACATACAGACCCGGAAAAGCCACCGCTAGAAAAAACGCAATATATTTCAGCCACCGCATAAAGGTGACGTAAAAAGGCTTTTCCGTAAAATCGTCCATAGTCTGAAAATTTTCCGCAAAAAGCGAAGGACAAATAAGCACAAATGGCGTGCCGTCCACAAAAACACATATCCTGCCCTGATTTAGCCTTGTGCATATCATATCAGGTCTTTCGGAATAAGCCATTTGTGAAAACACTGACGAACCGAAGCCTTCGTCGATAAAAGGTTCGATATATCCGCTTGTGAGAACAGTATCGAGCTTTATGCCTTTGAGCTGTTTTCTCAGCCTGTCCACAGCGTCTGAGCTTGCCCGGTCGCTCATGTAGACCATGCACACGTCGGTGGAAGAACGCTTTCCTATCTGCATCATCTCAAACCGCAGCGATGGTGTTTTCATTCGTCGGCGCACAAGAGAAATATTAGTTCTTATTGTTTCCGTAAAAGAATCCTGTGCGCACATTATAGTCTGCTCGCTTGCAGGCTCAGAAACCGACCGCTTGTCGTAACCTTGGATACCGTAAACAACAGCCTTTGAAAGCCCCTCCACAAATATGACCGCAAAGCCCGAAAACAAAAACTGTATGACGTCACCATAATTAAAGACCGTTTTTCTCTCGGCGGCAAGCAGGCTTTCTTTTGTCAGGAAGTCGAATACCTGCTCTGCATTGCCCTTTGACTTTTGTGCAGAAAGCTCCATTATAGGTCTGAAAATAAGCTCTGACATTGCGCTCGTTGAGATCATTCCCTCTATGGATACCAACGCACAGCTTACGGAGCATATCTTCACATTCATTATGTTAAGATCCATTGAATTGCCTGTTATGGTGCGAAGGGAAGTCATGGCGGCGTCAATGGTCTTATCTATCTCAGCGTTTTTGTAGTTTCTGAAATCGGGTGTATTCATTTTGTTTCTCCTACATGAAATTTTGTTGTATTTATTATCTGCGGCTGTTATCAGAATATTCTGCATTAAAGCTGCAAAAAATAGCTTTGACCATATTGGAGGAAAACAAAATGCTGATAGTTTTTTTCAGAGCCGTTATACTTTATATACTCATTGTCATAAGCATACGCCTTATGGGCAAAAGGCAGATAGGCGAATTACAGCCCTCGGAGCTTGTTATAACGCTTTTGCTTTCAAACATCGCCACCCTGCCTATCGAGGATATGACTATACCGATGTCAATGGGCATAGTGCCTATATTCACGCTGGTGTGCCTTGACGTTATACTCTCTCACTGCTCGCTTAAATTCAGAGGGCTTAGAAAGCTCATATGCGGCTCTCCGAAAATAGTCGTGTCCCGTGGGATCATAGATCAAAAACAGCTCAAAGACCTGCGTTTTTCTGCTGACGATCTTTTGGAGTCCCTAAGGAGCATGGGTATATTCGATATAAACGAGGTACAGCTTGCGGTGGTGGAAACAACAGGCAAGATATCGGTCTATCAGAAAGCACAGTTTCGACCTGTGAACAATGGCGGAATGGGCATAAAAGGATCTCAGACCGACCCTCCACAGCTCGTTGTCGACAACGGAAGGATAATATACTCCGCCCTTGGTCTTATCGGCAAGGACGAAAAGTGGCTCATGAAAAAGCTAGGAGAAAAGGGTATGCCACTGAAAGATGTTTACATCTGCACCGCTGACCCCTCAGGGCAGATAGTTGCCATAAGAAAAGACAAGGGCAAGAAAAAAGTATAAAGGAGCAATCACAATGAAAAGATTGACCGCCTGCATTATTATCCTCACTGTCATAGCCGCCATGTCAGTGTTCTCCGTATTTGCGGTAAAAAAAGAAAACGATAAGTTCATAAGCCTTGTGAACGCCGCTGAAAACAGCTACAGAAATGATGACAGCGACACAGCCCAACGGCTCGAAGAACTCGAAAATGCCTGGAATAAATATTATGTAAGAATATCATATATAGCGCAATCCTGCACACTTGATGATATCTCCTATGCAGTGGCAAAGCTCCCAGCCCTATTGGAAAAGGGCTCTGAGGAATTCTTGTCAGAGTGCGAGAGCATACGCTCATGGACAGAGAAGATATACCACACTCAGTATCCCCATTTATATTCGGTTTTTTAATGTAGAAAAATTGTGTCTAAAACGTTATCAAAGTGTATGATTTTTTCTTGCGTTATTGTACAAATCTACAAAAATCATACAGAACAAGGCGGTTTCAATGAGTTTTTCTTGACTTTTCTTTCTGCTAATATTATACTTAGAATGTATGAATAGGATAAAAAATTTTATCCTGTTTAGAAAAGAAGTATCTATGGAGGTATGAAATGAACACTATCAAGTTTTGTGCTAAGTGCGGAGCGCCAATAGGTCCAGAAGAAAAATTCTGTGGCGGCTGCGGTGCGTCTGTCGCCGAAATGGAAGCCGAAGCAGGCATTTCCACACAGCAGGCAGCACCTGCTCAGGCACCCGTTCAGCAGGCTAAACCTGTACAGCAGCAGGCTCCTCAGTATGACCAGCAGTATGCACAACCAGCAAACAACTACGCTCAGGCAGCAGCTCCTGCGGCTGCAAAGCCAAATCCTTTTGCTAAGCTTGGCGAATGGGTAAAGGGTCATAAGAAGATAACACTTATCGCCGCTGCAGCTCTTATCGTTGTTATCGTTGCGATCATCATTCTGTGCAACATTCTTAAATATCAGGTGATCGACGCAAAGGATCTTTTCAAGTTTGAATTTAAGGGCATTGACGGCTGTGGCTATGTTGAGGCAGAGCTTAACTGCTATGACAAGAGCTACTATTCAATGGCAGACGCTACAAGCGCTCTCGGCGACCTTGCTGACGAGACAGATCTTGACCTTGGCGATCTTGATGATCTTTCCGACTATGCAAGCTCATCTGACAAGTCATCAAAGGTAAGCAAGTATTTTGCACTTGACAAGAAAACTCTTACAAAAGCATTTAACAAAGCTGATGATTTTACAGAAGCTAAGAAGATGAGAAATGCCCTTCTCAAAACAAATAGCGATGGCGAGTATAAGCTGAAGATCACTTTTGATAAGAAAGCAAACAAGAATCTTAAAAACGGTGACAAGGTAAAATGCACCGTAAAGTACAACGAGGATTCTCTCAAGGACAAGAACATAAAGCTAAAGAACACTGAGTTTGAGGTAACTGTAAAGGATCTTAAAAATGGTGAGGAGATCGACTTCTTCAAGGGCGTTGAGGTCAAGTTCTCAGGCTTTGACGGCAACGGCTCTGCTGACGTTTCATATGACTCAGCATATCCATTTATCTACTATGATTATGACTACAAGTCAGATCTAAAAAACGGCGACAAGTACACTGTTACAGCTAACATAGACGTTTATGGCGCAGAAGAAAGCGGTGACATGACTTGGTTTGAATATGACGACAAGTATTATACATACAAGACAGCCGACGTTAAGGACGGCAAGGTAACAAAGGATTTCACTGTTGAGGGTCTTGAAAAAACTCAGGAGATCGACCCGTTCGAGGGACTTGAATTTGAATGCTCAGGCGGTGTTCCATTTGTTAAGCCTTACTCAGTAAAGAGCGAGTCTATCCCTGCTGCTCTTAAGGACAATGTTTCTTACTCAGTATCATGCGATGATTATATTGGCATCGGCGGCACATTCAAGGTAACTTGCAGCCCTTATTCCTCACTTGCAAGAAACGGTATCACACTTTCCGGCAAAACTGAAACAAACGATTGGGGTGACACTGTTTATGTTAAGGAAATAACAGTTGACGAAACATTCCCTGCATATGTAACAGCTGACAACGCCAAGGCTGCAATGGATAGCTATCAGTCACTTATCGACGACAAGATCGAAGACATGAGAAAGGATATAAAGGGTCATTACGCTCCATATCCTGCTGACTTTGACGGCAAGGTAACATCTATCGAGTCTTTTGATTACGTTGACACTTATGTTGCATTCACAAACAAGAAGAATTATGATTCTTGGGAAAACACAAATGCACTCTACAATCTTTACAAGATAACTGTAAAGACAGATAAGGAGAAAAAGGCAGTTTCATTCTATGCTTCGATCTACTGCTCAAATATCGTTGCAACAGGTGAAACATTTACTGAAGAGCCTTACTTCTCAACATCTTACTACAACAAAGAAGCAGATTTCAAGAAGAAGGTAATTGAAGCCGAGGGTTACACAACAACTAAGGCTGGTGCGGCTTCAAAGCCTGCAACTGACGATTCTTCATCGGCTGCAGCAAGCGAAGCAACAACTACTACCACAACAACAGCAAAGACCGATTCTTCTGTAGCAGAAACAACTACATCTGCAAAGGATAAGACAACAACTACAACTCTCGTTCCATAAGAGTTAAATAGTAAGAAACACGCCGCGGAAATTTTCTGCGGCGTGTTTTTATGTCCTGACAACTCTTGAAAACCTTGTCAAAATGTGATATAATATTTGTTACGATAATAAAAAGCAGCTCCGAAGAACCGGGGCTGCTTTATGAAACGATCGTTATTTAAGGCACTGTGAACCATTTTCAAAAAGCACTTTGTTGAGCTTTGCCACATCATAGCCTTTGTTTATTGCGTCAATGAGTATGCAATCACGGGTGTTTTTAGGATAAAGCTGAGCTTCACCCGCAAGGGTCAGAAGTCGCTGAACGGTATCAATATCAAGCTTCATTGCAAGTGCGATAGCGATTATCTTATCCTTGCTTGGAAGTCTTGCTCCTGCAAATATCTGATATCCATATATTTGATTTAGCTGGGATATTCTTATGACCTCTATCTTTGTCATCTTTTTCTTTTTCACAAGCTCACAAAGATAACGTGCAAAATCCTGTCTGTCAAGAGAATCCTTATTGTTGCTTAGAAAACTGTTGATATCATCGCTTCCATTTAGCTCCTCCATAAGCTGTGTTGTTTTTTTCATGTCACCAGTTCCTTCCTATAATAATTTATTTTTTTACATTTTTACATTGGAGATGAGAAATATGTCACAAAAAAGCTTATATGATTTTGAAACAGAACAGATCGACAAAATGTTCGACTGCAAAAACTATCTATTTAAAAACAGCAAGCACGAAAAAGTCATTTTAGAGAGTGACACAGGTGTAAAAATGGTGCGGCACATTATCTATAAGCCTGCTGACGTTTCTGTATATCAAAGGCTCGCATTGATAAATAATCCATATCTTTGCCGTATCTACGAGATCTCCGAAAGCACTGAAGCGTATACTATCTATGAAGAATTCTGCGACGGCATGACTCTTACGGATTATGCAAACGGCGAAACACTAGCAGAACACGACGCCCTGAACATTACCTGCTCCATATGCCAGGGATTGTATGCTCTTCACAACAGCGGCATCGTCCACCGTGATATAAAGCCTGATAATATTATAATATGTGACGACAATAATGTCAAGATTATAGATTTTGATATTTCTAAAATTTATAAATCTAATCAACGCTCTGACACCCAGACTTTAGGAACTGTAGGCTTTGCCGCACCTGAACAATTCGGTATGCAGCAATCTGACGCAAGAACAGATCTCTATTCTCTGGCAGTGCTTCTGAACGTTCTTTTGACAGGTGAACACCCGTCGGTCAAAATGTGCGAAAACAAGAAAATTCTGAAAGTCATAAAGAAATGCCTTTCTATCAATCCAGACGACAGATATAGCACTGCGGAAGAGCTGTACAATGTGCTTAATAAGATCAGGAGAAAACTAAAATATGAAAAAATGTCCTAATTGCGGAAGAATTCTTCATGACGATTCCATTTTCTGCTTTGGCTGCATGAGCGAAATAAACAAGAGGCAAGAAATAGTTCTCGCTACTCCAAAAAAAGTGTTTTTAAAAGCAAAAATAACCACACCAATAATCGCTGTGGCATTAGTATCCGCAACTGTTTTCGGGGTGTATACTTATAATAACAATAGTGATAAGACCACGGCTGTGAAAAAAAGCACACCTCGATCTACTGCCACTGTCACCACAAATACACCTGTAACAACTACTCTGCCTCCCGTCACCACTGTCATGACTACTACCACAAAAAAGCGTGAGCCTGACAAGGCTGCCCTTGCGTCAGATATTGCAGAAGGGGCGGCATTAGCAGAGTCAAAAGCCGCTGCAGTCACCACCACTACCACTACAGAAAAAGTGACTGAGCCTGTGACAGAGCCTGAGATACAGCAGGATATACCGCAGGAAAACACAGAAGATACTCAGCAGGATGAGCCTGTCGAGCCTGAATATTACTCCCCTGATGGTGCAAGTCAGATGACCCTTGACCTGCTCGATTATGTAAATCCTCTCCGTGAGAAATATGGTCTGAAACCACTCCGTGCAAGCGGACAGCTTGATGAATGTCTGCAAAAGAGCCTGTATCAAATGGACGACTACTGCCAAGGCATTGGCAACGTATACGAACATCTCTCTGAGGTCGGTCTGCCTAACAACAGCAAAATACGACAATTCACAGCAAACAACAGCTGTGTTTCAGACTATGACGAGGCATACACAGAGCTTTTTACTTGGTTAAAAAATAATGCAAGCTTCGGTCTCTCTTACGGTGACAATCTGATCAACGGCTTGGAAGATTACACATATCTTGGTGTTTGCTTTTTCCATGATGATATAGTTCAGGAAAGAAAAGACCATATGTGGAATGACCCAGATAATGGTGAATACGAATCTATGCCGCTATATCAATGCTATGTTTATGTTATGAAATAAGCCGACAATATCCGACTTGAATATTTTATGCGATTGTGATATAATAAAGGCAACACAAAACGTAAAAAACGAATTACAAAAAAGAGGATATTTATGAATAATCAGACTAATAACGAGAATTTATCCCAAGGCACTAATGGCCAGCCTGACGAATACAGCGCTTATCGTGATGAAGAATACGAAAGAATGCGCATTGAAATGGAAAAACGCCGTGCCGAAAGGCGCGCAAGAGAACACAGGCGTGTTATGAAAAACCGTATCATTGCCATAGCAATTCTTTTGGTGATAATTTTTGTGATAGTGAAAGCCTGTGGTGGAAAGTCAGACAACAAGCCTGCTGCTGATTCATCATCACAGACCGAAAGCACAAAGCAGGCGGAAGCAAAGACCACCACCAAAAAGAAAACCTCCGACAACAGCAAAGCAGAAGAAACAAAGCATAAGATAGAGCAGTCAAACGGCATGACCTTTGTTGACGGCATTCTTATAGTAAACAAGACCTACTCCCTGCCATCAGATTATGCACCGGGCGTAAGCACAATTGCACAGAACGCCTTTGACGAAATGGCAGCTGCAGCGGCTCAGGACGGCATAACGCTCTTTGTAAATTCAAGCTATCGTTCATATCAGGATCAGGAATCTCTTTATAACTCCTATGCCGCAGAGCGTGGCACAGAAGCCGCAGACGAGGTATCTTCCCGTCCGGGACATTCAGAACATCAGACGGGTCTGACCTTTGATGTTAACACCACCGAGGACAGCTTTGCAGGCACTCCCGAGGCAAACTGGCTGGCTGAACACTGTGCAGAGTACGGCTTTATTATCCGCTACCCTGACGGCAAAGAGGATAAAACAGGATATGTGTATGAGCCGTGGCATATTCGCTATCTTGGCAAGGAAAAAGCCCAGGCGGTAACAAAGAGCGGTCTTTGCCTTGAAGAATATCTTGGTGTCACCTCTGATTACAAATATGCCGAAGATCAAAACTGTTCAAGTCTGAACACTTCCGACACTCAATCAAGTCAGGCGGACGGCTACACAGACGGCTATTATCAGGACAACACAAATTATGATTATCAATACTGATACAAACACAAAGCGGACAGCCACAGGAAAGTGGTTGTCCGCTATTCTTTACTTTGTCATACGGGACGTCGAGAACGCCGTCCCCTACAGCCAAATATCCGTTACTTATTTTCTGAGCTTTCTGTGCTATCAGAGCTTTCCAAACTGCTGTCATCATAGTGGACAGGCTCAGTTGTAAGACCCTTATCTCCTGCCTCTACGGCTTTCTCAGTCATATCGTCAACTATGCGTTTGAAAACTTTGAACGCCTTATTATAATTCTCCTGCATAGTTTCCTTAGAATCGCCCAAAGTCTTAACTGGCGTTCTCATTGAAAGGTGGATATCATTCGGCATATTCTCGAAGTTAAGCTCCTTTGCCATGATCTCCATGTTCCAGCTCATGCCCATATCATCAACATACTTGTTGTTCGGAAATTCCTTTGGCAACTCAGGAGTCATTATTGACTTGAACTCCTCGTCAGTGTTTGAGTCTGTTATAACAAGTATAGACTCGCCCCCCTGAAGCTGTGCCAAGAACTTAGTGCTGTTCACGTTCTGTTGCTGATAATCGTCGCTGTGAGAATTTAGCGGAATCATAATGACCTCAACATGGACATAACCATTGCCGTCAAGATCGTCCGTGTATTTTTCAAAGAACTCCTCCAGTTCCTCCTGACGTGTTTCCAAGCCGTTGTTTGCGATCATAAGCACTGTCATGTCAGCCTTTTCTCGCCTTGCAGCGTCAATAAAAATAAATGCCGCCACCGCTATGATAAATATTGTAAAGATTATCCACACCTTGTTGTGATAAAAGAAATTCTGCACCTTTTCAAAGCCGTGAAGCTCTCTTATCTGGTCATGCTCTTCCTTTATGGAAGACTCGCTTTCGTCGATAACTCCGCTTTTGAGCTTCATAAGCTCGATACGTTCCTGAGCAAGCCTGCGTTCACGTTCCTTTTCTTCCTGACGTTCACGCTCACGTCTTTCAGCTTCCGCCTGCTCTAAAACCTGCCTTTCACGCTCCTCAGCCTCACGCCTTTGCTGAGCCAGCGTGCGCTCATACTCTGCGTCATCAGCGTCCTCCAACAGACCCTGGCCCTCCAGACTTTTGTCGAGCTTTGATATATTAATGTCCTTTTCGTCTTTTTTTGACATATCACTGCCGTCCTTTGCGAGATATTTTATATCATATTAGTATAAACCAATAATATTAACTCCGTATTAACAAAAAAGAGATAGCATTTTCATGAAAAATGTCTATATACAATTAAAGATAAATTGTGTATAATATACATAAATCAAATAAATTAAGTTGTGATAATAACAATTTAGTGAAAAGAGGAGAGATAGCAATGCTTGAAAAGATCATACAGAAAAACACAGAAAAATCAGAGATATCCGAACAGCTAAAAGGGCTGAGAGAACAGCTCACCCTGCTTGAAAACAAAATAAAGACCGCAGGAATGCCTGTTATAATCACATTTGACGGCTGGTCTGCCGCAGGCAAAGGCTCGATGATAGCAAAGCTCATACGCTCTCTTGACCCACGTTTTTACAATGTGGTTTCCTATCGTGCACCGAATGAGCAGGAAAAGCGTATGCCATGGCTGTGGCGTTATTGGCAAAGCCTGCCGAAAAAAGGTGAGTTTCTTATCCTTGACCGAAGCTGGTATCGTGACACTGTGAACGCCTTTATGTACGGTGAGATAGACAAGGAAACAAGGGACACACGTCTTGAAGATATCTGCACCTTTGAAAGGCAGCTTACAGATGACGGATATGTTATCGTGAAAATTTTCCTGCACATTACCGAAGACGAGCAGAAAAAGCGTATCGAAAAGCTGGAGAACTCCTCTGTTACAAGCTGGCGTGTGGAAAGCCACGATATAAAGAACATGGAAAAATACGATAAGTTTTTCCGCAGATATGACAAAATGCTTGAAAGCACAAACACGGCATTTGCTCCGTGGACTTGCGTTGGGGCAAATGAACGTGCCTCTGCTGAGCTTGAAGTGCTGACAGCGGTCACAAAGGCAGTAAGCACTGCAGTTTCCGCCAAGGAGAAGGGCGAACATTATATTCCCGAACCACAGTTCGACACCTGCGGATACAATTATCCTGAATATAAAACTATTGAAATGCCTGCTCTTGCAGAAGTGGACATGAACAAGTCCCTTGACGAAGCGGAATATGAGAAAAAGCTGAAAAAATATCAGGACAAGCTTTTCAAGCTGCAAAATCTCTGCTATCAGAAGAAGATACCTGTTATAATATGCTATGAAGGCTGGGATGCAGCAGGAAAAGGCGGAAATATCAAGCGCATTGCGGCTGCCCTTGATCCAAGAGGCTATGAAGTTCACCCTATCGCTGCACCCGAACCGTCAGAGCTTGCAAGGCACTATCTATGGCGTTTCTGGACACGTCTTGAAAAGAATGGTCACTTTACTATCTTTGACCGCACATGGTATGGAAGAGTAATGGTCGAGCCTATCGAAAAGCTCACCCCCGAAGAACGTGTGAACATGGCTTATCGTGAGATAAACGAGTTTGAAAGCCAGCTTCATGATTGGGGCGCAGAGATAATAAAATTCTGGGTGAATGTTGATAAAGACGAACAGCTCCGCCGTTTTAACGAGCGTGAGAACACGCCTGAAAAGCGTTGGAAGATAACCGATGAGGATTGGCGCAACCGTGAAAAGTGGGACACCTATGAGAAATATGTTGACCGCATGATAACACTTACCTCAACAGATATAGCACCATGGACGATACTTGAGGGCAACGATAAAAAATACGCCCGCATAAAAGCACTGAAAACTATTGTGAAACGCCTTGAAAAGCGTTTGGAAAAAGAAGATAAATAAAAAAAGCGGCGAAGCGTAATGCTCCGCCGTCTTTTATTTGCCGTCAGATCAGCATCCGCAGCCGCCGCAACCATTGTCGCAGCCACAACCACCGCAGCCGTTTCCGCAACCGCCACAGCCATTTCCGTAACCGCCGCAGCCACAGCAGAATATGAGAATAAGGATAATGATCCACCAACAACCGCCAAATCCACAACCGTTCATAAATGAAATCTCCTTTTTTATTAAGATTTATAAAGCTGAAGCTTTGCTCCGTTGCTTTATATTACAGTTTATGACGCAGAGAAAAATGTGTTACAAAAAAATCTGCAAGGAGAATTTGTCCTGTGCATAAGAATATAAAAGCGATAAAAATGCGAGAATAACAAGACGCAAAACTGTCAAGAATGTAGCTAAGACAAAGCTTTGTCTTAAACATTTTAAGGGGTGAATTTTATGAACGAACAGTTTTTTGATAGCGACAGCTTTACACCAAGGGCAAGAGAGCTTGTGAAAAATGCCGTCACTCTGGCAGGAAGCTGGGGGCATACTTATATCGGCACTGAGCATATCCTGCTCTCTGCCGCCTATGAGGAGGACTCCACAGCCTGTGCAGTGCTTCTGCGCCACGATGTCACGGCTCAAAGGATAGAGGAGCAGATAGAATACATCATAGGCAGAGGCACGCCATGCCGTCTTACGAAAAATGACATCACTCCTAACGCTGCCGCTGTTTTAAAAGGCGCAAAAAGGCTGTGCGAGAGCATGGGTGGCGGTATCGCAGGAACGGAATACATTCTTGCTATGATACTCCGCCGCAGTGATTGCTGTGCCTTTGAGATATTGCAGCAGTTAGGGGTGAACTGCAACAAGATGTACAACGATTGCTCATTGTCAGGCAACGAGCCTAATATTTTTTCAGACAGAAATTATCCCAAGCTAAAGACCCTTGAACGCTACGGCAGAGAGCTTACACGCAAAAGCGAGTGCGAAAAATTCGACCCCTGCATAGGCAGAGAAACTGAAACAGAACGTATCATGGAGATACTCTGCCGCCGCACAAAGAACAATCCCTGCCTTGTGGGTGAGGCAGGTGTGGGAAAGACCGCTGTTGTGGAGGGGCTTGCGAGAAAGATCATGCTTGGAGAAGTGCCGTCTGCGTTGTCCTCAAAGCGGATCTTCTCCCTTGATATAACGGCCCTCCTTGCAGGAGCAAAATATCGTGGGGACTTTGAGGAGCGATTGAAAAGCTGTATGGACGAAGCCGCAAAGGCTGGAAATGTGATACTTTTCATTGATGAGCTTCACAACATAATGGGTGCAGGAGCGGCAGAGGGTGCAATAGACGCTGCAAATATCCTTAAACCACAGCTTGCAAGAGGCGGTCTACAGCTCATAGGCGCAACGACTTTTGAGGAATACCGCAAAAATATTGAAAAAGACTCAGCTATGGAGCGACGCTTTCAGAAAGTGAAAATAGATGAGCCTGATCAAAGCCAGACCTGCCGTATCCTCAGCGGTCTTATAGACAAATATGAACAGCACCACAGCGTTGACATCTCCCCTGACCTTATACCATATGCAGTTAAGCTTGCCGCAAGGTATGTCACCGACAGATTTTTTCCTGACAAAGCAATTGATATTCTTGACGAAGCCTGTGCCTGTGCGGTCATAGAGCAAAGTGAAAATAATTCTGGTGAGAAAATATCAGACGCTTTCAACGATTATGTGAAAGGCAAGCTCACCCGTGACGAATATCTCACCGCCATAACAGAGTGCCGCCCAAAGCGCATACCACTTGAAAAAAGGCACATTGACAGCGTTATTTCATCGCTTACAGGCATAAACTGCGCTGATATCGGACAGGACGAAGCCGCAAGGCTCACAGGGCTTGAAGATAAGCTAAGCGAAAGCATTGTAGGACAGCAGACGGCTATAAAGTCGCTCTGCTCTGCCGTCCGCCGCTGTCGTGCAGGACTAAAGGGCAGCGACCGCCCCATGGGAAGCTTTATTTTCTTAGGGTCAACGGGAGTGGGCAAGAGCCAGCTTGCAAAAGATCTTGCCAAAACGCTTTTTGGCAGAGATAATGCCATTGTAAAGCTTGATATGTCAGAATACATGGAACGCCACAGCGTTTCAAAGCTCATAGGCTCACCCCCTGGATATGTGGGCTTTGACGAGGGTGGCAGGCTCACCGAACAAATTCACCGCAAGCCCTACTGTGTGCTTCTTCTTGACGAAATAGAAAAGGCTCACCCTGACATCTACAATCTGCTTTTGCAGATACTAGAGGACGGCTGTCTTACCGACTCCGCTGGCAGGACAGTTTCTTTCTCCAATGTTCTTATAATAATGACCTCGAATATCGGCGTGAAAAAGCTTGCCGAAACCAAGACTGTGGGCTTTTCAAACAGCAAGTCAAATGGCGAAGCCAAGAAAAAAGCCATGCTCTCAGAGCTTAAAAGCTTTATGTCTCCCGAGCTTTTAGGCAGGATAGATGAGGTGATTGTTTTTAACGACCTTACCCTTTCCGATATGGAAAACATTACACGCCTTGAAATATCTGCTCTTGAAAAAAGGCTCTCCGAACTTGGCTGTACACTCGCCTGTCATCCAGAGGTCTACCCTTTTATCGCAAAACAGGCACTTTCAAAAAGCGGATCTGCACGAGAGATACGCCACATAATTACCGCCCTCATAGAAAATCGCATAAGCGATATGCTTATCTCCTCCGCCTGCCGTGACTTTTCTGTTTGCGTATCTGAAAACACCTTAACTGTCGCACAGCACCGCAGACAACTGTGTTCATAGAAATTTTACAAAGTATAGTTGAGGGATATTTTACAAAAGCCCGCCCATATGTTATAATATTTTTATATATTGTTGTCCAAACGGCAAAAGGAGGATAAAAATGTCTGACAGAAAATACAAGCTATATTCCGACTCCACCTGCGATCTGTCGGAGGATATATTAAAAAATATGGACGTGACGCTTCTGGAATTATCTTTTGAAGTAAACGGTGTTGTAAAGAGCAAGAATGACATGACGCTGCCTGAATTTTATTCCCAAATGCGAAACGGAGCAGTAACGAAAACATCGCAAATAGGGATCTCCGACTATGAACAGGCTTTTGAAAAGGAACTTGCCGCAGGCTATGACGTGCTTTATCTTGGATTTTCGTCAGGTCTTAGCGGAAGCTTCAACACTTCCTGCATTGCAAGAGATAGCGTAATGGAAAAATACCCAGAAGGCAAGATAATCTGCATAGACTCCCTCTGTGCTTCAACAGGCGAAGGTCTTTTGCTCATAAAGGCTGACGAAAAGAAAAAGCAGGGTCTTTCCATTGACGAGCTTGCCCAGTGGATCACTGACAACAGGCTTCACCTATGCCATGTTTTCACAGTTGATGACCTGAAATATCTCCACCGAGGTGGCAGAGTATCAAAGACCGCCGCCATAGCAGGCTCTATTCTTGGCATTAAACCGCTTCTCCACGTTGACAACGAGGGACATCTTATCCCAGTTGGAAAGATACGAGGCAGAAAGCAATCCATTGAAAAGCTTGTGGATATGATGTGCGAACGCATGGGAAATTGGGATAATTCCACAGTAGCCGTCTGCCATGGTGACTGCCTTTCAGACGCAGAATATGCAGCCGACCTTATGCGAAAAAAGCTTGGCAAGAAGACCACTGTGCATATCTGCTACACAGGTGCTGTTATAGGCTCACACTCAGGACCTGGAACTCTCGCTCTGTTCTTTATGGGCGACCAGCGATAAAAATACAATACAAAAGCGGACGAAGCCCGAAAACTTCGTCCGCTATTTTTATATGTGATATCAAAGACCCTTTGCCTTTTTCAAAGTTATACCATTATCTCCAAGCGGGATAGCGTGGTCAAGTCCAACGAACTTGCCTCCCTCCTGCCAAAGAACTTCCTTGACAAAATCATACTTTTCCTCATCCCATGTAACAAAATCGTCCTTTACAAGTCCGCCCGTGTCACCTGAGTTTGCATTGAAGCACCAGAAAGTGTGATTTACATGATTGTCCTTTATTAGCTTTCTCATGTAGGTCATCCAAGTTAGGTTAGGCTCTGTCATAAAGCCACCCCACTCGCCTATAAGAAGCGGTGCGATATCCTGCTCCTGAATGTAGAACCAGTTGTCTTTCCAGCAATCTTTCATAAGGCTCTTGTATGTGTAATCCCCCTCGAACCAAGGCTGCTGATAAACTGTCGGACCATAGTCGTGCGGCGAGTAAACAAGCTTATCCTGATATTTGCCAAGGTCGATAGGATAATCCTTTACGCCCCTGAGATTTCCGCCCCACCAGTTGAAATAGTAATCATCACTGTTGGTGGAGGAATAATCCCCGTTTTTCTTGATGTTTTTAGGGTATATTTCGATACCCTCGACCATTATAAGCACATTAGGATTTTTCGCAAGCACCTTGCTCGCTGCCGTTTCAGCCACATACTTCCAGTTGCTTGCGTCCTTTGAATCATTCCATATTGCCGCAGCGTCACCCTCGTTAGGCTTGCCGTGAGGCTCGTTTTTCAGGTCAAATGCAATGATAGTGTCATTGTCCTTATATCTGTCAGCAAGCCACTCCAAAGCATGGTAATAGTCCTTTACAGTGACCTTGTCAGTATACCACAGATTTACAGTATGACCGCTGGCATTGGTTTCCGCTGAATGGATATCAGGCATTACTTTAAGACCGTTTTCCTCTGCAAGCTTGAGAAAATAATCAAATATCTCAAGGCTGTTCATCGAGTTCAGCTCTTCATTGTATGCGTTATTGTAGTTCGCCTTTGGATATTCGCCCTCCGACCACTGGTTGATAAGCTCCGCTGACATAGGCACTCTTATAAGATTGAAACCGTGGTCTGCAATAGCCTCCACCGATGTCACAAGCTCGCTGTTCCAAAGTCCGTCAAATGTGTTAGTGCCTGTGTTGTAGCCAAACCAGTTCACGCCCGTGAGCCAAACCTCTTTGCCGTCCTTGTCAAGTATCTTGCTTCCGTCTGTGTGAAGCCAATCATCACCCTGTTTAGCCTTTGAGGTACGCTTTAGAAGCTTTTTAACGTCCTTTTCCGTGACCTTTTTGTCATTATTCTGATTATTGTTGTTATTGTTATTATTCTGTGATACCTTGCCCTTTTTAACAGTACACTCCACACCGTTTAGCTTTGCAGACTTAACATTGAGCTTTGTTCCAGTTCCAATATTACAGCCAATAGAGGTCGAACCGCCCTTTGCGATCTCGCCATTGTAATCAACATTCGTGACCGTGAGTTTGTTGCCCTTGACCTTAAAGTTGCCGTTCCAGCCGTCACAGCTTTTGAGCTGGTCTATTTCAAGCTCCAGCGTCCACTCCTTGAGGGCTTCATCGGAGTTGTTCTCAATGCCTATCTCCATGCCCGTCATAACCTTGTCGCCGTCCTGCCAACTGTTGTCCCCTGAATAGGAGATGATAAAGCCCTTTTCCTTTTTATCGTCCTTGCTTTCCTGAGAGCTTTCCTCCTCATCAGCATCAGGCTCGTCCTCGCTTTCATCAGCCACAGAGTCCTCCTCACTGGTGTCATCGGTTTCTGAAGCCACTGCGGAACCGCTCTCCGCCTTTGAAGCCGAGTTGTCCACGTCTTTTTTACCTGATGTTGCCACCAGTATCAGTGCAATAACAAGCCCCACTATAACAGCACCCATGCCTGCAAAAGCGATGATAAGCTTTTTGTTTATGCCCTTTTTGCCCACATTCTCCTGCTGGCTGTTTACGTCTTTTTTCTCATCACTCATAAGCTTTCCCCTTTATTTTTGATTTTTACATATTTATAAGACCGCCGAGTATTACGCCCGACGGTCGAACTTTCTTTTTTTGGCGACTTATTTTACTGACTGGAGTTTCTCGCTAAGGAACTTCTCCTCAAACTTGTCTGACGGCATAGGTCTGCCGAAATAATAGCCTTGTATAACGTCAGTTTCCAGATCTCTCAGGATATCGAACTGCACCTGTTCCTCAACGCCCTCTGCGCAAACTGCTATATGCAGGTCGTGAGAAAGATTAACTATCATTTTAACAAACACCGCAGTGTCAGGATTTTTTGCGATATCATCAATAAACGACTTGTCTATTTTAATGGTATTCAGCGGCATTTCCTTTATGCAGTTAAGCGAAGAATATCCCGTTCCGAAATCGTCCAGTGCTATCTTCACGCCCTTGTCTGTTATATGCTTCAAAAGCTCCTTCATCTTTCCCATATCATGGATAGCAAGACTTTCTGTGACCTCAAAACATATCTTCTCAGGGGGTGCGCCTGTTTCGTCAAAAAGTGTGTCTATCTTGTCAAGAAAATCAGGCTCAATTATCTGACCTACAGACAGATTGATGTTCATTCTCAAATCAAGTCCTGCGTCAGCCCACTTTTTGCACTGTCTGCCTGCGATCCTTATTATGTTCTCGCCCAAGAGATTGATATAGCCAAGTCTTTCCGCCATAGGGATAAATTCGGCAGGGGAAACCTGACCAAACTCAGGTGGATTCCACCTCATAAGCGCTTCACAGCCCACAAGCTTCTTTTCGGAGCTGCTGAATATAGGCTGATAGTACGCCGTGAAATGTGCAAAGCCGTTTGTGATATCCCTGTGCATGAGTCTTTCAAGGTCGATCTGCCTTGAAAGTATCCTGCCGATAGTTTCGTTATAATTTATAGTGCAATTCTTGCCCTGCTTTTTCGCATATGAAATGGCAAGGTCGATCCTTTTAAGAACTGTGTTTACAGTATCGTCAAGCTTTGGGAACTTCGCAACGCCCATTGAACAAGTGCAATAGCAAGTGCTGTTAGCTATCTGCCACTCTGTGTTGAATTTATCATGTATGATCTTGCATATCTCGTCGATCTCGGCCTGATCCTGATCTCTCAGAAGCACAACGAACTCATCGCTGCCAAATCTAAAAATGCTCAGCTTTTTATTCTTCTGGGCAAAATCCTCAAAAAATTTACCTATCTCTTTAAGAAGTCGGTCACCATTATTGTGACCATAGCTGTCATTTATGTTTTTGAAATTATCAAGGTCAATGAGCATAACAGTGCTGTTCTCATCGCTTTCAATAATGCCCTGTATACTCTTATCAAGACTTAATCTGTTAGGAAGACCTGTGAGGTTATCGTAAAAGACCTGCTTTTCGATGACCCTCTCATAATTTATCTTTTCTGAGATATCATTAAGTGTGCAAAGTCTGATAGTTCTGCCGTCATGCCATTTTATAAGTTTTTCCGACACATTGAACCATTTGTTCATGATCTCGGAATAATAATCTCCTCCAAAAAGCATTCCTTCCTTATGAGCAGGAAGCTCACACCAAGTCTTGCTGAAAACGTCACTTTCCTTTTTGCCGACCAGTTTCCCCAAATACTGTTCAAAGCTCTTGCTGGCAAAAACTATCTCACCACTGTCCTGTGCCACTGCAAGCACATAGGAATTCATATTATCCATAACATCAGTAAGCGTGCGAGTAGTGCTTTCAGCATGTTCAGCCGCTCTCCTAGTATGGAGCATACCAGAAAGTATATATGTCAGACGTGAGGCTAGCTGTATCTCCTCAGGTGACCATACTCTCTCAGGATCAGAGGACAAAAGATTGAAATATGCAACATACTTATTGGTGTCCTTGACAGCACAAGTGAGTGAACAAGGATACACCACCCCACGCAGGGATATTTCCTCCGCATCTCCATTCGGATGAGCCTTATCCGCAACATGGATACCAGTTTGCATAAGTGCTTTTTTCATTGCATTGTATCTATTTCTATTAAATTCTTTATCAAAAGCAAATACAGTATATTTATGTGTATCAGCGATCAATTCATAGCTCAAAGGTTCTGAGTTTTCATAGCCTGAAACTGTTACCGTAGCCGCATTGACATAAAGTGCAGAGCAAATACTTTCGAGAAAATTCTTGCACACATTATCAAATCTGTCATCGCTTTCAAGTATTTTCAAAAAGCTCTCGAACTTTTCGTTATAGGTCTTAGCTGGTATTTCCATACAAACAGCCCTCCTCTGCTTATATAAATACGTCTAGCATCATTATAACATATTTTCCGTAAAATCACAAGGGGAATTATAGAAATTTATTTATAATGCACAAAACAAATTACCAAATTTATATATTATTAAAAAACAAGCCCCGTAGTTAAGCTTAAAAAAGTTTAACTGACGGAGCAAATGTGACCGAACCGATAAGCCGAGTTTTGTCGAGTGCGATAATCTATCTGGACTGTACGTCGCCGCACAGCTCTAGCCACCTATAGCCCCAAGTCTGACGAGCAGCCATTGACTTGCAAGCTACCATTGGTGTTGCATCGGATAAGGTTTACATAGCAATGACGTCTCCGCCATTCTGGTGGGCTTTTACCCCGCCTTTCCACCCTTACCAACAAAAGTTGGCGGTATATTTCTGTTGCACTGGCTCTAAGGTCACCCTCGGCTGACGTTATCAGCTATCCTGCTCTATGATGCTCGGACTTTCCTCATAAACCTAGAACGTTTACGCTATCGCATAGCTCGCTCACAATATGATTATATCACATGAATGACGAAATGTCAAATATGCCTTTAACACAAGCAGCCCACAGAGCTGTTGTCTGTGGGCTGCAAAACGCCAGAGCCGACATCGGCAGTCTGATACTCTGCACTATTTCTTTGTTGTAACTGTCTTTACAGCAGACCATGCACCGTAATACTTTATGCCATTCACTGTGGTATAGGTTCTTACTCTTACATAGTATTTTTTATTTCCACTAAGCTTTGAAACTGTTACTCTATCTGTCTTATTGCTTGTTATTACCGTTTTCTTTGCTCCGCTGAATGAAGAATTTGTAGCATACTGTATCTCATATCCTGTCGCATGACTCTTTGCGGCATAGTCGATATAGAAGCCCTTGCTCTTAGCTGTAAGCTTCTGTATCTCCTGCTTTGCAGGGTTTATCACGAAGGTCCTTGTTATAGTTCCTGCATATAAGCCCTTTCCAGTTATGACAACAGTTGCTTTTCCCACGTTCTTATTATTTCTGTATGAAACAACATAATCAATGCCCTTTCTAAGTGCTGTACTGCCAAGCTTGACAGTCACGGACGGCGTTTTAACCTTGCCGTCAAAAGAATAGGTCGCAATCGAAAGTGATACAGAGGCAGAAGAAATGCTCTTTGGAGAAAGCGCAGGGATATCAGCTGACTCGACAACTGCACCGCATACTGTGCAGCTTCTGTGCTTTCTTCCTTTTACGCCCACAGCCGCAGCCTTGTCTGTTATCCAGTCGCCTGCAACGTGACCCTTGGCCTTTATTTCTGTCTGTGCCTTTATGACCTTTCCGCATACTGAACAGTGTGAACCCTCTGTTTTGCCAGCGGTGGTGCAAGTTGCCGCAACAGCTTTGTCTGTAACGATAGTATGACCCTTTGCCCCAACGTAACCTTCCTTGAAGCTGTCATGGCACTCCATACACTCAACAAGCGTGTAGCCGTCTGTTTCACAGCCTGCCGCTACAACTGTTCTCTTGTAAACGTGTCCCTTGGCCTTTATGACCTCTGTATATGTATCCCCACAGCGTGTGCAGGTAAATGTTTTTTCTCCGTCTGTTTCGCAGGTTGGCTTTACTGTCTGTGACGTATAGTCATGACCAAGCGGTGAAGTGAAATTATCCTTGTATATATCACCGCAGTTTTCGCAAGTATGGAGCGTATATCCGCTCTTGTCGCAAGAAGCCGAAACTATCTTATCGTTGTACTTATGACCTGTTGCATTGATCACCTTGCTGTAGCTGTCACCGCATACAGAACAAGTAAACTTTGTATAGCCGTCATTATCGCAGGTCGGCTTTACTACCTCTGAAATGCCATATGTATGACCCAAAGCTTCCAGCTTTTCAGTATACACATCTCCGCAATCTGCACAAGTGAACGTCTTTACTCCGTCTGTATCGCAAGTTGCTTTCTTTGTCACTTCTGCTGAATAGTTATGACCTTTTGCCTTTATCACTTCTGTGTACTTATCACCGCAATTTGCACAGGTATATGTGATAACTCCGTCGTCTGTACAGTTTGCTTTCTTTGTTACCTTAGAAGCATAAACGTGACCCTTTGCTTTGATAACCTCGCTATAGCTGTCGCCGCAAGTATCGCAAGTGTAAACATTCACTCCGTCAGTTTCGCATGAAGCCTGTTTAACTGTTGTCTTTGTATATTTATGTCCTGTAGGTGCTATGAAATTATCCTTGTAACTGTCACCGCAGTTTGCGCAAGTATGAAGCGTATAGCCACCCTTATCGCAAGAAGCCTCTGTTACTACGTCATTATAATTATGACCCGTTGCTGGTATCTTTTCCGTATAGCTCTCATCACATCTTGTACAAATGTAGGTAAGAACTCCGTCCTCTGTACAACTTGCCTTTGTCGTAATCTTTGAATCATAATCATGTCCAAGTGCCTTTGTTACGTCAGATCGAACTACTCTGCCGCAATCCTTGCACTTATGCTCTGTATAGCCGTCTGCTGTACAAGTTGGCTCGACTACTGTTACAATGTCATTGTGACCTGTTGCTGGGATTGCTTCTGTATATGTATCCCCACAGCGTGTGCAGGTAAATGTTTTTTCTCCGTCTGTTTCGCAGGCCACCTGCTTTGTTATCTGTGAAATGTAATCATGACCCAACGCAGGGGTATAATCATCTTTATAGCTGTCAGCGCAGACCTTGCATATATGCTCTGTGTATCCACGCTCTGTGCAGGTAGGTTTTACTACAGTGTCTTCATAATCATGCTCTGTCTTTGCAATATCTTCGGTATAAATATCACCGCAGATATCGCATTTATAAGTCCTCTCACCCTTTTCCGAACAAGTCGGCTGTTTTGTTATCTCGGAATAATACTCATGTGTGTGCTTTACTGTCACTGTGAACTCTGCCGTAAAGCCATTGTAAGCTACAGTTACAGTTTTTTCGCCCTCTGTCTTGCTGTCAAAGCCCTGGAGAGTATAATCTGAAACAGCAGTCCTTGTGCCGTCATTGTAAACAGCCTTTACCACCATGCCCGTACTGTCAAGTTCCTGTTTAAGGTCATAGTTCAGTTTGTCAGGCTTTGAAACTATCTCTATTCCTGTGACGTAGTGCGGTACTATAACGTTAGGCTCGTCAGCCGTGCCGCAGTAGCCTACATTTGCGCCGTCTGTAGCAGTGATATAGTAGAGTATCTCCTCGTCTGTGACCTCATAAGCCGCAATAGTTGCCTTGTAAACCGAGCCTGTGGTATTTCTCATATCAACAGACTTCCAACTGTCGGCAGACTTATTTTTATAGTAAAGCGTTGCTCCCGCAACCTTAACATTATCCGTAATATCAGCCGTTATAGCTATAGCCTTGTCTGGCGTCAAAGTTTTCACAGGGGTGTGTACAATAACAGGCGGCTCACCCTCTAATGGACAACAGCTTATAACGTTTGAAGCCTTTGACTCGTTAAGGTCAGTATCCACCACTGTGAAATAATAGTAATAATCTGTGCCTGCCCGAACATTTTCGTCAATGAACGAAAGCTCGTCCGCATTAAGAACAGACTTGTTCACTCTTGTGAAATTCTGCTTCTCAGGCTTTTTGTCAGCATCATATTTTGTTGCTCTGTAAATATTGTAGCCTGCAAGGGTATCATAATCGTCCTGCATCCAGCTAAGAAAGTTCTTGCCAAGCTGACCCTCGCCTGTGAGTGACATAGACTGTGCCGAGCTGTTTGTTATCTCAAACTTAAATCTGCCCCAATCTGTACCTGTGACGAGCCACTTATCGTCAGCCGCCGCAGCTCCCTTTACACGGATATACATTGTGCCAAGGTCGATATAAGGGTCTATCTTGAACTCGCTTACCCATTCACGGGCGTTCGCCCAATCGCCCGATACTGCGAAATCAGTATAAGGCTCGCTTCCTCCGTATGTCACCATAGGCTGAACATCAGAAGCCATATCACGATTGAACTTAACGTGCATTTTAACTGTCTGTGCACCGCTGACCTTGTCTATCCTGTTGCCGTCCTTATCAGTGAGATAAGCCTCGGTGACGAATGGGTAGATTTCCGACATATCGTCATCAAGTGTGAGATAAGGCTCTTGGATAAGGTCATTTTTTGAAACGTTCCAATCGGCATCATAGCACTGCACCTTTACAAGGTCAGGGTTCGTTGTACCCCAATAGTTGCCGGAGATGTCGAAGGTGGTACGATTGTCTGAAGCATCAAAGGACCCGATTGCTCTTATATTATCATAATTATTAAGATAAAACGAATTAAGAATGGCATTATTTGCGAACAGTAGATTATAATGCCTAACTGATGCCCCAACTCTTATTGAAGGTTCCTCATCTTTCTTACCATGATAATTAAGTGCTACATTTTTTTCAAAAAGATCATAAGGATATACTCTTTGGTTGTCATAATTGTCAAAAAGAGTAGTTGTAATGTCATTAGCCTCTATACCATAGTTTTGATATTTCATACTCATGTTAGAGAAATGAGAATTCGCAATGCTTTTGGCATAAAGCGTTCCAAAACTGAATGAACAATTATACATAAAATTACAATGAGCTATTATAGTAACATTAAAAGGCCTACCTTTAAGTGCTGAATAGCTGGTATAATTCGCATTATATATATTAACATATTTTAATGACGCATATTTCTCAACATAATCATCATCGAGCAGACCACTATCTTTATAATAGTTATCATTTTTCGTTCCAGTAATTGTCACCGCATTATCTTCAAATCCTTTACCAGGATACATCTCGATAGGCTGTTCTTCTGTACCCTCGGCAATAAATCTGCCCTCTACCTGCAAATAAACGTTGGCACTTGCACCATACTTATTATTAGGGTCAGCAGACCAGAACTGTATCCTTGTGCCAGGCTCAACTGTTACTGTTACGCCCTCAGGGATAAGCACATTGTTTTCAAGTATCCAAAGCTTATCATTTGTAAGGGTCATATCCTCATTGATTATTCCGCTGAGTGCAATGCCATTTTGAACAGTTAAAGTATATGTGGGCTTTGGTTTTATTGTATACACAACTGTATCTTTTTCATCAAGACCATTCTTTGCGGTAATGGTAAAATTGAAAGTTATTTGAATATCATTAGGCGTACCCTCTTTTATCTTAAAACGGATAGGGTTTGATATGCCTGTGAGTTTTTCATCTGTATATGTAAAGCCATTATTTACAGAAGCAAACGTACCCACATCTGACAGTTTGACTTCATCATTTATGAACTCAACGTATTTGTTTGCCACGCCGCCGTCTGAGATTGCGTCAACTTTTACAGTAACATCAGTTGCCGCACCCCACCTGTTCCATACCGCTACACCCATGTCAATAGTTTCACCGGGCTGTGCAATGCCGTCGCCATTATTTGCAGATGAAACATCTTGATAATCAAGAGTGTAGACTTCATCAAGTGTCAGATTAGGATGTGCTTGTCTTGTTAAGCTATCACGGATATTAAGTTCAGGATAACTACGAAATCCATATGCCCTGCTTGTAGTGGCACTGCAAAGCTGACCCATTATATATCTTGAGCTATACTTTGATTTATCTGTATACTTGCTTCTGAGTATCGCCGCTGCCGCCGCAACATTTGGTGTTGCCATTGACGTACCGCTCCAACAAGCATATCTGTTTCCTGGCAATGTGCTATATATACCAACACCTGGCGCTGCCATTTCGTATTCACAACCCGAACCCTCTTTAAAATCCCAGTTTGAGAAATAGGCAAGGCTCTTATTATTGTCAGTTGCCATTACGCCAATAACATACTTATATCCTGCTGGGTATATATCCTCTGTAAACAGATAGCCCGCTTGCTTTGCGTCATTTGTCGGCAAGCCGTCATTACCTGCCGCCGCAACGAGAACACAGCTTGGAAAAGCGTCCTGCAATGCGCTTTCAACGAGATATGACCTGCCTGTTCCACCGAAGGACATATTGATAACATCTGCGCCATTGTCAGCGGCATACTTTATCGCCTTGGCGATATCCGAGCTTGCAAAGCTTCCGTTCGCCTGACCTGCTCTTACGCACATTATCTTTGCACCATATGCAACACCGACTCCGCCGCCATTGCCAGGGGTCATTGCGATTATGCCTGCAACGTGTGTGCCGTGACCATGCTCGTCCATAGGGTCACTGTCGCCGTCAACAAAGTCTACGCCATGAACATCATCAACATAGCCATTGCCGTCATCATCAATGCCGTTGCCGGGTATTTCGCCCTCATTCACCCAAATGTTGTCTGCAAGGTCTTTATGGGTATAGTCAACGCCCGTGTCGATAACAGCCACAACAGTACCTTTGCCGGGGGCTTCCTTTTTAGCAGGATCAAAACAATCTTTCCATACGCCTGTTACGTCCATGCAAGGAAAATGAGTTTCAGCGTTTATTTCCTCATCGGTTGCCGCCACAGTTGTTGTGTCTGTCTTTTCCCACACAAAGTCAGGCTCAGCCGACAGAATGTTTTCATTGTCCGACAGCTTGTCCACAGTTGCCCAAACGTCCTCCGAGGTGGTCGCTTCATAGAACGTCTTATAAGGGGTCATGCCGTCCTTTTCGGCAGTGTTTTCTGCCTTTGTTTCAAGAATAAACTCAACGTCTTTCAGATCATACTCGGCGCAGATATCGCTGTCATCATCAAGATAAGCCGATTCTTCACCCTCTGCATGATAAGAAAGCACCGAGAACAGCACTTTGCCAGGAGTTATCTCCGTGCTGTCACGATATTCCTGTTCAGCCTCCATATCCGAGATAGGGTCATAAGCGTGCTGAGTTTTGTCAGCCTTGTCTGCACTGCTTTCTGGCTGCTGTGCCTTGTTTTCTGACTGCTCAGTACCGCTATAGCTCTCTGCATCAGCCGTTTTGCCGCTTTCTTCAGCCGAAGCTTTCACCACAGCATTTTCGTCATACAACACACCACTCAATGCAGTGGATTGAAAACTCAATCCCAAACACAGAAGCAATGCTACTATCTTCTTACTGTTCATAATTTTTCCCTCCCTAACCTTATTTTATTTTGTATTTTAACTATAACTAATTATCGTTGTATTCATTATAGCACATTAAAAATCAAATTTGTTAAGCTGTCAGCTTAGTTAAACGTTTTCGAAAAATATTTTTTTATTTTAACAATTATTTTGTCCATGATATTTCTCTATGCACTGTTTACAATTTACAAAAAATGTGATAGAATTAAAATAACCAAATCAAGGGAGCGTAAAAAATGAGAACTTGTCCTCACTGTGGCAGCGAGCTTCACGATGATTCTACTTTCTGCTTTGCCTGTATGTCCATCGTCAACGAGCGTAAAGAAATACTTATAAAGGTAAACACGTCACGCAAAAGAGCCATACCTATGGTTTGTGTTGCAGTCGCTATCATAGCCGCATCGTCAGTGTTTGCCGTTGTCAGCAAGAAAAACAATGCCGTAGAAACTAAAACACCTGAGCCTGCAAAAGCTGTGACAACTTCTGACACTGTAACGACCATGCCGCAGACAACGACTGCCGCCACAACAACTGTACCTACTACCACCACCGCACCTGCACCAACGGCTGATGAGATAGACAAAATTTCAGGCGGTATTAGGCAGGCTTCCACAGGCACGGCAGGCACTACTACCACTACAACAACCCTGCCTGAAGAAACTCAGCCCGAAGAACAAAATGACTATCAGCCAAATGAAGCTCAGCAGGAGGAAAATACAGCTCCAGCCGAGCCTGAGCCGTCATATTTTTCCGAGGACGGTGCAAATGAGCTGAGCAGAATATTTGCAGACAAAATAAATAAAAAACGTGAAGGCAGAGGCTATGCACCACTGAGGGTCTGCGGACAGCTTGACGATCTGCTGTCAATGAGTCTTGAAACATTGACTCATGTGCAAAGTGAGGGCGAGATCGATACTTGCTATGAAATAACATTGGATAAGCTAAAAAGCAACCTCAGCGACGTTGGACTTCCCTCAGACAGTGAATTTATAAGGATAAGCTATGTAATGAACTGCTGCAAAAGCTATGATGAAATATTTGAATATGCCAAAAAGGTGAATTTTTCAAACGAGCTTTTCACTGATGAAGAAGGCGTCCTTACAGTTTATTCTCAAAGGCTAGATTACAAATATCTCGGCTGCATAATATATGATAGATGTGATAGTCAGCAAAAGCCTAATGGTGATATTTCATACACGACCGAATACGTCTGCGAAATTTGGCTAATGAAATAAGCAAAATTAAAGTTTACAAATCATCTTATAATTAGCCTTGATATATTGTTTACAATTCACAAAAATTATGCTAAAATAAACGTATGCTTTTAAGCTCTTAGCTTTATCAGTAAATAATATAACAAGGAAAAAACATCTATGAAGTTCAATATCAAAAAGGTCGCAGCCGCATTTTTAAGTGTGGCAATGCTCACCACAGGCTCGGCTCAGCTTTCTGTTTTTGCACAGCAGACGCTTAAATATGAAGCCGAAAACGGCACTTTGGGCGGTTCTGCCTATATCCAAACAGACAGCTCCGCATCAGGCTCTAGGTCAGTTAGTTTTTCAGACTCAAGCTGCACATGGTCACAAACTGTTACAGTCAGCGAAAGCGGATACTACAAAATAAAGCTTTACAGCCGTGGAGAAGGCTCGAATAAGATAAACAACCTTTCTGTAAACGGCTCAAATGCAGGCACTTTCAGCAGTGCAAACGGCTCTGCCTATAAAGCGTCCACAGTGAATGGTATTTATCTCAAAAAGGGTCAGAACACTGTCAAAATAACAATGTCGTGGGGATATTTTACTCTCGACTACATAACCATTGAAAAAATGAGCGTTTCAAATGCCTACACCGCCGCTGAAAATCTCGTTGACCCATACGCTTCACAAAGCACACAGCGTCTTTACAGCTATATGAAAGACGTTTACGGCAAAAAGGTCATAACAGGGCAGTATTGCGACGGTGGCCTTAACGGCACTGAGTTCAAAGCCATAAAGTCCGCCACTGGTCAGACCCCTGCTATGTTGGGTCTTGACTTTATGCGCTATACACCATGCCGTGTCCAGAACGGTGACACCTCCGACGCTGTCGAAAAAGCTATCGAGTTCTCACGGGCAGGTGGAATAGTAACATTCTGCTGGCATTGGAACGTCCCTGACAAATATCTTCTCTCAGGTACAGACGGCGGAAATCCACGTTGGTGGGGTGGTTTTTACACCAAAAACGTTGACCGCTCAAAGTTCTCGCTTACCAAAATAATGAACGGCTCAGACCCTAAGGGCTACAACGCTCTTATGAGCGACGTTGACGAGATTGCCAAACAACTCAAACGTCTTTCTGACGCAGACGTTCCGGTACTGTTCAGACCGCTCCACGAGGCAAGCGGCGGTTGGTTCTGGTGGGGTGCAGACGGCTCGGAAGCCTACAAAAAGCTTTGGCAGGCAATATATGATAAGCTCACGAATGAATACAAGCTTGACAATATCATATGGGTATGGAATGGTCAGGCGGCAAATTGGTATCCTGGCGACGAATATGTTGACATAATCGGAGAGGATATCTACCCAGGCACAAGAGATTATTCAGCACAAAGTTCAAAATATCTTGAAGCCACAGACTGTTCACCAAACGGAAAAATAGTTGCCCTTACAGAAAACGGCTGTCTTTTCGACCTTGACAAAGCCTTTGATGCAAACACCGCATGGTCATATTTCGGCACATGGAGCGGTGAGTTTTGCATATCAAGCTCTGAGAAATATACCGAGAAAAGTATGTGGCAAAAGGTCTATAACAGCGACTATGCCGTGACACTTTCAAGTCTGCCCGACCTGAAAAGCTATCCTATCAGCAGTGACAATACACAAATAACTCTTGACTCCACGTCAAAAGAAATCACATACGGCGACAGCATTACCCTAAAAGCCAGCGTGACCTCAGACACTCCTCAGACAGTAACATGGAAAAGCTCCAACACAGCCGTTGCCACAGTAAAAGACGGTGTTGTGACCGCCACGGGCAAAGGCACAGCAAAGATAACAGCCTCCCTGCCTAACGGAAGGTCTGCCGTATGCACTGTAAAGGTCACCACAAAAAAGCTTCCAACATCAGGCTGTTCCTATGCAAGCACTGCACAGTACACAGGCAGTGCAATTATTCCGACAGTCACTGTTAAGGACGGAAGCAAAGTTCTCCGTCAGAACATCGACTATCGTGTGATAGTCACGAACAATGTTAAAATCGGTCACGCTAACATCACTATCTCAGGCATGGGCAACTACTACGGCAGTTATTCCGCAGGCTTTGACATTATCCCTGCAAAGCAGACCATACAAAAGCTTGAAACAAGATACAAAGGCTTCTTTGTGGATTGGGCGCAGAAAGGCTCTGCCACAGGCTATGACATTCAGTATTCCACCAGTGCAAACATGAGCGGTACGGCTTCCAAACACCTCACTGCCAACAAGCCAGATAACCTGACAATAAGTGGTCTGACAGCCGACAAGACATACTACGTCCGTGTGCGTTCCTACACAAACGTTGGAAGCAAGACTTATTATGGTCCATGGTCTGACATAAAAAACATAAAGACCGCAAAATATGATATCACAAAAGCTTCCGTTTCTGGCATTTCCACCAAGGCATACACAGGCAAGGCTATAACACAGAACATTACTGTGAAATACAACGGCACTGCCCTGAAAAACGGAACTGATTACACAACTTCCTACTCAAACAACAAAAAAATCGGCAAGGCAATTGTCAAGATAACAGGCAAAGGCAAATATGGTGGCATTATCACAAAGAACTTTACCATAAACCCTGCCAAGCAGGAGATACAGAAGCTTACGTCTAAATCCAAAGCATTTTTCGTGGATTGGGCGCAGAAAGGCTCTGCTACTGGATACGAGATTCAGTATGCTACCAACTCAAAGTTCACAAGTGCAAAGAAAGTCACAATAACAAATAAAAAGACCGACAAGACCACTATTTCAAAGCTTTCGGGCAAAAAGAAATATTACGTTCGTGTTCGTTCATACACAACGGTAAAGGGTACGAAATACTACGGTGCTTGGTCGGCTTCAAAGAGTGTTACTACAAAGAAATAATTTTATATGAGAACAGCGTATCGCAGGGGCTGCGGTACGCTGTTTTTTTACTATGATATTGCAGTTCGAGGCCTCAAAAATTATTCTTTTCCTAGTCTTTCAGAAACTTCAAGCACCAATCGTTGGTCTTTTTCTGAAAGTTTCGACACGCTCTCAACTATTTTCTGTGTTAGTGCAGGTTTTTTGATGTCGTCATCACGCTTATATTAGTATTGTTTCTTGATATATACCGCTAAAAAGGGTTATAATGTAAAAGTAAACTAATTTTAAACGGACATACCTTTGTCTGGCAATTATGCTATACTGAAAGCAAGATAAAACGACAAAATACGATGATCTGCCGCACCGATAATTTGACATTTTTGGTTAAAATAAAAAAATATTCTTTGAAAACGTTATACTAAGCAGCCAGCTTAACAAATTCAAAATCAAATGTGGTATAATTGTAAGAAAGAGGGGTAATAAAATGGAAAATGAGCGTTTAGACAGAGTACTTGAAATATTTTATCGGCTTTTGCACGGCGAGGTCGTTTCTAACAAGCTTATTGCGGAGGAGTATGGGATATCGTCCAAAAGCGTCAGCCGTGACGTTGCAAGGATAAACGATTTTCTTGCGGAACACAGGGAGCTTATGCAAAATGCCGAGGTCACATATTCGCATAAGGACAGGGCTTACATACTTAAAAGCGACGAGTTTCTGAAAAATCAGGAGCTTTTTGCCTTGGTAAAAGTGATACTCGGGGCACGTTGTTTCAGCAAAGAAGATATGCTATTCATTGTATCTAAGCTGAGAAAGTTTACCACTGCCAATGACCGAAAGCTTCTTGATGAGGTGATACGCAGGGAGATATATCATTATCACGAGGTGCGCTCTGACTGCGACAGCGTGATAAACAATCTTTGGCGTCTTGTGCAGTGCATTGATGGTAAGAAGGTCATTTCGGTAACATATCTGAAAATGGACAGGAGCGAAGTTGTTAGGAAGCTGAAGCCTGCGGCGATAATGTTCAGCGAATATTATTTTTATCTTATCGCATATTCGGCAGATGATACCCAGTACAAGGCGAGGTATTTCCGCATTGACAGGATAAAAAATATTGTTGAGCACAGGGAGAATTTCCAGCTTGATCGTGAGCACAGCTTTGACGAGGGCGACCTGCGTGAGAAAAATCAGTTTATGTTTCCAGGGGACAACGTGCGGATAACCTTTGAGTTTTCGGGGCTGTCTTTGCAGGCAGTTCTTGACAGGCTGCCCACCGCAAAAGTCATTGAGCAGAACGGCACAAAGAGCGTTATCACTGCCGAGGTCAACTACGGCAGGGGGATAATAATGTACCTGCTGTCCCAAGGCTCGTGGGTAAAAGTCCTTGAGCCGAAACCGCTGGTGGAGGATATGCTGGCAGAGATCGGGGCGATGGGGGAAAGGTATGAGGAGAAATGAAGAAGCTGAAAAATAATGCAACTTATTATATTAGGCATTATAGTACTTGTAATATGGGTATATATAGATGATAAAAAACAAAAAAAGAAATCGCCGCTTGGTTATCTCAGCCTTCAAAAGTGGTTACTGTTTCTGAAATATACAGATTTATGCTCAAATATTTATCAAGCAAGGAGCAAAATTCTGTAGAAACTGTGGAGCTAGTAGATAATAACACTGACTTTTTGTTTACTACACCTCATCTGCTAGCATTCATTACATTTTAATTTCAGTAAAAGTGCATATTTCGCATAAAAAGCTTGCAAATCCTTTATTTACGAGGGTTTGCAAGCTTTTTTGCTTTACAATAAAAACAGCTTCGTCAGATATTTCTCTGCGTCAAGTCCATTCGCCTGAGCCGTTGAAATAAGTGAATATAGTGCGGCACTTGCTTTGACTCAGTTGGCTGTGTTGCTGAAAAGCCAGTTTTTCTGCCGATGGCAAACGGCCTTATCGCATTTTCTGCCCTGTCGTTGTCTATGGGAACATCTCCGTTTTCTAGAAATGTGTAAAGATATTTTCTCTCATTGACATTTCGCTGACTGGGCGGTATCCGCAAAGCCCTCTGCAAGCTCCGCCAAGAAGACAGTGACTTATACTGTGAAACGTGGAGACACGCTCTCGGGCATCGCACGGCGCTACAAGACCACTGTTACGAAGCTTGTCAAGGATAATGGTATCAAGAACGCTAATCTCATTTATGTGGGGCAGAAAATAAAAATCAAGTAGGTAGTAAGACAGCCGACAGGGATTATTCCTTGTCGGCTGATTTCATATCTTCATCTATTAACTTGTTAATGTACCCGTTGATACTCATGCCCTTACTTTCTGCATAGGCTTTTAGTTCTTCTCTCCTGCCTTTCTTGACAACTAAACTTATTCTGTCATATGCCTTTTCATTATATAGTCTTTTACTGGCTGTTGATGTTTTACCACTCATAGTTGCACCTCCTTATTCTATATTATAGCATACTTGAAACACTTACACAAGTATGCAAAATGTACAAGCATACTTGTGTAAGTTTGTACATTTTGCGTACACGAATTATACACGATAAAGCTGAATTGTAAATATATGCTTGTGAAATGCGGAACAAATGAAACGGCTTAAATGATGTAAATGCGTGGTTTACAAGCAATTTTATAAAGCAATAAAAAGTGGTGTGAAGTGGTATATTTAATCTCTCCATCTCCGCCAGCAGGGTCGTGCCCCTGCACCCAATCCGCTATCATTTATGGTAGCGGATTTTTTTGCTCCCGCTCATAGGTATGATACGCTGGGAGTGGTTTGATGCTCGCTGTGATGGGCATTTCCCGTCATGGCTTTTTATTGCCCAAATTCAGTGCCGCTCAGGCAAGTTTGAACGTAAGCCTTACAATTCAGAGCTTGCTCCTACACCTAATTCCGGCTTACTGTGGATTTAATACAGCAAAAAGAGGCAGAGAAACCCATTGATCGGGTTTCTCTGTTTTTTTTCGCACAAAAAACCACCCACAGCCAAAATCAGCCGTGGGTGGCAATATCATTTTAAATTAACACTATCCCTTATTTGTTCAATGCTATCTTGCCCATTGCGTCTGCCTGCATGATAGCGTCATAAAGCTCTATAGGCTGTACGTCGCCTGCAAGATTGTGGATAGTTTCGCCTGGGATACAAGCGTTCTTTGCGATAGTTTCTACCTGCTCAGGTGTAGTTACACCGATCTCCTCGAGCGTGACAGGAAGTCCCACTTCAAGGCAGAAGTTCTGTACCTCTTCAAACTCTTCCTTTGGCGCACCCTCAAGTACAAGCTGAACCAGTGTACCAAGGGCTACACAACAGCCGTGGTCTGCGTGCTTGATTCCCAATGATGTTACGCCATTGTAGAACGAGTGTGCGGCCGCACAGTTTACGTTGTCTGCTCCAACACCTGAAAGATATACGTTAGCCTCGCAGATAGCTTCAAGGGCAGGTGTAACTGCGTGTACCTTACAAGCCTCAACTGCCTGCTTGCCGTATGTTTTCAGCGTGTCATAGCAAAGTCTTGCAAGTGCCTGTCCTGCTCTTGTGATGCCTGTGCCTTCAAGGCTTGCAGACTCTGTTCTTATGGAAGCTCTGCCCTCAAAATATGTCCCAAGTGCATCGCCCATGCCTGCAATAAGGAACTTTACAGGTGCGTTTGCGATAACTGTTGTGTCTACCATTACTGCGTCTGGATTGGTAGGATAGAAAAGATATTTGTCAAAGCTGTGGTCATCATTGTATATTACTGACAGACCTGTACATGGCGCATCTGTTGCCGCAACTGTAGGCACGATAACAATGTGCTTGCCTGTGTAGTATGCTGTAGCTTTTGCAGTATCAACTGCGCTTCCGCCGCCAACTGCAACTACTGTGTCGATGTTGTCAGCCTTTACTATCTCTTCCATTTTGGCTATCTCGCCCTTGCTTGATATACCACCAAATACTTCATAGCGTCTGTAATCGTCAAGCTCGCCAAAGCTTTTCTCTATCTTGTCATGACAGGCTTTGTAGCCACTGTTTGAACATACAAACAGCCACCTTTTGCCCATATAGCCCATTTCTTCATGAAACTTAAGTGTAGCATCTCTGCCCTGAACATATTTGAGCGGCTCACGCATTGCTCTGAGTCTTCCCATCATAATGAATTACCTCCGATTTGTTTGATTTATTAACTTTATACGGAATTCTCTCCGTATTTTCAATTAGATTATAGCATTCTGCACAAAAGATACAAGAAACATTTTATAAATGATATGTGAATTATTTGTTGTGGCAAGTTTTGAAAAATAGTTGCTTAATATACATAAATATAGTATAATGAGTATTAAGACAGTATGCGTCATAAGGTTGTGTATTTTTCATAGGCTGTGGGGTGCGTTTTTGTGCAGATATACAAAAGTGTGATGTTATGATAACCATATCGGGATAACTGCAACTAAGTATATGAAAGGGCAAAAACGAGAGAGCATGAAACGGAGATAAAAATGAAAAATGCAAAGCTTGGAGATGTCATCGCCTTTGTCCTAAGGTCCATGAACGAGGAAACTCGTCAGACAGACGAGGAGGCAGAGGCGCAGATGAAAAGGTTGATACGCATACTTGTCTTGGAGGGATATGTGAATGAACAAGAATGAATTGAGAGCCGTTGTAGAAAAGGCTCAGAATGGCGAAAAGACAGCTTTTGAGAAGCTGTACAAAGAGTTCCACGAGAAGCTTTATTTCTTCGTGCTGAAAAACGTTGGGGATAAGCATACCGCAGAGGATATCACCGAGGACAGCTTTTTGGCTTCAATGGAGGGGATAGGGTCGCTGAAAGAGCCTGAGCATTATGAAACGTGGCTTCACTCTATCGCTTTCAACAAGTGCAGAATGTATTTCAGACAAAAGGGCAGAGAGGATAACATAAGCCTTGATGACGAAAACCTCAGCGAGGATATCCATGCTGACGATACTGTTATGCTCCCTGAGGATTATGCCGACAGCAAGGAGCTTAAACGCTGTCTGAAAAAGGTCATAGAGGGGCTGAAGCCTGAGCAGAGGTCGGCGGTGATACTTTATTATTATGACGGCATGCCGCTGAAAAAAGTGTCCGAGATTTTGGAGATAAGCGAGAATGCCGCCAAGCAGAAGCTTTTTAAGGCGAGGGCAAAGATAAAGAAAGAGATAGAGCGTATCTTGGAGGGCGGCGCATTTGCGGCTGTGCCTATGAGCGCAATGATGAGAGCGGCTCTGCCGAAAAAGTATGCAATGACAGCGGCTTCACCTGTTACAGCGTTGAAAACCTCTTCCGCTGCTATAAAGATAGTGGGAACTGCGGCGGCTGTGGTGGTGGCAGTGAGCATACCATTGGCTCTCCGTGGAGTGAACAACAACGGCTTCGGCGTTCACGATGACAGCAGTGTTTCAGACAGCTTAAATGACGATAGCCTTGACCTTTCTGACAGCAGTATGGCAGACGCTTCATCAGAGAAGATATCTGAAATCAGTTCGTCAAAAGCTGAAACAGACAGCATATCTGAGCCGTCAAGCGAGCCTGAAAAGGTAACAGACACCGCCGTGACAACTGCACCTGCACCTGTGCAAACCGATACTCCTGTTACAGATACGCAAGGCGAAAATACAAGCGCTGTCCTCCCAAGTGCAGACAACCCAGGCGAGGAGCTGTTTTCAAATACAGTGGGGGATATGCTCAAAATGGCAGACAACAACTATGAGTTTGTTTATCCAACATTCGTTCAAAACGGCTATGATTCTATGTATCAGTGCTCGGCTTTTCCGCAGTATCACTTCGGCAGGGCGGCTTTGAATACCGAAACAGGCAAGGGCTATGTTGACGAAAGCCTGCCTGTCACAAGGGTGGAGCTTTACAATGGTGCATACATCACAAAGAATATCTATGTGGGCATGACATACAACGAGCTTTGCAACGCTCTGGGTGAAAAGCCACTTATGTATCTTTCAAATACAGACAGAAACCGAATCGTATCAGCGACAATAAACGGCAGAACATGGTGGTTCGGCTTTGACCTCACTGACGAACAGCTTGATGAAACATATAAAAGAATGCAGGCTCAGACGGACAGCGAGACTTTTGAACTCAACCCATATCAATACGGCGTTGACATCTCTGACATTGACCCTGTTACAAGCGTGGCAGTGTGTGATATAAGCGACAATTAAGAACAGCAAAACGGATATACTATATATAACAGAAAAAGCGGAGGCTCTTTGCGAGCTTTCCGCCTTTTTTCATATGTTCAGCATTACGGAAGCGTAAAACATTCCGTCACCGTATTCAAATTTAGCTACGCCATTGTATTTGGCGGCAATGTTCTTGACAGACTCTGTGCCGATCCCTTTGCCTTTGCGTTTTGAGGAAAGGAAACCGCCTTCGGGGTCGGTGAGGATAGTTCCGGTGAAGGTGTTGTCCACCGCCAGGCAAAGGGAATAGCTGTCAGCCTTTGCTCTGATTATTATTTTTTTATTCTTTGCACTGTCAGACACGCAGCCGTGAATGGCGTTTTCGATAAGATTTCCGAAAAGCACAGAGAGGTCGGTTATGTCTATTTTTATATCATCTGGGATGTCAGCGCTCACCTTGTATTCAATGCCGCTGCTTTCCGCTATTTGAGCAAAATATGCAAGAAGTGCGCTTACAGATGTGTTTTTGCAGTAAATGTGTTCTGATATATCGGGCATAGAATCCCTGAAAGAATTGAGATATTCCGAAAGCTTATCGTATTCGCCCTTTTTCAGAAGCTCCTGCATAAGAGCGATATGATGTCTGACATCATGCTTATAGCGTCTTGTTTCTTTTATCTTATCCTGCAAATAGTCATATTGCAGGTTCTGCATTTCAAGCAGGTGGTTATTTTCCTGAAGCCGCAGATTTTTCTGCTGTTCGATGACCAGCCGTGCCACGATGTAATACACCAGAAACGCCCCTGCGTTTATAAAGAACAGAGCTATGGTGTTCTTTGGCTCCAGAGCAAGCTCTAAGCTGCTTTTCGTAGAGTTGCCGTAGAGAGTATAGTACCATATTATATAGAATGTAAATGGGATAAGCCAAAGATAGCGCCACTCCAGACCTGACGGCTCTCTTTCCACCGCAGGTGTATAGACCTTTTTCATGTAGATAAAAAGCGATCCCCATACAACGGCTTCTGTCATAAGCATACAAAGGGAAAACGACCAGCGGTATGATTCATAGGCAAGTGACGGGAACAGAATGCCCTCCAGACATTTTGAGGTAATGACGATAAAGCTTGCGTTATTTGAAAGCAGAAGCAGTGTGAAGCCTGTTTTGCCGACCTTTACCTTCACAGCGAAAAAGTAAAAAGCCGCATAGAGCAGGGTGCTGACTGCACTTTGCAGACCTGCATTTGTGCTGAAAAATGCCGCCTGCCAACCTAAGAAGATCTGCACCAGTGAAAGAGCCACAACAAGTCCCACGGTAGCTGTTTTGGAAAAGCGAAGCCTATGCCGGAAGGGATAAAGGGCAAGCACCATAAGTGGCAGAAAATTCAGAAGGGAATATATGCCCACTTCCACAAGGCGGTATAAAGGAGGCATTACTGCTCACCGCCTTTTCGCAGATCACTGAAGTGAAACTGAGCGAAGGCGTCTAGTGTTTCTCTGGATTTTCGGCGGCTTATGGGGATATGTGTGCCGTCGCTCATTATGAAAAGGTCGCTTTTTTGCTGGGCTATCTCATAGAAATTCACGATGACGCCTTTGGTGGAGGTGTAAAAGTATGAATGACTGCAAAAAATGCTCTCGATCTCAGCGAAAGAATTTCTTGAAACTATGTTTTCGCCGTCTGTGCAATGGATTGTCACGATATGTGACGCACAGTCTATGTAGATAACATTTCTGAGTATCACGTTCTGACCATCGGGAAGCTTAACGGAACGCATACGATCAATTTCATCAGAACCGATCCGGTCAAGCATGGCTTTTACTTTGTCAGCCTGAAAGGGCTTGCAAAGATAGTAGCAGGCGTTGAGGTCGTAGCTTTCGCTTGCAAACTCGTTGCTTGAGGTGCCGAATGCGATATTCACGTTTTTGTCTGTTTCACGAAGCTTTTCTGCGACCTCTATCCCTGTCATTTTCCCCATGAATATATCAAGCACCACCAGATCATAAGCTCCCATCTGCCAACATGACAAAAAGCTTTCTCCGCTTGAAAACGTATCTATCTGACAGCTGTGAGCGGTTTGTTCGGAAATATATTCATGAAGAAGTGCAAGGTCGTTTTTATTATCGTCTACCAATGCCACTCTCATACTGTAAAAATCCTTTCTTATACATGATTTCTTAATATATAATAACACACATCAAAGCAAAATTCAAGCATTATTCATTTATTTTGTTACCACTTGTGCAGATTTTTGACCGTTTGTGCCAAATCTATTGACAAAGTGTGTAGGCTCTGTTAAAATAATCGAGTAAAATTATGTTCTGAGTAAAAAAGAAATATCAGCAACAAAAAATATTATGGAGGAATTAGAATGAAAAAGAAAATTTTAAGTCTTTTGGTGACGGGCTGTCTTTTGTTTGTGCCGACAACGGCATTTGCAGACGATAATAAGACGGTAATAAAAACTGTTGACGACCTGTTGGCGTTTTCAAAAGCGGTAAACAACGGAGATTATGACAAGAATAAAGACGCAGTTGTTGTTCTTGAAAATGACCTTGACTTGACAGGTGTTGTATGGACGCCTATCGGAAACGTTTTCGATGAAAACGGCTATATTGAACATTGTTTCAGCGGCAAATTCTACGGAAACGGTCATACTATTTCAAACATTGATTTTACGTCTATTTATGGTAAAGACGTGTTGGTCGGTTTCTTTGGCGATATCGAGGAAGCGGAGGTATCAGGTCTGACTATAGAGGGAAGTATTGATGTGACAAATACTGATAACGACTATACTTTTTATGGCACTATTGCAGGATTTGCAGGTGATTGTACTATTTCTGATTGTGTGTCAAACGTATCGTTCAACAATAACGGCAAATATGTTTATGGCTTAATAGGCATGGTAGGTCAGGCAGACGCCACAACTTTTGAATATTGTGAGAACACAGCAGACATAACTATCTCAGGCGACAGCGGAAGTCTTTATGTGGGCGGTATAGTTGGATATGCACAGAATGGAACGGAAGTCCGCTATTGTTCAAGCACAGGCGATATGGTATATGCTGCACCAGACGCCGGCGGTATCGTAGGATGTTTGTATGGCGATTCCAAGGTCATAAACAGCTATGTTACAGGAAAACTCACGCCGGTTGGCAACGGAACCACAGATGTAGGCGGTATCGTTGGTTCAGTAGCCGGCGGTTCTGTAAGTGATTGCTATTTTGCAGGAGAAATTGATCTTTCACAGTATTCAGCCAAAAAGCCATATACACGTTTCGGCGGAATAGTGGGAAAAGATTCCTCGTCTACACCTGACTTTAAAAACAACTATTTCACAGAAACAGAAGATGTTGAAGCTTGCGGTTCAAATAAAGAAGCAGGCAAGGCTAAAGCATATGACTATATGACAACAAAAGAATTTTATGACGAGCTGACAGCCGACGGTGCAAAGTATCAGTATGTTGAGGGAAAAACGCCTGTCCTGCCAGCTAAGGAATATGCAGTTGACTTTGACGTAACACCTAATGGTCTGAAAAATGTTGTAATAAAGGTAGACGGAAAAGAGATAACAAGCAATACTGCAATGCTTACAGCAGGCACTTACACTGTAGATGTAACTGCTGACGATTGCGAGCCTCTCAGCAAGGAAATAACTATTTCAGCAGATATCGCAACACATACACAGGCTTTTGAACTTGCATACAAGTCAGCAGACTACACAGAGCTTGACAAGGCAGAGAAAGCCGCAAAGGCTCTCAACAAAGACGATTATGAGGACTTCTCAGAAGTTGAAAAGGCTCTTGCCGCTATCGACAGAACAAAGAACATCACAGAGCAGGCTGACG
>ERZ772883.357-NODE-357-length-51169-cov-9.200219_pt1 | contig 51169 bp, 43 predicted proteins | sample MGYA00580575_ERZ772883 | MGnify/ENA primary metagenome ERZ772883 (study PRJEB29015, sample SAMEA2737666) | human gut metagenome | biome: human gut; feature: human-associated habitat; material: faeces | place: China | collected 2012 ... | reverse complement strand
TTTCTTCATTTTGCACGCTCAGCGAAAATAACAGCTTTTTACATGGCAAAATCTCCTGTTTTTGTATTTTTTTAGAAAAAAATAGCGTTTTTAATACAAACAGAACTCCCCGCGTAACTCTCCATCAACTACGCTTGACCGCATGTTCCAGATAGAGGAAACATGCCACGTTCAACACAATTCCAAACGCAGTAGAGATAGGGGCTGCTAGGCCGATATTGGTGAGGCTTGCGTCCGGCTGGATGCTCATATAGTAAGCGAAGGGAAGTCGGACGAGAAGTGTCTGGATCAGTCCCTGGAGCATGACCCACACGGTCTTGCCATTCCCGTTAAAATATCCCATCATGCTGAACAGCACAGCAGTCAATAGCGTCTCCGGTGCAAAACCTTTCAGGTACTCATACCCTCTCTGCACCACTGCCGCATCCGCGGAGAAGATGCCTGCCAGCAGATCCCCCCGGAAGAACACCAGTACAAAGACGAAGCATCCCACCAAAAGTCCGATGCCGATACCGGTGAACATGGTCTTCTTCGCCCGCCTCTGTTCTCCGGCACCTACATTCTGTGACACGAAAGAAGAAGTGGACTGCATCAGTGCACTGGGGATCAGCATGGCAAAGTTGACGATCTTGCATGCCACGCCGTAGCCGGAGGAAGCTTCCAGTCCCAGGCGGTTGACAAAGGCGCACAGTGCCAGGAAAGAGCCTTGCGTCAGGCACTCCTGCAAAGCTAACGGCAGACCAATCTGCAGGAATTTACCGCACTGGGGATTCCAACGAAAATCGTATCCGGTAATGGTAAAGGGCAGTCCCTTTTTCACAAGGCGTACAATTGCAAACACTACGCTCAATGCCTGGGCAAAAACAGTAGCCAGTGCCGCTCCCATGGCATCCATGCCCAGTCCTGCCACCAGTACCAGATCACCCACGATATTGACAATGCATGCCACGAAGACAAACAACAGCGGTGAATTGCTGTCACCCAGTCCTCGAAAGATCGCGGACAATACGTTATATGCCACAATAAAAAAGATTCCCGCACCACAGATCCGTATGTAAGCTGCGGTCAGTCCTACCGCCTCTTCCGGTGCCTGCATGAGAACCGCGATGGGACGGGCAAAACCAACCATGACCACGAACAGTACCAGTGAAATCGCTGCAAATACAACGGTTCCTCCGCCGATGATACTGCCGATCTGCTCCTCCTTCTTCTCTCCCAGATACCGGGCGATCAGAACAGTAATACCCATTGCCAGCTGCGTCACTACAAAAGTCACCAGATTCAGCACCTGGCTGCCGGTAGAGACTCCGGACAATCCTGAAGTAGAGCCGAACCGTCCCACTACGAGCAGGTCTACCGCACCGTAAGCTGCCTGTAAAATTAAGGCACCCAAAATGGGAACCATGAAGCGGAGCAACTTTTTCAAAATGCTTCCCTGTGTAAAATCCATCATGTCATTTTCTTTATTTTTCAAAGTTCTCTCTCCTCTCGCACATCACCTGATAAAAGGTCTCTATGGTCTGTATCATCACTTTCGCATCTGCTTCAGAAATGCTCTCCAGATACGGTGCCAGACCGGCAAAATAATTCTCATTATATTTTTCCGACAGTTTTCGTCCCTCTTCCGTCAGAGAAATATAGGTGATCCTGCCGTCTTCCGCCGCATTGGCTTTCCGCAGATAACCCTTTTCTTCCATTTCTTTTACTGTCCGCGTCACGCCGGGACGTGGGATGTTCAGATAGTCACTGATATCTGAAATCTTCACAGCAGCCCCCTGCCTCTCCATGATCTGGATCACATCCAGGAAATGAATATAAGAAGGTGTCACGCCCGAGGGCAGCGCAGGGAGCATCTCCCGGATTCTTTTTGCCTGATAGCAGGCATCCAACATTCTTTTTATCGTCTGAATCGTCATTCTTTTCCTCTCTGATATCTTTTTATATCCTATATTTTGTTTTTATAGTTACCTTGGGTAATTATCTTTGGTAATTATATGAAGCCAATTTCAATTTGTCAATAAAACATTTTCATAAACGCGAAGACATAAACATGAAAACAGCAGACTCTTTTGGGAGAATCTGCTGTTTTTTCCATAGACTTCATTTTTTGTTTTTCTTTATTTCAATTTCAAATCATACGTTTTTTACTTATATAACCGTTTACGCATCCGATCTGGCATAGGCGTTTTTCATCTGCCCACTGAGTTCATACAGGACTTTATCGAGAGTATCGGCTGCCTCACACTGAAGCATCCCCGCAATCTTTTCGTTGGCCTCTTCCTGTAATTTTTTACGAGTTTCCTCATTGGTCTCCTGCTCCAGCAATGTATCGTAACGGTTCAGGAGCTCGTGACTTTTCGCTGCTATGCTTTCCTGATAACGTTCGATATGGAACACGGATTTGCTATAAGAAGCATCTGCCATGGCTGCGATCATACGGCTCATCCAGTAGAAGTTCTCGGTGGAGACTTTTCCGGTGGTTCCGGACAGGTAGCCGGGTGTCGTATCAATGTCAGCGTAGAACGGAGCCAGCACATTAAATGCATTGGATGCAAACGCCAGCCACTGCACCGGTTCTGCGTCCGGGCGCATCTGAATCAGAGTCATGACATCATTACGGTTGATGCCAATGGAACGATAAGCCCCACACAGGGCTTTATCGCCATAGGAAAGATACGGATCGTAGGGCGTTCCCTGATAATGGGAAGACAATACGTATTTTACATCCTCCACCGTGATCTTCTTCTCAGGCACCATGCACCAGGGCAGATCATCCGAAAACGGCGTGTACTCCGCATTCGGACCATCCCAGCGCTTCGTCCGGGGATTCAGGGTCCGCAACATGTACCAGGCTCTTGCGGTATTGTATACATGATCGGAATCGTCATGGCTGCCAAAGGCATCTCTGGCAGAAAAGCTGCCGTCCTGTGACAGATCCAGATGATTCTTTTCGATAAACTCTCTCAGATCCGCAGAGCACATATGATTCTCCTGTGCGCTCAGGGCATCCTCCAGATCAAAAGCATCGATTCCGAACTGGTTCGGCATCACCACATATGCTTCATCCGGCACTCTGCGGGCAATCCAGTGATGACCGCCGATCGTCTCCAGCCACCAGATCTCGTTTTTATCGGAAAAAGCAATCCCGTTCATCTCATAGGTGCCGTATTTTTCCAACAGACTTCCCAGCCTCGTGACACCTTCTCTGGCACTATGAATGTAAGGGAGCACCACAGATACAATGTCCTCCTCACCGATACCTCCGGTAATCTCTTCTGCACCATCCTGCGCCGGAACATATTCCACCAACGGATCTGCTCCCAGGACTCTGGCATTGGAAGTGATAGTCTCCGTGGCCGTCATGCCCACACCTGCCGCATTGATACCGTGTGCCGCCCAGATACCTTCTCCCTCCAGCGCATTGGGCACTGCGGTATAACGCAAAGCCTCCTCGGGCAGATCGATCTCCACATGAGAAAGCACAGATTTATATTTTCTCGGCTGTTCTTCCGGATGCACCACCACAAATTTCTTCGGGGTAAACTGTCCGGAGGGGGAATCATCGTTCCGGGCGATCATGGTAGATCCGTCATAAGATGCTTTTTTTCCTACTAATATGGTTGTACATGGCATAATCATTACCTCCTGCTATTATGCTACAAAAAATTTCCCGTGAGTAACAAAAATCTGTTTTCTGTCTGGAACCTTACACCAGCTTCTGTCCATTCACCACAACATTCCGGATCGTCTCCGGTCTGCCCTGCAGAGGCTCAATCTTCGTAAACTGTCTGCAGCCGGTGACTTCGATGTTTTCCATAGACAGATCTCTGAAATATGGGATGTCCTCCTCATTTTCCATGGCAATGGTCTCATTACGGTTCAGAGAATTCAGGACATAAGACATCGTAAGGATCACTGCCTCGCCCTTGATCTCGCTCATATGGATATTGCGGAGTGTGATGTTTTCCACCACGCCGCCGCGTCCCAGCGCACTCTTCATGCGGACACCCACATCGGTTCGCACGAAAGTACAGTTCTCCACCAGAATATCTTTTACCCCACGGGACATCTCGCTGCCGATGACAAAGCCGCCGTGGCCTTCATTCACCAGACAATCATGAATGTAGACATTGCTGCAAGGGCCTTCGATCCTGCGGGCGATGGCATTTTTGCCGGATTTCATGCAGATAGCATCGTCACCGGTCTCGAAGGTGCTGTGATGAATGTGCACATTGGTGCAGGATTCCACATCGATGCCGTCACCATTCTGTGCATAGTACGGATTACAGATCTTCACACTGTCCACGGTAAGGTCCTCGCAAAAATAGGGATGTATGTTCCATGCCGGAGAGTTCATAAACGTCGCGCCCTGTAACAATACCTTTTTACAATAACGCAGACTGACCATCACCGGACGGTAAAAATCATAATAAGGTGCCGCAGCAGCCAGTGCCTCTTCGTTGGTTCCCTGAATGTTGTGGCGATTACCTTCCAGAATGGACTCAGTAGGCATCCAGATCTCAGTCTCCTTCGTCTCGATCATATAAGGACTGATCTGAAACAGCGCATCCCACTGTTTTGCCGTCATCTTGAATTTCTTGATCGGTCGCCATTTATCACCACTTCCATCAATGATACCATCTCCGGTGATGGCAATATTTTCCGCATTTTCCGCTGTGACGGGAGACACGGTACGAATGCAGTCCTGCCCTTCGTAACTGGTAATGCGCAGGGGATAATCCTCTTTTGATTTGATAAATTTTAACATAGCCTGACTGTCCAGGTGCAGATTGACACCACTTAACAGCCGGATCGGAGCCACTGCCCAGATGCCTGCGGGAACTCTTACCGTACCGCCCCCCTGCTCCGACACTTCGCAGATCGCGCGGTTAATGGCCTCCGCATTGTGTCTGCCGGTCTCAATCTGCAAATCGCCGCTCTTCGCGCCGTATTCTGCTATGGACACCTCCCGGTCCGGGAACTGGGGAAGTTCTACTTTATAATTCTGATTATACATGGTTATTGTTTTCTCCTTTGAATATTTTCATGAATACTTTCACATTTTCTACGTTTCTGATTCTAGCGTGTTCCGTTTCGGACTTCCACCCGGTTTTTGCGTTTTTCCGAAGGGTTCTACTGCTTATTTGTGCCCTTCCGCGCAGATCCAGTCCTCGCCGTCTTTTAAGTGAATCCGTACCTCTTCAAATCCTGCATTTTCCAGCAGTTCCCGGAATTCTTCCGGTGTGGGATTAAACAGATGGAATCTTTGAATGTTTTCCCGCACCTGTTCCGGCAGATCCTCCTTCTGGTAAATGTCGGCCACCAGTAAAAAGGTTCCCTGCTCCTTCAATACCCGGTAGACTTCTTTCAGATTCTCCGCGGGATCCGGCCAGAAATAAAAGCTTTCCACCGTAATGATCTTGTCAAAAGCATTGTCCGCAAAGGGCAGTTTTTCCACTGAGGCTTCCACGAGATCCATTTTTCCCTGCTGCAGTGCTTCTGTATTGGTTTTCCCGGAAAGCTCCAGTGAAGTGGCGGAATAATCCACTCCGGTCAGATGTCCGTCACGCACCTCTTCACTCATGCGTTTCAGAGTTGCTCCTCCACCGCAGCCGATGTCCAGAATCCGGTCATTCTCCCGGATCTTCCAGTGTTCCAGCGCCCAGCCGGTCACTGCGTAGTGGCTTTCGTTCATGCGGCGCAGCATCTTCTCCCCATCCTCCCCGACCGGTTTCCCGGGGTTGCCGGAGATGGTGATCGCCTGCTGGGTGCGTTCGTTGGTGGTTAGGTTTATGGTATTATTTTCTGTTTTTTCAGTCATGATCTTTATTCCTTCTTCCAGCTGCTTTCTTTTTGGATCTTTGCAGTTTTCTTTGCAATTTTTACTATCTCTATTATAATAGTAACTGTTTATAATCATGTAAAGGGCAATCCCGTTATTGAGAATATCTCTGAATAAGGGATTTGGCAAAACACCCGATACAAAGTACAATCTGCGAAAGCATACGCCGGAAATGCAGTGAAACGCTTGCAGGTTACGGAAAGGCATACATTTTTATGAAATATTATCTTGCCCCCATGGAGGGACTGACCACTTATAATTTCCGCACTAACTGGAACCGCTGTTACGGCGGCATGGACAAATATTTTACCCCTTTTATCTCCAATCGGCACATGAACAGCAGAGAACGCAACGATGTACTTCCGGAACATAATGTGGGCATGTACACCGTACCGCAGATCCTGACCAATAAGGCGGAGGAATTTCTGTCGCTGGCAGAGCAGCTGGCCGGATATGGCTACCACGAGGTCAATCTGAATCTGGGCTGTCCTTCCGGGACGGTGGTGGCAAGAAACCGTGGTGCCGGCTTCTTAGGCACGCCCCGGGAACTGGAGGATTTTCTGGACGAGATCTTCGAAAAATGTCCACTGGAAATCTCCATCAAGACCCGCATCGGCATGGACTACATGGATGAATGGGCTCCACTGCTTAAAATATATCAAAAATTCCCCATGAAGGAACTGATCATTCACCCCAGACTGCAAAAGGAAGGTTACAAGGGGACACCCCATCTGGAAGCTTTCGCAGAGGCGGTGGAATCCCTGCAATGTCCGCTGTGCTATAACGGGGATATTACCTCTCCGGAGTCGCTAACGCAGATTCTTACGCAGCTTCCCAGTATCGATACGGTCATGATCGGCCGGGGAATTTTGCAGAATCCGGGATTATTGCAGGAATTGAAGGCTGCCTCCACGGAGAGTGTTGCGCTCCCGTCTTGTGAAGAGCGACTGGCTGTCCTGAAGGAATTCCACACTTCCCTCCTGACCGGTTATCAGGAGATCATGTCCGGCGATACCAATACGCTCTATAAGATGAAGGATCTCTGGACTTTCTTAAGCCACAGCTTCGAATCTCCGGACAAATACGTAAAAAAGATCCGCAAAGCCACAGATGCCAGCGACTATAAGCTGGCCGTCAATGCGTTATTCCGGGAGTGCGCATTGAAGTCGGAGAATTCTTGATCCTGACATCATCCCATACCTTTATTCCCCGGTGTCGAACTGTTCTCCTTCGTTGGCGTCTTCCATGACGACCTCCGGCTCCGGGATGCCTGCACTTTCCACATAGCTGAAATGAATAACCGCCTGTGGCCAGTTGAAGCTGATCCGGGCGGTCTTCTGCCGCTCCTCGCCTGCCTTGCGGATCAGTTCCAACAGTTCCTGCAAGACTTCTCTGGTCAGATAGCCTCCCCGCCACTGGAACGTCATGGCCCGGCCTTTTTTCGCCATCTGCTGTGCTCTTTTATATACTTCTTCCGTTTTCGTAAAGGAAAGTTTTTTCTCCTTGTAATAAAAATGATCGTTGTCCGGACAGCCGGGTGCCGGGGCGATCAACGGTTCATGATCCCGGAACACTGCTTTATCTCCCAGATTGAAATAGTCGTAGCGGATCTCTCCGGGTGCTTCCGCATTGCCCTGATGTTTTCCCAATGTATTGTCAAATGTGGCATCCAGATGGTAATGCTGCCCGCCGATCCGCACAATATTCCAGGTGTGACGGTACTTGATCCCTTTCTCCGGATTGTTGCCGCAGATAGCGATTACACACCACACACCCAGCGCATCACAAAGCACCTTCACCGATTTGGCAATGCCCTCGCAGACACCCACGCCCTGTCCCAGCGGTCCGATAATCTCATGGGAATAGGGCTTTTTCAACTTATCGTAGGTGATATTTTCGCAGATAAAGTCGTGAATGTACTTCTCTTTTTCCCACTCTGTGAACTTTGCGGCAGATCTTGCCAGCTTTTCCACCCGGGACTGCATGGCTTTCTGATGTTCTCTGATCTTATTTTTCTCAAACAGATACTCCGGCACGAAGATGATGTTGGGGGAGTCCTGATAATATCTATACCGATAACTCACCACCCAGAAGATCTCCGGATGATCCAGCCGCAGTCGGAAAAATACGTCATACAATTCTTCCGCCGGGATCCGCGGCAGCTGGATCTCGTCTGCCAGCGCCAGCACTCCCTGCTGCATAGCGTGATAGGTGGCCTGCTGGGGCTTGTTCATTTTCTGATAGTAATATGGTTCCATGGTAGTTTCCTATTCTATTGTTTTCATCTGTCTTATTTTTACATTTTAACAGAAGGTTTTTCTTTTGGGTGGATGTTTTTGATATTTTTAAAAAAATTTATTTCTTATGCAACTTTTCTGAAGACTGTACAGTCTAATCATCAGAGACCTGTAAAAAATGGTTTTATTACGAAAGGAGTTTTATTATGAAAAACAAATTTATCTGTGCACTTTTAACTACTGTGATGGTATTATCTTTTGCTGCCTGCGGCAATGATGGAAACGGAGCTGCTACCTCTGCGGAAAGCACCGTAGTTTCCGAAAGCCAGGTTACAGAAAGCAATACAGAAGCCAATACTGAAACCGCATCCACCGAAAGCACCTCTACGGCAGAAGGAGCCTATGAAGACAACTTTGCAGTTTCCACAGAGGATGCTACCGCTTTCGCTAAAAAGATCCAGGATGCCGTAGCCGCTGAAGATCTGGATGCTCTCGCTGATCTGGTCAATTATCCGGTCTATGTTGCTCTGGGCGATGGCAGTGTGATCGAAACCAGGGAAGATCTGATTGCCTTAGGTGCAGACAAAATCTTCACCCCTGAGCTGAAAGATTCTATGGCTAATGCTGATCTGTCCGAATTAAGCCCCAGTATGGCAGGCTTCACCCTCTACAGCACCGGTGACGGTCCTAACATCACCTTCAATGTCCAGAACGGAGTACTCGGCATCAGCGGTATCAATTACTAATCATTCTCATACAAATCGGGGGAGCCTTTCATCAGGCTCCCCTTACTCGTGTCGAAACAACCGTTGTCAACGGTACCATAGTGATATCTATGTTCCCGTCTGTCTTACGCGTGATCAGCGTGGCTCCCCGCTGGATATATTGCTTCGCAATGCCGGAATATCCCAGATAATCAATAGACATTCCGTAGGTCATGCGGATGCCCTGATATATCAGGGATAATGTATTCAGGTGATCGTGTCCACAGAAGATCCATTTCAGCCAGCCGTTATCCACCGCTTTTTCGAAAAAATGTGGCGGTTGATTCGATATTCCGAAGTACTCGTCCTTTTCTCCGATACTGCCGTGTTCATAAATCACGCTGTGATCGCCCAATTTCATTTTCTCATAAGCTTCCTTAAATTCTGCGGGCGGCATGTGGAAAAATGCCATGGCAGGCACTTTTCTCTCGCTCAGTTTTTCCATGCACCAGTCCGTCTGATCCTCATGGATCCGGTCGAAACCGCTGAAAAACCAGCCGTCGCCGTACATGTTGGAATCCAGCAGAATCAGCGGAAGTAACAGTTTTCCCTGATCATCTGTGAGGTCTACTACAAAATTCCCGACGCCGGTAATGGGATTCTGAGGACTGTGCTCATATCTTCCTTTGGTAAAAACGGCATATTTTCCCGTTGCAAAAATCTCCGCCAGTTGCTCTTTATTGCATGCAGCCCCCATCTCACAGTCATGATTGCCGAAGACAAACGTATAGGGAATCTGAAAACCATCCAGAAATGCCAGCAGTTTTTCTGCCTGCTTTCGGTTGTTCATGGTACCGCTTTTCGGGAAAAACGGGAAAACAGAATCTCCGGTCAGGACGATCAGATCCGGTCCCGTCCGGCGGATCAGCTCCGTCACCGCTGCCAGCGCCAGTCTGTCCTTTTTCCCGGAAAACATGCCGAAACCAAGGTGCAGGTCTGTCAGCTGTAATATTTTATAATCTCTGTCCGTCGGGATGCAAAGGGAAAAAGTCTCTTCGTCCCGAATTTGAAAATTTTGAGAGGTATACATAGTAATCTCTTTTCTGTCACTTAATCTGTTTCACTATTGTATTTGAGTTTTTTGAAATCAGCTCAATGGGATCAACGCACCGATTGCAGACAGTAGCGTAGACAGCACCATCAGCACCTGAAACGGCACTGTGCCGATCACGCCGCAGATAGGACTGCTGCCGGCTTTTTTCCTGGACTTTCCATAGGTCAGCACCAGCATGATGCTCACCAGTACCACAACGCCACTCATGATCCGGGTCAGAACGATAAAGCTGTTCACTCCAAACACAGCAAACAGGATGCAGGGGACTGTGGCGATCAGCCAGCTGATGCGGTTGCCGCTGCCGATCTGCTCATGAACCACATCGCGGAGGGCGAGAGTATTGCTCCAGAACGTGGTAAGTAAAGCAAACAGGGAAAATACGCCTGCCAGGATCATTGCCCAGGTACCGATGCTCTCTCCCAACTGCATGTATGCCAGTTCTTTTTCCAGTGCTCCCTTGGTTCCCAGGAGAACCGTGCCCGTCACGATCAGAACAAACACTGAGGAAAGCCCAAAACCGATGAAGATGGAGCGGCGGATCTGTTTCGCGTTGCCATCCAGACCTTTCACCACCTGGATCACTGCCTGATTGGCAGATGTGGCGAATACCACCATACTGTACAGCGCCAGCAGATTATTCCAGTGGAACTGTGCCCGTTGCAAAGAATTCAGCGGATGCATAAATGTGCCTACCGTCATCACTGCCACAATGCCCATGAGGACAATGACTGCGTATTTCTGCGCGATGCCCACGGCTTTCATGCCGATAAACACCACAACTCCGGCGATCACATAGTACAAAACCTGCGCCGCCACAAAAGGCATTCCGAACCAGTTCACAAAAATCTGCGCTCCGCCGTTGATGTTGCCGCTGACACCGATCATAATTGCCAGTCCATAGACAATAAATACACTCCAGCTGAAGATCTGCTTCATTTTCCCATGAAACAGCTCTCCTTCAAAGCTTTTCACCAGCTGGACACCACCGTTATTGTAAGACAGCTCGGCAATGATCAGATGCAGGATCACGTTCACGCAATAGGCGATTAATACCATCCACACGACATCCAGCATGCTGTTCTTCGTGGCAAGATACGGAACGGCGATGATGCCGGTACCGATGCTGTTGCCGACGATCATGCTGATGGCTTCAAAGGTCGTGAGATGGGCTTCGGATTGGATAGGTTGGGACATAGGGAGGCCTCCTTGGTAAAAAATAAGGTGTTTAATCAACACTGTATGGTGCTTTTTCTTCCGCCACCTTCGACAGTTCTCTTTCTGGCATAAATTGATAAAGTTTTTCCTCTTTACGAGGTTCCACATTATCTGTCCATAGTTCGCACTGGCTAATTACTGTGTTGATAGCGTAATCATAGTCTTCCGGCGGATATTTATACTTTTTCAGAAGTCGCTTAACCATCTTTCGCATCTGTGCTCTGGCAGTTTCCTTTTTCTGCCAATCAATAGTACGGTTCTTGCGAAGCATTTCGGTAAGTTCTTTTGTAAGAGCAATCAATTCGTCGTTCTTGTAAAAATCTTTGATATGCTCAGGTTTTGTAATTGCATCATAGAATGCAAGTTCTTCTTGCGACAGTCCCAGTTTTTCTCCATTTTTATAAAGTTCAGCAATCTCCTGTGCAGTCTTCAGCAATTCTTTAATAACTTCTTCATTTGTAATTAAGCCATTATAGTAAGAATTCATTAATTGTGCTATCTTTTCTGAGAATTTCTGCGATTGTACCACATTAGTTCTCTTATATAAAGATACCTGTTCAGCCATCAGTTTCTTCAAAATCTCAACAGCAATATTCTTTTCTTTCATTTTGGATATCTCATCCAAAACTGCAGGATCAAACAAGCTAAACTGTTCACCACCGGTTTTGCTACTATCAAAAAGGTTTATAACTCCTTCACTTTGTACTGCCGCTTTCAACAATTCATTAATCTGGTCATTGATTTCTTTAAGCGACAGATTCTTCCCCGCGGTTCCTCCGTAGGTAATCTTAATAATCGTTGAACGGACAGCTTCCATATAAGCCGCTTCATGTCTTTCTTGTTCAGTTGTCATGCTGGAGCAAAGGGAATGTGACTGTTTTAACAGCATAGCTTCCTTCAAGAACATATCTTTTCTTTCAGGTACTCTTGCATCCAAAATAAAATTTGTGCCACCGGTAATAAGTTGAGCCATCATAAGTGGTGAGCCGCCAATAAATCCACTAAAATCAAATCCATGCAGTATATCTTTACAGACTTGCAGCTTTTCCTGAAACTTTGGATATGCCATTTTGGTAATATTCATATCACCATATTTGGATTGATCACGCTTCGTATATTCTTTCATTGCAGCTTTCAATGCAGAAGCAATTCCAACATAATCGACAATTAATCCACCTTCTTTGTCCTTGAATACACGGTTCACACGTGCAATTGCCTGCATCAAATTATATCCATGCATTGGCTTATATATATACATTGTGGCTAGGGAAGGAACATCAAAACCTGTAAGCCACATATCAACGACAATCGCAATCTTCATTGGATCATTATTGTCTTTGAACTTTCTAGCCAGTTCCTCTTTGTGCGCTTTTGTTCCAATGATTTCCTTCCATTCCTCCGGATCATTGTTGCTGCCTGTCATAACTACACCAATTTTTTCTGTCCAGTCTGGACGTATCTCCAAAATCCGTCGATAAATCTTCATTGCAATCGGACGAGAATATGCTACAATCATCGCCTTTCCTGTTAATAGATTCGCTCTATATTTTTCATAGTGGTTTACAATATCATCACAAAGAGATGCAATGGTCGAATCTGCTCCAAGAACGCTTTCCATCTGCCCCAGCATTTTTTTACTTTTCTCAATCGTTTGTACATCAGACTGCTGTTCCAAAATATCATAAGTAGAATCAATCAAGGTTAATGTATTTTCATCCAGTTTCAAATGCACAACACGACTCTCATAATAAACCGGTCTTGTTGCCCCATCTTCCACAGCCTGCGTCATATCATAGACATCAATATAATCGCCAAAAACTTCTCTGGTATTTCTATCCTTTGCAGAGATTGGTGTTCCCGTAAACCCAATGAATGTAGCATTTGGCAATGCATCGTGAATAACTCGTGCATTACCAATTACAGTACGGGCTTCCTTTTCACCGTTTTTATTTTCTGACACGACAATTTTCTCATCGAATCCATACTGACCGCGATGAGCCTCGTCAGCCATAACTACAATATTTCTTCGTTCCGAGAGGGCTTTCTCGCCACGCTCGAACTTAAACATTGTGGTAAATATAATTCCGTTTGCATTTCTGCCATCAAGAAGCGCCTTTAAATTCTCCTTGCTTTCAGCTTGTACCGGTGTCTGTCGCAAGAAATCTGCACATTGTGAAAACTGGGCATAAAGCTGATCGTCTAAATCAATTCGGTCTGTCATTACCACAATCGTTGGGCTATCCAGTGCTTCCTGCAATAAATGTGCATAGAATACCATTGATAATGACTTACCAGAACCTTGTGTATGCCAAAATACTCCACCTTTACCATCCGTTTTGGTTGCCACTTTTGCCTTTTCGATAGCTTTTCGAACTGCAAAATACTGATGGTATCCAGCCAGTACTTTAAAACGACTATTGCTACCGCCGGAAAAAAGAATAAAATTCTTCAAAATATCCAGCAAGCGTTCCCTTTGAAACATTCCTTCATAGAAGGTCTCAAAAGACGCATACGCAGTATCTTCATAATTACCATCTTTTGTTTTCCACTCCATAAAACGATCTAGTCCTGAAGTGATAGTTCCAGCCTTATTAGTGGACAAATCACTAATAACACAGATAGCATTATAATAAAAGATCGATGGAATATCCTGCATATAATTACGAATTTGATGATATGCATTTTCTGCTCCAACTTCATCCTTAGACGGGCTTTTTAACTCCATCAGAACAATTGGTAGTCCATTAATAAACAATATAATATCCGGGCGACGATTATTTCCATTTTCAAGAAATGTGAATTGATTTACCACATAGAAAGAATTGTTCTTTTCGTTTTTGTAGTCAATCAAACGCACAATTGATGATTGCTCCTCGCCCCTCACTAAGAACTTAACCGTAATGCCGTTTTGCAGGTAATCCATAAAGAGGATATTCTTCTGTAACAAACTGCCGGTATCAAAATTTTTCAGTTTAATCAATGCCTCATCAATAGCATCCACAGGCAAGCTACGGTTAATACGAACCAGACTATTACGCAATTCAACATCCAGTAGTGGACTGCTGTAATCACGATCTAAATCCGGAGCATAGAGATGATCATAGCCCATGTTTTCAAACAGTTCTATGATGGCTTGTTCATATGTATCTTCAGTAAATAAGTCTGGCATGCTAATCCCCCCTTATACCAGCTCAAGCTGCTTTTTTAGCTGCCTTTCCATTCTATCCTGCGTCACTATATCGTATGTTTTTCTAAGACTCTCTAATGCGTCATAAAGCTTATCTCTATATTGTTCTTCGGAAAACATTTTTGCCGCTGCTTCTACAGTCATTGCATGTTTTTCACTCTCTTTCTGCATCTTATCAATAATAATTTGGTATTGATACATTTTTCCTAATGCATTCTCATATGCTCTCAAGAAATCGCCATAGGCCAAAGCTTCTTTTCCCTTGAAAATCACTTCAACCTCCATTGCAGTGTTTCTAAGTTCTTCTCTTTTTCGTAAAAAGTCCTTGTGAAACGGTTGTGCCAGTGGATGTTTAATCGCATCTGCTTGACTTTCCATATATGAATTATTTGTAAGCCATACAAAATTATCGTCATTAGCAAACTGAGGTTCTCTTTCCCTTTTTGATGAAAGCCACATGTAGTTTTCTTTACATAGAGCTGCTATTCCATTTATCAACATGTATGCTTTCAATCGACGATCAAACAGATGTTGCTTATTACTTAACGCTGTTTGATGAACTGATAACCAAAGTGCAAGTATAGCAGTTAAAGCTGTAATCACAGAGCACCAAAAATTCCAATCTTTCAACATAGAATACCCCTTTCACAAATATAAACAATAATTTATCTGATCTCTTGCAAACAATATATCAAGAACAATTTGGCGATGGCAATTTGATAACAAGTCAAGGAATCCTTTCGGATATTGGCTCATATTCCAAAGAAAAAGTGGCTGTTTCTGAACTGAATGTCAACACCTACTTTTCAACGGAGAATATGTTGCCAGGAAAAGCTGGTTCAACTGAGGCTACAAATCTTCCGGATACGCCACAAACCACTGCCTGCCGAAAGGGAGATACATTGATATCTAACATTCGACCTTACTTTAAGAAGATTGTCTACTGTGAAGACACGTGCGGATGTTCAACAGATGTTCTTTGCTTCACGCCAGTTCAATCTCAATATGCAGCGTATTTATTCAGCACTCTATATACTGACAAATTCTTTGCATTCATGGTGGCTGGATCAAAAGGAACAAAAATGCCCCGTGGAGACAAGCAACATATTATGACATATCCTATTGTTCTTCCAACAGAGAATGAGTTAGAAGAATTCAATGCCATTGCTTTTCCAGTTATTGAGCAGATTAATTCTAACAAGGTTGAAAATAAGCGACTTTCAGCACTGCGTGATGCGTTATTACCAAAGCTATTGTCCGGTGAGATTGACATCTCAACCATCGACTTTTAAGCCACTAAATTATTGTTTACAACACATTAGAGGGGAGGTATCAGAGGTGAAATATAAAAAGGGAGATATTGTCTGCCTATTTGATGGCAGAACTGTTTATGTATTTGATGTTGATAATAAAGAAAAAGAATACCAAGTTAGCAATACTGAAGAGGAAGGAACATTATTTACCATTAAAGAGAATGAAATATTTATGAAAATAGTGTAATGTATAACAACTCCCATCAACGGCGAGAGTTTATAAAAAAGAACAGCCGTTGCTTGTCGGTTCTCAATAAATCAAAGGAGAAACGATAATGAAACAAAATTTAATCAATGATGTTATTCAGGAGATGATACCATTTCTAAATAATGCACAAACTGAAAAGTTACAAATGGTATTACAACACACGCTATTCAATTATGAAATAGTGGAAAATGAAAATAAGGATAATAGTTTAGAACAGAACTTGGTTGAACTTTTCTTATCAGCAAAACGAATTGAGGGATGTTCGGAGAAATCTTTGAAGTATTATTTGGCAACCATACAGCCTATGCTCAACGGTATTGGAAAGCAAATTAAACACATACAAACTGATGATATTCGTAGTTATCTTACAGAATATCAGATAAAAAAGAAATCAAGCCGAGTAACGATAGATAATATACGAAGAATTTTATCCAGCTTTTTTTCTTGGCTTGAAGATGAGGACTATATATTAAAAAGTCCGGTACGAAGAATACACAAAGTAAAAACTGCAAGTAATATCAAGGAAACTTATTCTGATGAAGCTTTAGAACTTATGAGAGACAACTGTGCAGAACCGAGGGATTTAGCAATTATTGATATGCTGGCTTCAACGGGAATGCGTGTCGGTGAAATGGTACTGCTTAACCGAAATGATATTGACTTCAACGAGAGAGAATGTGTTGTTTTCGGTAAAGGGAGTAAGGAACGAGTGGTTTATTTTGATGCTCGCACAAAGATCCATTTGCAAAACTACTTAGAAAGTAGAACTGACAATAACCCAGCATTGTTTGTAACACTAAAATCACCACATGAAAGATTGAAAATTGGTGGGGTTGAGGCTCGGCTTAGAGCATTTGGAAAACAATTAGGAATTAACAAGGTGCATCCACACAAATTCAGACGTACACTTGCAACGATGGCAATAGATAAAGGAATGCCTATTGAACAGTTACAACAACTCTTGGGACATAGAAAGATAGATACAACCTTGCAATATGCAATGGTTAAACAGAGCAATGTTAAAATTGCGCATCGAAAATATATCGGATAGAGAGGATACAGATATGTCAACTTGGAAGGAATATACGGTTGCAGATGTTATTTCTAAAGTTATTGACTATAGAGGGAAAACCCCAAAAAAACTTGGTGGTGATTGGAGTGATTCGGGATATAGGGCTTTATCAGCAAAAAATATAAAAACTGGAAAAATTGTTCAGGTGGATAGTATCAGATATGTATCAGAGGATATGTACAAGGCTTGGATGAAGGAAGAAATTCAAAGAGAAGATATACTTATCACGTCGGAAGCTCCATTTGGACAAATATTCTTTTGGAATAGTGATGAAAAGATAGTTTTAAGTCAAAGACTTTTTGCTATACGAATTAATGAGAAATTTTATCCTAAATATATTTACTTTTATATGACCTCTTTATTTTTTCAAACTGAACTAGACGGTAGAGCGACAGGAACAACCGTTGTAGGAATTCGTCAACCAGAATTACTAAAGTGTAGAATATTTGCTCCTTCATACGAAGAGCAGAGAATTATTGCGGATATCTTGTGGTGTCTAGAACAGAAAATCAACAGCAACGAGAAGATAAACAATAATTTAGAGCAACAAGCTCAGGCAATTTATCAGCAAATGTTCATAGAAAACCAAAATTCTAACTGGAAAGAAGGAAAGCTTTCTGATTTAGTTGCAGTAAAATACGGTAAAGACCATAAGAAACTTGATGGCGGTTGTTATCCTGTATATGGCTCTGGTGGCATAATGCGATATGTAGAGAAGCCACTATATACTGGCGAATCGGTCCTTATCCCTCGTAAAGGTACACTGAACAATGTTATGTATGTTAACGGTGCATTTTGGTCGGTGGATACAATGTTCTACACCGAAATGCTTCGTCCTAATATTGCAAAATTTGTGTATCACTTTGTAAAAGGCAAAGACCTTGCTTCATTGAATGCTGGCTCTGCTGTGCCAAGTATGACAACCAACATTCTAAATGCAATGCCACTATATGTTCCCGATGATGAAACCCTGAGCATTTTTGAAGAAACGGTAACCCCTATGTATTCTCAAATGCAAGAAAATGAAAAGCAATCGGCAAATCTTGCAAATATTAGAGATACATTACTTCCTCGTCTTATGTCCGGCGAGCTTGATGTATCCGACATCGACCTCTAAGCCGCTAAATTATTGTTTATCTTGATATTAATCTCCATTTTTTTTCTAAAGTTTTCAAATATCTCAACAATTTTATGTTGCTCCACTATATCCGGAATTTCTACTTCAAGTTGCTGAAAGGTTGTCGTTGCTCTTGCAAGCGCAGGTACACCCACCTGTGATGCATTAGATAACAAATCATATTGTCCCTTTCGAGTATGAAAATAATATGTTAGATATTCAGGTAGTACTTTTTCGTTGCATCGAAAACGAAATTGACTTTGTGAAATTACATATCTCTCATACTTTGATGTTTCCGGTATAAAAGAAATTTGCCCTAACGTTCCTCGGTGAGTAACAACGACATCACTTCTATGAGCATTTGCCTTTCCAAGAGAATCTGCTTTTTCTTCTGTCACATACCGAAACTCATCATCATTTAAAGCAATCCCTGTTAAATTACTCCCATTAAGGACAGGCACTCCCGTCTCGACAAAGCACTCCTTCTTTATATTAGATCCAAAAGGTCCCATCGATATTTCATCAAGTAAATCTGCTATACGATACCGTTTAAATTTCATACCCAATTGCCCCTAAATTCTTTCTGATTTTATCCTCCAATTCATGACTCTTCACAAACAACTCAGAAAGTTCAGATGTTAAACGATTCATTTTCTCCTCGAATGGCTCTCCGTCATCCTCTTGCTCTTCAATACCTACATAGCGTCCCGGAGTGAGAATATAATCCTGTTTTTCAATCTCCTCTGTATCTGCAACTGCACAGAAACCTTTTACATCCTCAAGAGTTCCGTCTACAAATGCCTCATAGGTATCCGAAATTTTCTTGATATCGTTATCGGTAAGTTCACGAAGTTTACGACTTACCATTGTTCCCATCTTACGGGCATCAATAAATAATGTCTTTCCAAACTGCTTCTTCTGCTTATTAATAAACCAAAGCGAAACCGGAATCTGAGTTGTATAGAAAAGCTGTGTAGGCATTGCTACAATGCACTCAACCAAATCTGCATTGATAATATTTTTACGAATTTCGCCCTCTCCTCCTGATTGAGAAGATAAGGAACCATTAGCAAGTACCATGCCGATTCTTCCTGCCGGTGCAAGGTGATAAATCATATGTTGCAACCATGCAAAGTTAGCATTTCCTGCTGGCGGCATACCATATTGCCAGCGGACATCCTCTTTCAATTTATCTGCACCCCAGTCCGAAAGATTGAACGGTGGATTTGCCATAATATAATCTGCCCTTAATGTAGGATGACGATCATCAAGAAATGTATCCGCTGCGTATGTTCCCAAATCAGGCTCAATACCACGAATTGCAAGGTTCATCTGTGCCATCTTCCATGTAGTAGGGTTTGAATCTTGACCGTAAATGGAAATATTGCTGATATTACCACTGTGGTTCTCTACAAATTTTGCAGACTGTACAAACATACCGCCCGAACCACAACAAGGGTCATATACTCGCCCTTTAAATGGTTTTAGCACTTCTACCAAGGTACGCACTACACAGGACGGAGTAAAGAATTCACCACCACGCTTACCTTCCTGTTCCGCAAACATGGAAAGGCAATACTCATAAGTACGGCCCAAAATATCCTTCTCGCTGCCGTGTTCGATCATCTGAATATTAGTGAATAAATCCACCACATCACCAAGTCTACGCTTATCCAGTTCCGGACGTGCAAAGTTTTTAGGAAGAATATCCTTCAGACGTTTATTCTCTTTTTCGATAGCACGCATGGCATCATCAATAACTGTACCGATTTCCGGTGTATGCGCTTTTGCTGCAATCTCACTCCACCGCGCCCCCGCCGGTACAAAGAAAATGCCTTCAGAAGTATATTCATCGATATCTTCTTCAAAGCCATCACCTTCCGCTAACAATTCCCTATATTTATCATCGAATCGATCTGAGATATACTTCAGGAAAATCAAGCCAAGCACGACGCTTTTATATTCTGATGCATCCAAGTTGCCTCGCAGCACACACGCGGCATTCCATATTTGTTTCTCAAAACCAATATCAGCGGTATTCTTTTCTGCCATAACTATGTCCATCCTATTTTTTCATAATTCTTGCTTCGCCAAATGATTTGTTTCTTAAATTCTCAAAATAATTTTAAATTGTACTCTCACTAATAACAAGATACCACATTTAAATTAAAAAGTCTTTTAATTTAATCATTTTCAATTCAATTATATCATTTAGAGAAAAATGATATAATTGAATCCTCTATTCCTTCCGCTCCATCAACATCCCCTTGATCTTCACACCGCTCAGATCCACATCCAGCACGATCTTCACCATCCAGAAAAACAACAACAGTACCAGCATCGGGATCACGCAGGAGGTAATGATCATCACGGCAACCGCCTCGATAAAGTGATTCAGGGAATTCTCCACCTTCTGTACCAGGTCTTCAGTAGAAATCGTCACATTTTCCACGACATTTGCCACTGAATCTTTAGCGCCGGAAATGGCGTCTTTCGCCCAGTCGAAAATGTTTGAAACAGAACCGGAGTTATTGTTTTCCTTCTCCTGCACATTACCTGTAACAGTTCCAGCCGCATCGGTTCCGGTTGTTTCCGTCGCATTAGTGTCATTCCCCACATCACTGTTTTCCAGTATGTTCTGGGTGTTCTTGGCATCTTCAATGGTTTCTTCGATCTGAGCCTGATAGGTGTCACCGATGAGGTCGGAGATCTTCACACTGGCGGGAACCACGAGGGAGATTGCCAAGCCGAACACCGCCAGTTTTGCTGCCAGTTTTCGCACGGTGGCATTTGCAAAAATCAGGTTGAGTATCCACAAGCCGCAGGCAATCGGAATCAGGTAGGTAAATGCCACATAGCCGGTAATCGTCACGAGATATTTTTCCAGATAGATAGCGCAGAGGACTACCAGCAGGTATCCGCTGACATCTGCCATTTTCTCCGCGATGGGTGTTGCCGTGTCGCCCGGAAGCAAGGTGATCAGCGCCGAAGTCACCGTGGATGCCGCCGTCAGTTCCATGACAGTCTGTTTTTTCTCATCCAGAGAGGCGATGGTCTTCTGATGAGTCTCCGGTGCAGAGGCATATTTTCCTACAACCGTTATGGATAAAATAGCAACCAACAATAATACTGCTGCTGTAATGCATTTCTGTTTGTTAAAGTTCATACTAATTACCTTCTTTCCTTCACGATTTCTATATTATTTCACGCAAATATCCTGCTATTACATTTTTCAGGACGTAATTTAGGCTATACACTACACTTTTCAGGACGTAATCTCATGCCATCTCACACTTTTCAGGACGTTACTTCAAAAACCTCCGCAACAGCTTCTCTTTTTTTTCATCATACCTCTGGTACCGTATCGGCAGATCCATCCATGTCTTTTTGTCCACGATACTCCGATAATGGCTGAAGGTCTCGAATCCGGTGCGTCCGTGATACCCGCCCATGCCGCTCTCGCCCACACCGCCGAAGGGCATGGCGCTGGTGGCGAGATGAATGATGGTGTCGTTGATGCAGCCGCCGCCAAAATGGCAGTGATCCAGGATCCGTCTCTGGGCTTTTTTATCTTCACTGAAGAAATACAGTGCCAGCGGATGGGGATGTTCCTCCACACAGCGGATCGCCCAATCCACAAAATCTCCTGCGGCAGCTTGGGTTTCAGAAACCTCTCCGCTAAAATCATTTTGTGCAATGCTTTTCTCTGTATCATACGCATCATAAGTCAGTACCGGCAGGATCGGTCCGAAGATCTCTTCTCCCATCACGGCATCCGACCAGTCCACATCCGTCATCACCGTAGGTGCAATGCGCAACATCTTCTCGTCATACTGTCCACCGCAGACGATTTTTTCCGCATCCATCAATCCCAACAATCTGTGAAAATGCTTTTCGTTAATGATTTTCCCATAATCCGGATTCTGCAGGGGATCTGCTCCAAACTGCCTCGCGATCTCCGCCCGGATTGCTTCCACCAATCGGTCGCGGATTCTGGCATCACACAACACATAATCCGGTGCCACACAGGTCTGCCCGCAGTTTAAGTATTTTCCGAATACGATCCTCCTCGCCGCCAGCGGAAGCTTCGCCGTAGCATCCACGATACAGGGACTTTTCCCTCCCAGTTCCAGCGTCACCGGGGTCAAATATTCCGCAGCACTTCTAAGCACCTCCCGTCCCACGGTCTTGCCTCCGGTGAAAAATATCATATCAAACCGCTGCTGTAACAATGCCTGATTCTCTGCTCTGCCGCCGGTGATCACCGCCACATATTCCGCCTGGAAGCATTCTTCCAAAATCATTTTTAACACTGCTGCCGTCGCTGGGGCATAGGCACTGGGTTTTACCACTGCGGTATTTCCTGCGGCAATAGCATCGATCAACGGATCCAGTGTCAATAGCACCGGATAATTCCATGGACTCATGATCAGCACGGTGCCATAGGGTGACGGAGACCGGAAGCTCCTCGCCGCGAACTGCGATAACGGTGTCGGCACTCTCTTTTCCCGCATCAGCCCCCGCAGGTGCTTCTGCATCCAGGTCAGCTCCGACAGAGTCAGCCCGATCTCGCACATGTAGCTTTCCATCCGGCTTTTCCCCAGATCCTGTTGCAGTGCATCATTCAATTCTGTTTCATGGCGCTGCAGGGATGCCTTTAACTTCTCCAGCTGTTTTGCCCGGAATTCCCGGGAAAGTGTGGCTCCCGTGGCAAAATATTCTCTTTGTCTGCTTAATATGGTCCGGATCTCCTGCTCTGTCATAGTGCCTCCTGCTTCTATTCTTTATACTGTCATAACTATTTACAAAACCACCTCTGAATAATTACATACTACCCAATTTTGAGTCTCGGTGCAACCGCTTCCCTGCTCATCCTATACACAAAAACGGCAGAGTTCTCACCCCACCGTCGTTTGTCTCTTCCTATCTTGATCTCATTTCTCCTATTTCCACGCAAAATTTACCATTCCGTACACATAGATGAACAACACTGCCGCCGGCACAAAATATTTAAACACCGGTTTCATCCACGGCTGCACTTTTAAGCCTTTGCCGGCATTTGCTTCCTCCAGGAATTTGTCCCAGCCCCAGCCGACCTTATAACAACAAAATACTGCCAGCAGGATCGAACCTATGGGCATGATGTTATTCGACACCAGGAAATCCCAGAAATCGAGCCAGGTCGTCCCCGCTGCAAACGGCTGAAAATGAAATACACTGAAGCCCAGTGCTGTCGTCAGAGCCAACAGGAAACATCCGGCACCACACGCCACGCACCCTGCCGGTCTGGACCATCCGGTCAGTTCCCGGACCATGGCCAGAATATTTTCACATACACCCAGCACTGTGGACATGGCTGCAAATACCATGAACAAGAAAAATAAAGTTCCCCACCATCTGCCGCCTGCCATGTTGTTAAATACAGTCGCCATAGTATCGAACAGAAGGCTGGGACCCGCCGTCACTTCCACATCATAAGTGAAGCATGCCGGAAATATAATGATACCGGCGATCACTGCCACCAGTGTATCCAGGATAATAATATGGATAGACTCACCCATGAGAGAACGATCCTTGCCGATATAGCTTCCGAAGATCGCCATACCGCCCATTCCCACGGACAAGGTGAAAAATGCCTGATTCATGGCGCCCACCACCACAGAACCGGTAATTTTGGAGAAATGTGGAATCAGATAGAAGCTCAATCCCTCTCCTGCTCCCGGAAGTGTAAAGCTGTGCACCGCCAGCACCAGCATCAGCACGATCAATGCTGACATCATATATTTGGTAATACGCTCCAGCCCACCCTGCAGATGGAAGCTTAAAATGACAAAAGCGATCAGCAAGGTGACTAGCAGATATGTCACATTCACCGAGGGCGTCGTGATCATTTTTTCAAAACCGAAATCCTGATTCTGCCCTGTCAGAAATTTTACAAAATAATAGAGGATCCATCCGGACACCACCGCATAGAAAGCGATCAGCGCAATGTTTCCAATGAGACAGACGATGCCCCACAGATTCCATTTGCCTCTGCCGCCGGATAATTTCCGATACATATAAAGGGGACTCGTCTGCGCCGCGCGCCCCACGGAGAATTCCATGATCATGGCGGGCAGGCCCAGCACGATCAGGCAGATCACGTAGATCAGCATGAAGCTTCCGCCACCGTTCTGCCCGCACATCCACGGGAATTTCCACACATTTCCGCAGCCGATGGCACACCCCGCCGACAGCATGATAAATCCCAAACGACTCCCCAGTCTCTCTCTGTTTTCCATACCTCTGATCCTTCCCAAAACTACTTATTCTAAACACGGGATACGGCATATATTTTTGCTGTTTTCCCACATTTTCGCCATCTTTTCACATTGACAGTCCTATTTTCTCATTATATAATTTTCTTAAATATTTGAAAAACAAATTATTTGCATTGTATTGATCGAAGAATTGAATTTACAAGACAGAAAGTGTATCTACTCTATGGATGTCAAAAATCTCGAAACCTTTGTTATGGTGAACGAACTGAAGAGTTTTACTCTGGCGGCCGGACGTCTGGGTTATACCCAGTCCACCGTATCCTTTCAGATCAAACAACTGGAAAAGGAGCTGTCCATCCCTCTGTTTGAACGGATCGGGCATACCGTAACCCTGACCAATGAGGGGGAGAAGCTGCTGCCCCTGGCCCAGCAGATCCTGCGTCTCGCTGCTGAAGCCACCCACATCAGCGGCAATACCGCTCCGGAGGGTCTGGTGCGGATCGCCATTGCAGAGTCCCTGGCCAGCTGGGAATTTCACAGCCGTTTTAAAGATTTTCATGAAAAATATCCCGGAATCCGGTTGAAGATCATCGCTACCAGCACTGACGAAATGTTCCAGATGCTGGGACAGAATCAGGTGGACATTGTATACACGCTGGACCGCCGTATTTTTAATCACAATTATGTGACCGCGTTCGAAGCTCCGGTGGATATTCACTTCGTCACCGGTGCCGGTCACCCCTTAGCCGGACAGACTCAGGTCACCCTGGAACAGATTCTGGAATATCCGCTGATCCTGACAGAGAAAAACATGAGTTACCGGGCTGCACTGGATGATCTGCTCTCCCAAAACGGCAAGGAGACAATGCCTATCATGGAGGTGGGTGATACCCAGCTGATCCGCAATCTTCTGTGTCAGGGTCTCGGCATCTCCTATCTGCCGGAGTTCGTTATAGCAGAAGATCTGGCAAAAGGAAATCTCGTCAGTCTCCCCATGACAGAGATTCATCCGGATATCTGGCGGCAGCTTCTGTATCACCGGAACAAATGGATCTCTCCTGAACTGAAATGTGTAATAAAATACCTGCAGGAGGAATAATCCCCTGCAGGTTTTCTATTTGTCATCTTATCCTCTGAAATTCCTAGAATCCCATCAGCAAGCCGATACTATGTACCAGGAAGGCTGCCACCCATGCCACAAAACACTGCCAGAGTACCACGGCGATGGCCCATTTTCCACCCAGTTCTCTGCGGACAGAAGCGATGGCTGCCACGCAGGGAGTATACAGCAGACTGAATACCAGTAACGACGCGGCTGCCAACGGGGTAAGTACCGCGGCAATGCTGCTGCCGAACAATACTTCCAGGGTTGCTACCACACTTTCTTTTGCCATGAATCCACTGATCAGAGAGGTACAGATCCGCCAGTCCCCCAGACCGAGCGGTCGAAACAGCGGTACCAGCAGGCCGGATACCATAGCCAGCATACTGTTTGCCGAATCCTCAACAAGATTCAGTTTCAGGTCAAAGCTCTGCAGGAACCATACTACGATGGTAGCAATGAAGATCACAGTGAATGCTTTCTGCAAAAAGTCTTTTGCCTTTTCCCACAACAGTTGCCCTACATTTTTGGCTCCCGGCAGACGGTAGTTCGGCAGTTCCATTACAAAGGGCACCGGTTCTCCCTGGAACAACGTGCCCCGGTATAAAAATGCTACCAGAATTCCCATCAGGATACCAAACAGATACAATGCTGACATGATCAGTCCGCCTTTTCCCGGGAAAAATACGCTCACGAAGAACGAATAAATCGGTAATTTTGCGGAGCAGCTCATAAACGGTGTCAGCAGGATCGTCATCTTACGGTCTCTCTCACTGGTCAGTGTTCTCGTGGCCATGACTGCCGGGACCGTACATCCAAACCCGATCAGCATGGGCACAATGCTTCGTCCGGACAGACCGATCTTTCGAAGCAGCTTATCCATAACGAACGCCACACGGGCAATATAGCCGCTGTCCTCCATCAGAGACAGGAAGAAAAACAGAGTGACCACGATGGGCAGGAAGCTCAGTACACTGCCCACGCCGGTAAAGATACCGTCTATTACAAGGCTTTGGACCGCACTGTTGACATGAGCCGCCGTCAATGCCGCATCAGTGATCTCCGTCAATTTTCCGATTCCCAGTTCCAGCAATCCCTGGAGCCATGCTCCGATGACATTGAAAGTCAGATAGAATACCAGCACCATGATCAGGATAAAACAGGGAATTGCCGTATATTTTCCGGTGAGGATCCGATCGATCTTCTCACTGCGGATCCGTTCCTTACTTTCTTTGGGTTTTACTACTGTCTGCTCACATAATCTCTCGATAAAATCAAAACGCATATCGGCAATGGCTGCACTTCTGTCCACGCCACGCTCCGCCTCCATCTGACAGACAATATGCTCCAGCATTTCTTTTTCATTTTCATCCAGCTGCAACTTCTCCAGGATCAGGTGGTCTCCTTCAATGGCTTTGTTGGCTGCAAAACGCAGGGGCAGCTTCGCAGTCTCCGCATGATCCTCGATCAGATGGCATACCGCATGGATGCAGCGGTGTACGGAACCGTCATGATCGTTTTTATCGCAGAAATCCTGCCGCAGCGGCCGTTCCTGATATTTTGCCACATGGACTGCATGACGGATCAGTTCATCCACGCCTTCGTTTTTCGCAGCGGAAATGGGGATTACGGGTACTCCCAGGAACGCTTCCATGGCGTTCACATCGATGGAGCCGTGATTGCCGGTGACTTCATCCATCATGTTCAGAGCTACGACCATGGGAATGTTCATTTCCAACAACTGCATGGTCAGATACAGATTACGCTCGATATTCGTCGCATCCACGATATTGATGATAGCTCTGGGTTTCTCATACAGGATAAAATTACGGGATACGATCTCTTCACTGCTGTAAGGGGACATCGAATAAATACCGGGCAGGTCTGTCACCAAAGTATCCGGATACCCTTTGATGGAACCGTCCTTACGGTCTACGGTAACTCCGGGGAAATTTCCCACATGCTGATTCGAGCCGGTGAGCTGATTGAACAGTGTAGTCTTGCCGCAGTTCTGATTTCCCGCCAGGGCGAACGTTAGTGTCGTTCCCTCCGGCAGAGGATTCTCGTCTTTTTTCGAATGGTATTTTCCATCCTCACCTAAACCCGGGTGCTCCGCATCCGTCACCCGATCCAGCCCCTTATGTTCTCTTGTTCTCTTCGATATGGGTGCGATCTCGATCTGATCCGCTTCCGCCAGCCGCAGCGTAAGTTCATAGCCGTGCACCTGCAATTCCATGGGATCCCCCATCGGAGCCAGCTTTACCACCGTCACCTCCGCTCCCGGGATCATACCCATATCCAGGAAATGCTGTCTGAGTTCTCCGGAACCACCGACGGTTTCGATCACGGCGCTTTTGCCGATTTCCAATTCTTTCAGTGTCATAACACTTCTGTATCCTTTCGTATCTCAACATTTTAATGTTCTGTATTGTAACAGAAGTATTATAGCGCATTTGGTATTGAAAATCAGTATCAATTTTCTTTTTTATTTCCATGATTTTTTCAAAAAATGGAATAAAAATGTAGAAAAAATTGACGAAAGCAGTTACACTTAAAATAGCATCAATAAAAATAGGGAGGGAACTTATGAATATGAAAGAAAATAATAAATATCGTTATACGGATACCGCGGAACGCAATATCAGAATGAACCGGTTCTATATTATCGCTACTTCGCTTTTGGCGATCGTGTTCCTGTTTTATCTGTGGTTGAAACTGGTAAATCACAACATTGCGCCCATTGTTACATACGCAAATACCATTCTGATCGCTGTTTTCTGTGTGGTAAATGTCGTGACACACCTTCGAAATAAGGCGACACGACTATTAAAAGTCTTCGCTACCATCGAGATCGGCATTGAGTATCTGTTGGTCGGTTTACAGACAGATGCAAGTTTCATTCACTATGCGCTGATCGCCATTTTCATATTACAGATTCCTTATTATGAGAAAAAATCTCTGAAGAAAACCGCTGTGGGATTATTCGTGCTCTACCTGATCGTCATGATCGTTCAGGCTACGAAGGGAATCTACGGTCAGGATGTGAATGCCGTCTGCTCTACCCTGCTGGTATTCCTGATTGGAATCATTATTTTGGAAACCGGTAAGATTACTATATTATTTAACAATGATGCCATCGGTTCTTCCCGGGAAGAACATAACCATGTAAAAGAAGTACTGGATAATGTTCTGGACGTATCCCAGACCGTACATCAGGAAACCACCAAAACCACAGATCTTATGAACCAGCTGGTACAAACTACGGAATCTGTAGCCAACAGTATGCAGGAGATCTCCTCCGCCACCAATATGACTGCCACCAGCATCGAAGAACAGAGCCACATGACCGGTACGATTCAGAATGCTATCGAGCAGACCGGTCATATCTCCGAGCAGATGGTGCAGATCGCCGAAGATTCTAACGAAAGCATCCGTAAGAACATGGCTGCTATGGAATCCTTAAAACAGCAGTCCGCCATGATCAAGGATACCAACCATTCCGTCACCGACGCCATGGCAAAGTTACAGGAAAAGACAAAAGAGGTGGAAACTATCGCCGGAAGCATCATGGCAATCTCCGGTCAGACAAATCTTTTAGCCCTGAACGCTTCCATCGAAAGTGCCCGTGCCGGTGAAGCCGGACGCGGTTTCGCCGTTGTAGCACAGCAGATCCGTCAGCTCGCAGAGCAGACCAAGAGCTTTACCGAAGAGATCACCAAGATTACCAACGAGCTGAATGTCAATGCCAACATGGTAGTCAACACTATCAACGGTTCCATTGAAGCTACCGAACAGCAGGGCGAAAAGATCCTGGCCGCTTCCGAGACTTTCGAACAGCTGAACAAAAATATGGAAGCACTGGCTTCCCAGGTGGAAGAAGTAAATCACCACATTCTGGGATTGTCAGAATCCAATAATAAGATTATGGAAAACATCTCCCAGTTGTCCGCTGTAACTGAAGAAGTCACAGCTAATGCCGAGCAGGTGCACACCATGAGCCAGAACAACCTGGATTGCGCAGAACAAGTAAAAACGGCAGTAGAACATATCCGCTCTACTACCGATGAGATGGGAACGCAGGAGGGTTAAACCTCCTGCGTTCTTTGATCTTACTATTTCAATTTCAAACCGTCTTTAAAAGCATTTCCTACTTTATCTCCCATTGCAAGATAAGTATTATTCACAGGATCATAGCTGATTGGCTTCAATTTCTTCGGATCGATCTTGCCATCCGTCAGGATGCTTTCGTCCGCATTGACGTTGACGATATCGCCCACCAGAATGCCGTCTTCAAAACTTTTCACCTTACATTCCAGCGCCATGGGAAGTTCATCGATCAACGGTGCATTGACAAAATCACTCTTGGCTGCATGGAAACCGGACTTTGAGAATTTATCAGGTACTTTCTTCGCAGATTCCACGCCCACATAGTCGCAGGCTACCACGGTATCTTCGGTTCCGATACTTACAGTAAATGCTCCGGTCTTTGCCAGATTCTCCGTGGTCTTATGCTCTGACATACTGATGGAGATCTCATTCATGTCCGTAATGATTCCCCATGCTGCGTTCATGGCATCGGGTACTCCATTTTCGTCATAAGTTGCAATGATCAGCACCGGCATGGGATACATTACCGGCTTTGCTCCAAAATTTACTCTGCTCATATTCGTCCTCCTTGTACTAAATTAATTTTTCCTTCCATTCTGCTTCCCGGAATCCGGTCAACACCAGATCCCCGTCCACGACAAACGGCCGCTTTACCAGCATTCCGTCCGTGGCCAGCAGCCGAAGTTGTTCCTCTTCCGTCATGTTCGGAAGCTTGTCCTTCAACTGCATGTTCTTATATAACAACCCACTGGTATTGAAGAATTTCTTTAACGGTAGCCCACTTCTGCTCTGCCATTCTTTTAATTCTTCGTAGGTGGGGTTGTCCTCTACAATGTGACGATCTGTATAGGTGATATTATGTTCCTCCAGCGGAATCCAGCAGAAATCCAGATTGATTCTCTCATGATCCAATTCATCATATCCATGAAACACCCCATCCATAGGAATACTATCGTCCAGTAAATGAACATTATAATATAAGCAGATCTGGTGGCAGGGTCTCTTTCCCCATGGGAAATAAATTTCGCCTATAGCCAGCAGATTATCTACCTCTATCTCAGCGTGAAGTTCTTCTTCAAACTCCCGTTTCAGCGTTTCCATGCTGGTCTCCATAGCCGCAACATGCCCGCCGATGATAGCATAGTCATCATTTTTCGGACGTTGCAACAGGATCTTTTCATTATGGATCAATATACCGCCAACCCTGTAGGAAAATACAAAATCATCGTTTTTAAATAGAATGTCCATGTGATCTCCCTTCACGTCAGATATACTCATCCTGTTTTACCTAAACTTTAAAATCAAAACTGTTATTCCCACGGAAATCATCATAAGCCCAAGCAAAATGACCAGCGCAATAACCTTTGCATTTTTCTCCATAAATCGGATAGGTGTCCCATACTTTTCATCAATGTTTGCATCTCTTCGCTCATTCCTGATATTCTGCTCCCACTCCAGATCCTTCAGTTTCATATATTCGTCATAATGGCGTTTTTCCAGACGGTCTTCCTCTTCGCGTACCAATAATTCCAGGTTTTCTTTATAAGAAGCCCCACAATTACTACACCCCTTTTCGTCTGTGCTTTTTCCCCTTATCTTATTATCACAGTATTCACAGGTAAATTCATAATCACTTGCAGGTTTATAAACCGGAGGCTCGCCGATTTCAAAATTGTAGTATTTATGACGTATCAGCTTATATTTTTGAATTGCCTGCATTGTAGTACTTATATATTCCGTTTCCTGTGTAATGGCTTCTTCCTGGGATTTCATATACTCTAAATACCTTTGATGCATGGCCCGTTTCTTTAACTGATACTCCTTGTTCTTTCCAAAATTACCGCCACAGGTTGGACATTTTTCATCCGCAGAAGATACCTTGGATCCGCAAAACTCACAGGTAAATTCAAAATTCTCCTGAAAATGATCCTTTTTGTAGGAAATGTACTTAACCGGTTTCAGGTCCTTACGTGCTCTAATGCCCGAAAAGAAAAACAAGTATATAAGTAATAACAGGCCAAAGGTAATTGCTATATTAAAAAATACTGTTGAAAACAAACTGAAAAATTCCATAATAATGTGTCATTCCTCTTTCGTATTAAATATAATTCTTAACTAATCATATCATAGTAAATCCTATTTTTCATCTAAATCCTAAGAATGTACTGATTACAACTCTTGATACTTCATGCATGGGAAATATCTTAGAAAAATCCAGTTGCCATATCTCCATTTTCTGCTACAATTTGATCATAATAGTTGCGAAGCAACGTTAAGCACCGGATGCCGGGCAGAGTGAAACGAACGCAGAAACCGAACACACTGAAACCACAGAGGTGATAACCAAAGACTCCACAGAGACTCCCGCAACGGTGGAAGTGTCTGTAGAAGCAGAGAATAACATCATTTCTCCTCTTTCCTATGAGGATTTCAATATCAATGGATTTGGCTATAGTAATTACGTAGACTTATATGGAGCCGGAAACGGCTATGAAGATGTAGAACGTATTTCTATTATGACTACAAATTGTACGGCATATACTGAATACCCCGATCAAATGTCATCAGACACAGAAACTTCGCGTGGTATAAAATTAGGCGATTCCAGAGAACAGGTAATTGCTGCTTATGGAGAGCCCCGAAACGAGGTTGTATATAGATCTAAGGCCTATAATCATGATGGTCTGGAAAGCCAGTATAATTTGTGCTATTGCTATATTGATGAGCGCTACCCGGAAGTCTTTTTCAATTTATCCTTCAGTATGGATCAAAATGATAATGTGCTGGATATTTGCTATGAAGCAATATTGATGAAATGGTATAAATAATTAGTCGTTTAAAAGTATACCCTCAGGAGATATTATCTCATATCCCATGGGGTATATTAACCTTATAGTTTTATTTCCAATTCGAGGCAATCCCATTCTTCCCCCATTACATTATACTTTTCTATTTCATTCGGAGGTACATCTTCAAATCCTATTGCCTTATAGCAATAATAAGCGGATTCATTATTTTCAAAAACTCCTAATGAAACCTTGTCTGCGGCAAATATTTCTTTGGCATATTTTAGGCCTAATTTCAGCATATTTTTCCCATATCCCTGTCCGCGTTTTTCCGGATTGACAATCACAAAACCAAACCGTAACTCTTCAAAGGATTCCCTCTGCCTTCTCATAGTAAAAAATCCTGCTATCTCATTATCATCAATAGCAGTAAATGCCATAAGATTACTTACCGTGTTGAACTGCTCCACAGAAATCGGATATTCCCCTAAAACTCCTGCTGTCCATTTATAAAAAGATTTCTCATCCTTTATCCATGACATAATTGTTTCCGCATCGTTTTTATTATAGGGTCTTAATCTTAACATACTTACCGCACTCTCTCATTCATCTAAAATTTTGTTTATCATATCCTGCTTGCCAGTCTCAGCTTTGGTGCGACTATTACATCCCTAATGTTTTTTAATACTTATATTAAGTTCAATAATGCCTGCACTTGTTCATAAGCATCCCTCTTGGTCATTTCTATACTTTCTTCATCCTCTAAATCCATAAAATCCGCTACGTCTTTTGGACCAGCATGATTTTCAGAAGCAAATTTACCTGCTAACTTAGCTTTCGCCTCTATCACAATATTTTTACCCCTTACAGGTTCAAATTCTTTTGCCAGTTCTCTTACTCCACCGAAATAATGTTTGATAATAAAGTAAATATCGTAAGCATCCTTTACTTTTCCTCTTCCCATTGCTGCTGTTTTCATTATTATATAAGGAACTACTGCTACAACACTGACATTTGCAACATCTATTGCTCCATCTGGTCGTTCTGCTTCCACACTAATCTTCTGTGCCGGAAATTCAAATGCAAAATTGCCGCCAGTAGCCTTTAATGCCTTAATCCCCTGCACATGCTGACTTCTTCTCTTCAGTTGTGTACCACCATACATTCCTGCTAAAATATCTACATCTACATCATAAGATATTCCTTCCACCATCACTGTTTTTACAAAGGAAAAATATTTTTCTGGATGCTCCTTGTACCCGTTTTTCTGAAGTATCCTCGACATATTCTGATAACCTTCATCCTGCAAAGTCAAATGATTAATCATAATATCTACATCCACACTTCCCACATGACCTTCTTGGGGAAACATTAAATCTGGAACCCAGCCTCCTATCACACGGATTTCATCTTCATATTCTTGAAAAATATTAACCAACTCTACTAGAACTCTATGTGCAGCCCGCTTCTGACCTTCCGAATAGTCTACGCTACTTTTCAAGTCTCCTTCTCTTATCATCTAAGTATCTCCTTTTTCAAAACCGCATCTGCCATTTCTTCTCCCCTTCCCTTTATCTGCATACAATCCAAATATATTTGCAGAGGGGATACTACTGCAGACTCGCCAATTACCCTGTAATCCTTGATATAAGAATCATTTTCTAGTGGAAAAATAACCACATTTGAACCACTGTTTACTTCTTTCATGTCCAAATATCGAATTGCTTCCTGAATATCCTCCGGCGCTATATAGACATGTACCTTATTGTATCGTACCACCGGCGTATAACGCACTCCACCGGACAATCCGGTAAGATAAGAATCAATCCCCGTATCTGTCTTTAATTCCTTCAATCGCTCCTCAATAGCAGAGATATTATCTAAGCTATAGCAAGCATAGGATGTTATTTCTTTTTTACCATAATCCTTACTCCATTCTAGCAAGAGTGATTCTGGATCAATAACCTTATAACCATCCGGCAATTTTTCTACCCATGCGTTTTCTATCAGAACTTTCATCAGTTTGGATACCTGTCCAATGCTGCAATTCACCTTTTCCGATAGGTATTTAAGCTTCCATGTCTTAGTTACATCCGCGAACAACTCACGCAAAATACGTGAAGACACCACAGAAGTCCTTTCAAATATTGACACAGACCTTTGCTCTTTAGGTCTTGGATTCTTATTTCCTTTTTCTGACAAATAAATAGAATGACCCACAAACCAACAGTTTCCTGCATAGTCAAAATACCCCATTCCATTATCTTCACATATTTGTGCAGTTCTTTCTGAAATATATGGAGCAACCAATATGTTAACTTTCTGACTTTTATTCTGCTTTTCAATCAATTTTATAACTGTAGATGGAAACACCCTGTTCAAGAAGCTGGCATATATTTGAAACTCATACCCATCATCCATCTCCACAGATGCAATAAAACCATCTTCTGTTCTGCTGACAACTTCATACTTCTGAATATTAGGAAGTTTTAAAAACTTATTCTCAACACATGCTAATCCCACTCTATCTAGTTTCACTCATATCACCGCTTTCACTCATGTAGTGAAACTTATTATATCAGTGAAATTAAATTAAGTCAACTAAGTCATTCTACAGCAGATAATTTGTAAAGGTAACAACTCTGTTGCATGCCTCACTTAAATCTATGCACATTTCTTTATACATAAGCGTTTCCAATATTCATATAGTCTTTTTTCTCCTAGTGACTTTTCTCCATACTTTTCCGTAAAGATACTATATTCACATTTAGGCACAAGCAAATCTTCCATATGAACCTTGAGCAATCTGCTCAATACATACAAATGATCTACTGATGGTAAAATGTTTCCTTTAAACCATCGATATATAGGCTGTGGGCATGACAAATGTAATATTTTCTGAATATCTTTAACTGTATAACCAGATTTATCAAACATCTCTTTCAGCAATATTCCTGTTCTTTCCATATCAATATTCTCATACATAAGCATATGCTCCTTCTAGCAAAACTCACCTTCTGTCCAATCAAATGGATAATCCGGATCTTCCCAATACCTTTCTTTGCACCATAGTCTTTCATGCACATGAAAGCGTTCCTTCGCCAGCTTTTCCTTTTCGTTATATTCTCTATGGCAGAATGGAATATATATTTCTGCCTCCTGTTCAGTACATGATACATTTTGTAAACGTGGCCCACAATTTGGAAAAACTGACTCGATATCATATATCCATTTACGAGGCTCTTTCTTCTGCTGACTATGCTCATATACTCTTTCAAAATATTGTTTCCATGTATATCTTCTTCCATATTCATCATAAATGCTTATAACACTTTTATTTTTTAGGCAAAACTCTTCCAGCTCTTTAAATGTATTGATTGTCTTATGTCTTTGGAATAGCGGACGCCATCCCCAACTTAACTTATTCAGATGAATCTCATATCCAAGATAGGGTTCATCAACTATTGCGTATTCAATATCCTTAATGTCATATTCTGTTTCGACAGCAAAATGCTCCCTCATCAGCTTTTTATTTCTACTCATAAGATAAAAATTAGTTCCCATAAGATATCCTCCAAGCTTTTTATTTGATAATACCTTATGCGAACTATTATTTCATTGGACTGTTAGTCCAAAATCATATTGCTGTCTCAAAAAATATTTAATCTCCCAGTGACCACTATATCCATTTGCAACATATACCATATTCGTCATTTGTTTTATTCTTCTCTTCACAGTCCTTACACCAACACCTAACCTTGTTGCAATTTCCGATGTGGAAATTTGAAGATTTTCTTCTATCATATCAAAGATTTGTTTCTGCAATTTGTCTTGAGCGCCACCTTGAGTGCCATTCCTCGTATCACATTGAGTATCGTTAACATTTATCACATAATCATGTCCATAATTCAGATTATACAAAGTCAATGTAAAATCATCATTATCCACCTCAAAGACTGGTATCTTGGTCTCATCAAATTCAACTTGTCCCTTGTAGTCTGCCAATATTTTCTTAAATCCGTTCCTGTATGTAGCCTTATATCTTCTAACATTCAATAAAGAAATGACTTACCTGTACCACAGTCTCCCTCAATAAGTGTAATTATATCATCAAATTAAAGATCGTATAAAAATAGATCTGCCTTAAATCTAATTGTGGCATCACTTGTTACATTAAAAATGTTGGTATGCATAGACATACAAATAATATTGTGAGTAAAATCTAAACTTATATTATTATCATAACATGTTCTTTTAATAATTTCTCAAACTATTATATCTGTGGTACTATCAAAACAGGTATCATATAGGTATCACGACAAAGAAAAAGCCCCATAAATGGCTTGTTTACGCCATTTATGAAGCTCTGTTTATTATTCGAACTCTTTTTCGGGTTCGATTTTTCACATAAATCTGTTGTTATTACATTACAAAACCATATCATTTTGATACGGTTTTGTGTGTTATTTATATAGTTGCATTTCTGGTGTACCCAAATTGTACCCACGCTATTTCTGTACACTATTCTTTATTATCAAAGGTGTCATCTTTTCCATAAGTGCATCTGCGATACGTCTGCTTTTGTCATCAAGAATTTTCTTCTTTTGTTCACGTGCCCATTCTACAGCTTTTAACTGATCCTCCGGTCGTTCACTTAATACTACATGTTCTTCCATCATGCTATGCACCTCCTATCGCTTCTCATAGTTTATACCTACATTATAACAGCTTTTCAGAAAATAATCTGCTGCTTCCTGCAAATCTTTTATATTTTTTGCCTTGTTATTTAAGTCTATTGCTTCATTAAGCAAAACAACTGCTTTTTCAAAATCATATTTACTATTTTTTACCAAATATGATACATTTCCTAAATTCGTAACGACAACCATAAGTTTAACTGTCTCATATCTAAGCAAAAACTGGATATCTGACAAGGAAAAAGCCGACAACGATGGGTGATTATGCAGCACCAAGACAACACAATCTCTGGAAGCACGTATCAAATGATACCACGATCGCCGCATGGGATAATACCCCACCGGTATCAGCAATGACGCCTCCGGCTATGGCAAACAGCGGTGTCCACTCCGGATCGATATAGTGACATACCAGAATATCGCCCTTTTTCAGCTTGTAAAACTCCGCAGGGCTTGTGATCACGCAGACCTTTCCTTCTACGGTTCCGGCACTGCCGCTGACACCCTTTAAGGATTCTCCGTCCCCTTTGCAGGCCTCCCACATCTGTTTCTACCAGTAGGCTTCTACCAGCGGTCTGTATTCTTTCCTGCGGGAAATGATCTCTCTTTCCCTGTCTGGAACAGCTCCATTTCTGATCACATTCTGCAGTTCCTCATACCGCAGATAAAGCAGATCCTCCTCCGGCACAGAAAGGATACCTGCGATCCTTTTCAAACGCTTTCTGCAGGCATAAAAGCATCCTTCCCACAGATACTGGGTTCTCTCACGCTGTACATGATAAGTCCGGTAATATTCACAGAGCTGTCTGACCTCTGCCTTTTTCCTGTCACTGAGCCCTGCTGTCATTTTCGTAAAAAGCTCCTGATAATAAGTAAGCCCCTCTTCCTGTGACATTCCCTCTCCTGCCGGATTCTTAAGCAGGGGACGCAGCACCTGGAAAAACCGCTCTTTATCTTCCAGCCATGTTTTGGCGGTAAAACAGTAATCCGGGAAATCTGACTTATATCCGTTCTCCTGCAGAAAATTTTCCAGTTCCTCCCTGACCTCATTATTTTCTGCCGTCAGTTCTTCATAGCTGCAGCCGGCAAGGATCTTCTCTGCTGCTCCGTCTATGGTAAGAAGCTTTTCTGCCAGCTCCTTCATCTGCCTGTTCATCTCAGCCGTCTTATAGGAAAGCCCCGTCAGCAGATTGTAGGGAGACAGCGCCGGGTCCACCTTTTTCAGCAGTTTCCCAAGACTTTTGTTCATCATAAATCCCGGAAATACCGCATACTTAAATCTGACATAAGCTGTTTCTGTGATCAGATTCCTCATTTGATCCAGCTCTGCAGCCGTCTGCTGGAGTTCTTTTGCAGCTTCCTCAGATCCTGCTGCCTTACGGATCACAGGTTCTGCCCCGGAAAGGCATTTCTCCAGCCTCTCTACATTTGCCTGATGATCCTTCATCTCTTTCATTAATCCGGGAAAATGAATAAGATTTTTATTCACCTTAAACTTCACAGTCGGCAGGCACAGAAAACCATTGTCATCCAGACGGCAGTCATTGTCCACCAGCATACCGCCTTCTGCGAAGATCTCTGCTTTCTGTCTGCTTATAGGCATACAGAAGTCATAATCCAGCGGGAGGTAAGGCACCGGCATCTTTTCCATGAGAAACATCAGGGTAGCCTTCATCTTCTGGTTGACCGGCTGAAGAGGCGGCATTTTACTTTCATCCACTTCTTTTCTTTCTTCTGCTCCTGCCATAATGGCTCTTGCCTGCAAAATATATAATTTCTGATCCACAAACGCCCATTCAATATCCATGGGTTTGTGATAATGTCTTTCAATCTCTGCTGCAGTTTCTGTCAGCTTCCTGATCTGTTCATCAGAAAGAGAAAGTCTGCTTCTTTTTCCCTCTGCAACAGGCACGGTAACCGTCTGTTTTTCTCCGTAAACAACCTGCGTTTCCTTGGCTCCGATCTGACACTTTATCACATTTCCCAGTCTGTCGCAGACCAGCTCATCCGGACTTACGACGCCAGATACCACCGATTCTCCAAGTCCGTAGGAAGCATTGATCAGCATTTCTTCTTTCTTTCCGCTGGCCGGATTTATGGTAAATACTACACCTGCAGTCTCACTTTCCACCATTTTCTGGATAACGACAGCCAGTGCGACGTTCTCATCCTCATATCCTTTTTCTCTCCGGTAGCTGACAGCCCTGTCCCCCCATAGAGAAGCATAACAGCGTTTTACAGCCTCTGTCAGTTCCTCTTCTCCTCTGACATTCAGATACGTTTCCTGCTGTCCTGCAAAGCTGGCATCCTCTAGGTCTTCTGCTGTGGCAGAGGATCTGACGGCAATCCGTTCTCCCTCTCCGATCCCGATATAATATTCCAGAAGTGTCACATGAAGCTCTTTCGGCATGCTGCCTGTCAGAAATGCTTTCCGGATTTCCTCTGCCGGTGCCTTCAGATCAATTTTATTTTCCTTCACATACAGCCTGTAGGCCTCTGTGGTAAGCACTGCTCCCTCCGGTACCGGTATCCCTGCGTGTACCATTTCTCCGAGGTTGGCTCCTTTGCCTCCTGCTGTCAGAATATCCTTTTTCGTAATATCTTCAAACCGCTGCAACAATGCTGTCATGTTTCCACACTCCTTCCTGTTTCATGTTAGCATAGACTAACTTCTGTTGCAATCCGGTTTTCCGGGCAGAAACATCTTTTTCTGAAAACGCATCTGTTATTTTCTTCTCTTATATTCTCCTACTGTCATACCAGTATATTTCTTAAACTGCCTGCAGAAATAAGATGCGTACTGATATCCCACCTTTTCTGCCAGCACATTGACATTGTCGATTCCCTGATCGATCAGCCGCCTGGCCTGCTCCATTCGCACCTCCGTCAGATAATCCACGAAATTCTTATGCAGCTCCTGCCTGAAAAGATGGCTCAGATAGCTGGTACTGAGTTTTGTATGTTCTGCGATATCCTCCAGGGATATATTTTCTATATAATGCTCTCCTATATATTGAACTGCTCTCTGCAGATGCAGGCTGCCACTCGCTGCATTGCCCTGTTCCCCTGCATTGCCCTGTTCCCCTGCTTTGTCAGCTCCCTGTCCCTGCAGCTGGAGCTGCCTTGGAAGTCTTTCCTCAATATCTGCGATCAGGAATCCTGCCTTCATTTCCGGAGCCATGCCAAATACTGTCCGACAGATCTGGCTCATCATCTCTTCCACATCCCCAGACAGCTTCCGGTATCCCTCTTCATCCATGGCTGATGAGGTATAGATCAGTATAGGCAGCACATTTCCTTCTGCTGGACAAATGGTAAAATCACAGAAAAGAGATAGCTTTCCTGCTGCTTCCTGTGATAATCTTTTTATTTTTCCTGCATCAGAAAGGCACTGGCTGCCTTCTTTGGCAAAGCATAGAGAAAGAATAAAACCACTGGTAAATTCTCCCCTTTTCCCTCTGCCTGCATCCTGCTTTCTCTCTGCCTCAATCTTTGAAAGGACCTCATCCATCTGTTCCTTTAATTCACTTTTCCTGACAGGCTTTAACAGATAAGCATCCGCATGAAGGTGCAGCGCATCCTTTGCATAGGTAAACTTACCATACGCTGTTTTGACGATCACATGTCCCTCATATCCCCGTTCCCTGAGAATGGTAAGTGCCTGCAATCCGTTCAGACCCGGCATCTCTATATCCAGGATCAGTAAATCAGGATTTTCCTTTGTCACTGTTTCTACTACCTGGGTGCCATCCTGTGCATCCGGCAGGAGTACTGCTTCCGGATAATTCCTTTCCAGAAAAAAGTGCATTGCCTTAAGCTCCAGTTCTTCATCATCAGCAATCAATACCCGATACATAAGCTCTCCTCATACGGGATCCTTATTCTGATCTCCGTTCCCTCTTCCGGTGTGGATATAATTTCCATCGCAAACCCGTCTTTAAAAAATGCCTTCATTCTGTCGATCACATTTTTCAGACCGATACTGTCAGAATGGATCCCCGTCTGGTCTGTCCCCTCTATATAACTTTGGATCAGTCTCCGCTTTTCTTCTTCCATGCCGCTTCCGTTATCCCGGATGGTTATATCTATCTTCCCATCTTTTCTGTGGATCCGTATGAGTATTTCCCCGCCCCGGATCGCCAGTCCATGGACGATAGCATTCTCTATAACAGGCTGAAGTGTAAGAGCGGGAATCCTTCCTTCTGCCGCTGTTTCATCATACTGCAGGTCAAACCGGATTCTTTTGCCAAAACGGATCTGCTGGATATAGATATAATCCCTGCAGTTTTTTACTTCATCTGCTACCGTAGCCACATGATGGATATCCTTCAGATTATACCGGAAGTAATCCGATACCGCTTCGATCATCTGCTCTGTGGAAGGTGCTTCCTCCAGATATGCCATCTGTGCAATACTATTCAGTGTATTAAACATAAAGTGAGGGTTGATCCTCGCCTGAAGTGCCTTGATCTCGCTTTCCTGCAGCAACTTTTCCATTTTCACCTTCTCCAGCCTCTGCTGCTCCAGCTCCAGCTGAAGCTTCATATTCAGTTCCATCTGTCCCATCTGATCCTCAATACGGGAAAGCATCTCCTCAAACAGCTCTGTCAACTGCCCCACCTCATCCCTATTTTGCTTCTGATAACCTTCTCTTTCTGAGCGGTAGGTTGCCGCCTTATAAGACAGTGCCGATATGGGACTGATCACATCTCTGGAAAACCAGAGAACCATTCCGAGGATTCCAAGAGAAAATACAATAACTGCCAAAATGCAGATCCCCGAAATCACCTTCATTTCCCTGTTCAGCTCATTCTGGGCTTCATTGGAATACTGTTCCATAGCCGGATATACATAATCATAATATTTCTCAATCAGCTGCACCACAGTATAAGCTGCCTCATCATATGCCTGCAGCCTTTCCTCTCTTGTCCCGTGCACAGTGGCTGCAATCTCCGGTTCGATCTGTTCATACAGGCTGTCTGCCATATGGCAGAGATCATCTATTTCTCTGATATAGCTGTCTTCAAAAATAACATGCCTTAAAGAGGCACTGTCGGACCGTAGTCTCTCAAGTGCCTCTTTTGCTGCTTCTCTGTCATCCTCCTTCTGCGAAACAGAATAATATTTATATGCCGACAATACCTCACTGAACGTTGTTTTCAGTTCATAGACCCGGTTACTCTTATCAATCAGGTCACCCAGCCTGTCTTTGGTATAATACTGCATACCAAGCAATATCACCTCTGTTGCAAAAAAGATTGCCATAACTACAAACATACAGAATGAAAATTTTCCTTTAAGAGAAAGTTTTTTCATAATTCATCCTATACAACCATTCTGGTCGCAAGCTCCATTACCTTTTCCTGACTTGCATCTTCCTGCTGCAATTCTCCTGATACCTTGCCTCCCGAAAGAACAATGATCCTGTCTGACATTGAAATCAATTCCGGCAGCTCAGAAGATATCATGATAATTGCAATACCCTGTCTTGCCAGTTCCACCATGATCTTATAAATTTCATACTTAGTTCCCACATCGATTCCCCTGGTAGGTTCATCCATGATCAGGACTCTCGGTTTGGTCATAAGCCATTTGCTGAGAACTGCCTTCTGCTGATTTCCACCGGACAGTGTTTCCATATGGACTGTCATATCAGCTGCCTTGATCTTCAGTTCATCAAAATATTTTCTGGCAGACAGCTGCTCTTTTTTGTGATTAATGATACCATATCTGCAGATTGCTTTCAACGAAGCCAGTGTGATGTTCTCTTCTATGGACATTCCACCTACAAATCCGTCCAGCTTACGGTCTTCTGTTACAAGTGCAAGTCCTTCCCGGATCGCATCCTCCGGTTTTCTGATCTGTACCTCTCTGCCATCGATCATTACTGCTCCTGATTGTTTCCCGATAATACCAAAAACTGCATTCACCAGCTCACTTCTGCCGGCTCCTACCAGACCGCCGATTCCAAGAATTTCTCCCTTCCTGACAGTGAAACTGACGTCTTCCACAATTTTCTTTTTGGCATTCTGCGGATGTGGAACCGAGAAATCTCTGGCCTCCATGACAACTTCTCCCACAGGAACTTTGCATTTTGGATACAGATTGTCCATTTTTCTTCCCACCATTTCTGCAATGATCCTGCTCTGGTCAAATTCCTCTCTGTTATGATTGTTGATCACTTTTCCATCCCGCATGACAACGATCCTGTCTGAATAAGCGAATACCTCGTCCAGCTTATGGGAAATAAGCACACAGGTATATCCCTGCTTCTTTAAATTCAGCATGATCTGAAAAAGTGTTGCTGATTCTGTTTCCGTCAGGGATGCCGTCGGCTCGTCCAGGATCAGGATCCTTGGCTTATGGGAAAGTGCTCTTGCGATCGAAACAAGCTGCTGTTTGCTGGCATTCAGATTTCTTAAAATTTCTGTCGGCTCCACATCAAGCTGAAGCTGACCCAGATACTCTGTTGCCGCCTGATATAGCTTATTCCACTTGATCACGTTTCCAAACTGCTTCCAGCCTCCAAGGAAAATATTCTCCGCCACACTCAGGTCAAGATGCATATTCAGCTCTTGATAAATCATGGCAATCCCTGCTTCCTCAGACTGTCTGGTGTTGTGAAACTGCATCGTTTTTCCTTCTACCAGAATGTTACCTGCATAGCTGTCGCAGGAATAGGAACCACTTAGGATTTTCATCAGTGTGCTTTTCCCGGCACCGTTCTCTCCTACAATAGAAAGGATCTCCCCTTCATATGCCTGCAGAGAAACATCATCCAGCGCTTTCACACCCGGAAAGGTCTTGGTAATATGCTGCATTTCCAATACCATTTTAGCCATACCCTCACCCTCCTTCCGCTATTTCGATGCAATTTTCTTTAGCCGGAATGTATCTATGCCGACTGCTGCTACCATAATGATCCCAATGGTGATCTTCTGCCAGTATACAGAAACATGGAGCAGTACCATGGCATTTGAAATAGTTTCCATCAGTGCGCAGCCAAGAATCGTGCCAAGCACTGATCCATAACCACCATACATACTTGTTCCACCGATAATAACAGCGGCAACAGCTGTCATCTCCCAGCCATCTCCTGCATTAGGCTGCGCAGAGCTTAATCTTGCTGCCATGATGATCCCCACAAAGCCAGCCAGCAGGGAAACCAGTACATGTGCAGAAAAGAGAACTCTTTTTACATTAATACCGGATACCCTGGAAGCCTCTCTGTTTCCACCAACTGCCATGAGACTTCTTCCATATGATGTCTTTTTGATCACGAAATGAGCGATCAGTACAATAGCAACTGCAATAAAAACAGAATATGGGATTCCTGCCAGAGTTCCCTGTCCAAGTACCTTGAATTCATCCGGCAGCGGATAATACGGTTCTCCCTTCGTCAGTACATTCACGATTCCCCTTGCCACATACATGGTTCCCAAGGTGGCAATCAGTGCCGGGATCCTGCAATTGACGATCAATACCGCATTTACTATGCCAACCACAGCTGATGCCAGAAGTCCCATAAGAATGGAGAACCAGACAGGAAGGCTGTTTACGAGGCACAATCCGCAGATTGCGCCCCCAAGCCCCATAACAGAGCCAATCGACATATCCAGGCTGGCCCCCAGCAGTACATAAGTAACTCCAACACTGACGATCAGCAGAAAAGAAACGGATCTTGCCAGATCGATCAGATTGGATCCGGCAAAAAACACCGGGTTGATCATACCAGTTACGATACATAATATTGCCAGCGGAACGATCTTGATCAGACCGTTCATGCTTATCTTCTTTTTCATAAGCACACCACCTTATCTGATTACTGGGCATCTTTGTAAGTATCTACATTTTCAGCCGTCACAAAAGTAACACCGGAATCAATAACTGTCTCTGTCAGTTCTTCTCCATTGTTGATCCTGGTCAGGAGTTCTACTGCCTTTCTTCCCATAAAATCAGGCTTCTGCACAATGGTTCCCTTTACTACACCTGTACGGATAAAGTCAAGGCATTCATCTGTATCATCCCATCCAATCACGGTAATTGTTCCAGAAAGCCCCTGCTCCTCCAGTACCTTTCCTGCTGCCACTGCGCCGGTTCCTTCACTGCCGAAGATTGCTGTCATCTCCGGATAAGCCTTCAACATATCCTGCGCCTTCTGGGTTCCTGTCAGCATATCAGAATTGCAGGCTTCTGTTGTCAGGATCTCCATATCCGGCTCATCCTTAATTGCATCCTCAAAGCCCTTGATTCGGTCGTTGTCTGTTTCCTGTCCAATGGTGCCTCTGATGATTCCAATCTTTGCCTTACCACCGGTTGCTTCGATCATTGCCTTACCAGCCTCATAGCCCGCATCATAGTTAGAGGTTCCAACATAAGCTGCCCGCTTGCTTTCTGGTGCATCAGTATCTACCAGTACAACGGGAATTCCCGCATCTACTGCACGGTCAATGGCCGGTCCGATCGCTGCCGGGGAAAGTGCCATTGTAATGATACCATCCACCTTGGATGCGATTGCTGTATCAATATATTTCACCATGGCATCCACATCAACCTTGGTATCTCCAAGCACTGCCACATCCACGCCCTGCTCCTTGGCACCTGCCTGAATTCCTTCCTCTACATCTATCCAATACTCATGACTGACAAGAGGTGAAACAAAGGTATACCGATAGGTATTTTCTCCATTTGCCGTTTCTTCTGCACCGGTATCTGCTTCTGCTGATCCCTCTGCAGCTGTTTGATCCTGTGTCTCTGCTGCCTCCTGTGTATTTGTGTTTGTATTTCCGCATCCCATCAGGGAGATTGCTGTTACAGCCGCCAAAATAAGTGCAATTATCTTTTTCTTCATAGTCTTTTTCCTCTTTTCTATATTGTTGAAATATGAATATATCTGGGTTCCGGCTTCTCCGGTTCCTGATCCCCAAGATATACGCCCTGCTTCTTCAGCTGATCCTGCAGCTTTTTCACAGAAAGCTTTCTGAAAGGAACGTCCTCTTTGATGCTCAGTGCCGCCGCTGCTCCTGCAGCTTCCCCAGTTCCATAGCAGGTGGCCATAACAGCAATTCCATCATGGGCAATGCAGCGTCCCGCTGCAATAATATTTTCTACTTCCAGTGGAAGTAATGCCCTGTAAGGAATGCTGTAAGCGTGTCCGGGAATCAGCCAGTACAATTCACAGCCTCCTCCATTCGGATTATGGATATCCACACCATAGGCATTCATGGAAATCGCATCATCAAATATAGTATAATTCAGGATATCATCTCTGGTCACTTTATACTCTGCCACGATTCTTCTGGATACCATCATACCCATCATATTGGCAACCTTGGTCAGTCTTGCATGCTCTGTTCCTTTATAATTATGATGAAGCCAGTCAAGAACCTCCAGTATCTGCTTTCTGCATGCAATTTCACCCTTTGTGATATCCTCTGCAGAGCAGGGATTGATACCTGTCACTCTGGTCATTTCTGCCCGGAATTCATCTTCCTTCATCAGCGGGAACAGATTGACTGCTCCATAGGCAAGGGACTTATCTACCTTCCAGGTTACTGTATCCGGCGCAAGACCATCCATACAGAACATGGTAGATACCGGACTCTTTACTTCTTCTCCATCCTTTTCTCCTACGCCTGTTTCAAATGGCGCTCCTGTGTAGGCAATGACATCTCCATCTCCGGTACAGTCGATCACACGTTTTGCATATACTGCCTGTCTGCCGGATTTGTTTTCAATGATGACACCTCGGATCGTCTTTCCTTCCATGATAGCTGCCGTGATGTAGGTATGGAATAATACCTTTATGCCATATTTTTCTACCAGTCTGTCAGCTGCGATCTTATACATTTCCGGATCAAACGGGCAGATCGCCGTATCCGGCTCATGGCGGTTGACCGAAAAGTATGGTCTTTCTTCTGCCAGGTGTGGTGGCTTGATACAGCCTCCCATCTCCTCCAGAAGATTTGTAAATTCCTCAAACACTCCCTTGATCACCTGTCTGCCTCCGGTATAGGCTGACATGGACATAAAGGATGTGACAAGTCCTACGGTTCCCTGTCCGCCAAGGCAGTTAAACCTTTCGATCAACAGAACCTCTGCGCCATTTTTGGCAGCGCTGACTGCCGCTGCGATCCCTGAAGGTCCACCGCCACATACCAGCACATCCACATCATAGCTGACAGGCAGTTTTTTTTCAGGTTCCACATAAATTTTCTGACTCTGCATGAATAATCCTCCCTTATCGTTTTGAACTGTTTCTTTGTAAGATAATTGTAGGATTTTATCCGTTTCACAGATATAAGAGGATTTTTTGTTCCTTATAGTTTTTTCTTTTTCGCATTATACTTTTTTGTGATTGTTATACTCTTTTGCCCTTATCCCTGGAAACAGTATCTGCTGTATCTTTATTTTGTGGTTGCATAATAAATGTATTTATGATACACTCACTTCATTCCCACCCGTTTCCGGGATTCCGGGAAGATCATGTTGATTCTTTTATTTTTATCTTTTGGCATTTCGCCGGATGTTTTCTAAACTGGTCTGCATGATGTAACTATTCACTTTTGTTTTTTGATGTTGTCCTGACATCCGGAAACTCACATCTTTATTCAAAGGAGGTCTATCTATGACCACAAATCTACTGAAGTCTTATTTTCCTATGATCCAAAGCCGGGAGGAAATCCTTGCCAGGATCTATTCTAACCCAAAGCTACAGCAGCTTTTTGAAAGCTGGACTGTCCTGCAGCAGAAAGAATTCCTCGATTTTTGCTCCGGTGCCGCAAGAGATGTAGAATCACTCAAAGGATCAACATCATGCTCTGCCCCCAGTGCAATTCCAAGATAGCGTTCGCCTTTTTCTATCAGCTGCGCACTTTCAAGACTATATGTTACTGCTACTTCATTGGAATCATTTTCGTCTTTAGAAATTTGTAGAACTTGTCTTGCCAGTTCACGAAGATTATCATATTCTGTTTCTGGTATCTCTTTATACTGAACACGTGGCACTTTGTTAATTGCCGCGTCTGTGATCATAATCTTATAGTCACGCTTTTTTGCCATTTCAAGATCATTTAAATTCTCACTCATATTTACTCACTTTCTCTATCACATGTATTTTTTAACAACAATACATTGATCTAAATATTTATGAAGAAATGATATTTGCTGCAATATTTCCACTGCAGCAGCTTCATCAATGTCCCAACGTATTCTCAATTCATGCGCTGTGACATTACGAACCATATGTATTATACCAAGTATCATCTCTTTAAGACCATTTTGTTGATTCTGTTCTGATGATGTTCTTAGCGAATTAAAGGCAATATATGGATTTTTATTTGAAAACGCTGTCTGAATCAATTCATTTCCATCTTCAGGTAATCCTGTCATCTCACGTACTCTGTCACACAAACTCTTGGCAGCCTCTTGTACTGCATGAAAATAATCCTCTGCCAATAATTCCTCTTTACAACATTGAAGAACATATTGATGTGCTCCATATCCATATAACTTCTGCCTAAGTTCTCTTGTTCTTCTTGTAACTTCTGATACCCCTTGTGCTTTTTGTACAGTTCTAAAGTTTCCTCCATCATCAATTTCTATGCCTTTCAGCATCAGAATTTTATTTGTTTCCATTCTTCTTTTAGCATACTTTTCCTCATCTACAAGCCCCCTTGCTGGATCCATACACTTTTGAATAAACATATATATTGAGTTACATGACTTTTCTCTATTATATCTTTCCACAAAGGAATTATATAATCTCTTATATTTTGTCATAGTCGGATTTTCATCAGCAAAATCATATTGTTTGAGCAACACCTCTAATTCTGAACCAGTAAAACCATACTCTGTATCTGCTAACGCTTTACTTATTGCTAAAATCTCTGCTTGCGATAAATTTGGAAACTTCAATACTATTCCTCCCCTTGTGTTCACAATATTTCTTCAAACTATACTTCAAAATCAAATATATCGTTTTCACATATGTAATACCTTTTTGTGGTCCTATCACCTCAACGGACACTCTGACATAGTTATCCTATCTGCTAAATCATATAATCCATTTGAATATATATATTGTCGTAAAATATTTATATTCTGCTGTGACCTCGGTCCAACTATTACTTCATCTATTATTTTTTCTAAACTGGTTCCCTTTGAATTTCCCATAATATCTGGTTTAAGTATATATACTTTCTTTACAACATTACCAATTTCTTTTAGTGCGTATTCTGTACCATACGGAGATTTATTATCCATTGTTGTAATTCTTATTTCATGCTCATTTTTAAATGATTTGTGTTTATGTAAATTACCTGCATAAATCAACTGCCTTATCAATTCTTCTTCAGACGAATATATATCTATATTGCCTTTATCAAAATATTTTTTGACTATTTCAAAGTAAGCGTCATTTGTTATTGAATCATTATAAAAAACTTCATTGAACATTATATCATTATATCCATATAGGCATTTATATAATTCTCCAACATTAAAAGACAAACAAACACCCATAGCGGAATCCCCATATCTTTCCCATTGAGCCGCATCGTCTTTTTCCGTTGATAAACAAAATGCATATTTATAGCTAAACGGAATTTGATTATATACCTTTTCAAAAAAATCCTGTCTGCAATACGATTTTAATTCCTTTTCCAATAATTCAATAAAATATGTAATTTCTTTTCTGTCATTCATTGAACCAGTACTACTCATCCATATTTCCCGCGTTCTCATCATGCATAGAAATGCATTAAGTGAAGTATAGTGATACAATCTATTCCCAAATTTTTCTTCATACTTTTTTATTCCATTGTCCATTTGAATAAAATCAGCACTATTTAATTCCATTCTAACATCACCTTTCTATAACCCCATCCAAAACACCTATATTATCGCCTGTCGGGTTCATTTCTTAAATCTTTCCTTTGACATCTTAACTTCTTTTGTTAAAGAAAGACGGATGACCTAAGTCATCCGCCTCAGACTGTAGACAAAACGCTTTTGGTCAGCACTCCAGAAGCGTTTTTCTTGTTTTCGGTTCAAAAAGTGTGTACTTGATCAATAATAAACACTTTTGGGCTCCCCTTTTTCCCTTCCTGGCTATCATCTTTGCCAGTTTTTTCAGATTCATGCAGGCAAACGTAAGCCCGACTTTCATTTCCATCCGGGCTTTTCCTATCATCTGTGTATAGCGGAATCCGTGGTTTTCTTTTGCTGTTCCGAAGAGGCGCTCTACGGTCTCTTTCCGTTGCGCATACATTTCCTTCATCCCAATCGTATGCCGGATATCCTCACACTTTTCCATGTACGGCTCCCAGATATGCCGGGTCACTACCTTCACATGATCCCTGCTTTCTGTGCACTGCTTCAGATATGGACATCCTTCACAGATCATTCCGCAGCTCTTGTATTCCCGGTATCCGGAACGGTTCGTCGTATGATAAGCCAGCACCTGATCATTCGGGCATACATAGCAGTCAAAATATTCATCATACACATACTCGGCTTTTTTGAAAAAACCATCTTGGGTCATGGGGCGTTTATACGGTAGAAGCGGTGTGATACCATCATCCAGAAGTAACTTTGCTATCGCTGGTGTTTTGTATCCTGCATCGGCTACCAGTGTCTGAATGCCAATGTCTTTTATCTTATCATACAGGGATTTAAATGTCCGGCTGTCATGCTGGTTGCCGGGATTTACACTATAACCCAGAATCCATCCGTTTTTGTCACAGGCTGTCTGCACGGAATACGCAAAAACATTTTTATGTTCACCCTTTCGGAACCATCCGCTTTCCGGATCCGTTGTACTTTCCTTGACCGTTTTTTCTTCTTTTCCATCAGAGCTGCCACCACAGGAGGGGGGATCTTTGGGATCTTCCTTCTTTTCTTTCAGAGGCTTTTTCCCATGCGCTTCCCGGTCTTCGTTGATTTCCTTCTTTAACTGCTCTTCGAAGAACAGTGCTTCCTCATCTGCAATCCGTTTCCGCATCTTTTTGCTGTTTGCCCGTGCTTTTACATGGGTGGCATCCACGAAGACCTCGGAAGGATCGATCAGTCTGTATTTATAGCATTCCTGCAGGATACGGGAAAAGATCTGTTCAAAAAGATCAGTATCCTTAAAGCGTCTGGTATAATTCTTTCCAAACGTAGAGAAATGGGGAACCTTGTCCATCATTTCCAGACCGAGGAACCATC
>ERZ772883.349-NODE-349-length-51861-cov-8.785951_pt1 | contig 51861 bp, 52 predicted proteins | sample MGYA00580575_ERZ772883 | MGnify/ENA primary metagenome ERZ772883 (study PRJEB29015, sample SAMEA2737666) | human gut metagenome | biome: human gut; feature: human-associated habitat; material: faeces | place: China | collected 2012 ... | reverse complement strand
AGCGGTTGTAGAGTAGGATAGGGCGAAAGTGGAAGGCTAGAGTGCAGTGGGAGAACTAGCCTCGTAACTGCCCTCACTCCCAAACCGGACCTTAGGTCGGCTTGGGAGTGAGGCTAGGTTTGAACTTGGGCAATGTATGTTAATGGCACTGGCGCAATTTTCAAGTATTAGTCAACAAATTTTAGTAATTTAAGTATTTCTAGTCCAATTCTTTCGCCTTTACCTTCATAAGGCCATTCGTTTATGCAGATTCCTGGGTTTTCGTTGACTTCAACTATTGAGTATTCAGGGCGGTTTATGTCATTTATTAAGATGTCGATTCCACATATTTTTGCTTTAAATATTTTTGCGGCTTTTTCTGCTACTTTTTTAAATCTTTCTGGCATAGTGTCAGTGACATCAACACTTTCACCGCCTGTTGAACAGTTAGAGTTTCTTCTTAAAAAGATTCTTTGTCCTTTTTCTGGTATTGAATTTAGTGTTAAGTTTTGATTTTTTAAAAACAATTTTAAGGGTTCATCAATAACCATTGGATTATCTAAAATATAGTGCCAAGGTTCTTTGTCTTTGTCTGCCATTAATTCTTTTATAGTTTTTTTACCATCACCAACAACACTTGAACTTCTTCTATGAACAACACTTATGCATTTACCATTTATAACTACAAATCTATATTCTAGGCCTTCTGCGTAATCTTCTATTAATATATTGCTGTCAAATTCAAAAGCATAATCTACAGCAATTTGCAATTCTTCTAAAGTGGCGGGTTTATCGAAAACTGTTATTCCTATTCCGCAGTTTGTTGTTCTTGGTTTTACAACAACTCTTTTATTTGCAAATTTTGAAATTAAGTTTTCTTTCTTTTTGCTTGACATGCTGCTTTCAAGAACTATTCCGTCTGGAACGGTTATTTTTTTATCTCTTAGCATTTGTTTTACAAACTCTTTATCATTTACTATATAAGGGAAAATATAAGAGTCCTTACTGGTTCTAGTGGCTTGTATTACATATTCTGTTTTATTGTTATTGTATAATTTAATAAAAGAGCGATCTTCATCAATTATTTCATAATTTATGCCTTGTTTTATAGCTTCTTTTATTAGAGCAACTGTTGATGTTTCAAGCTTTGGATAACCTTTTAACAAATATTTTTCTTTTAATTCTTCATCATTCATTTTTTTAAATCTCCTTTATTTTACAAGTTTTAACATCTTTAGAATTTCTAAACCAATTTTTACTTCTTTACCTTCATAAGGCCATTCATTTATGTCATAACCTGGGTCATCGTTAATTTCTATAATGGCATAGTTATCTTTAGTTAAGTCATTAATAATTATATCAACTCCGCATACTTTAGCTTTAAAAACTTTTGCTGCTTTTTCTGCAATTTTTTTAAATTTAGAAGGAATTTGGTCTGTTACATTTATGCTTTCTCCACCAGTAGAACAGTTTGAATTTTCTCTTAAATAAATTCTTTCTCCTTCTTTTGGGATATAATCCAAGCTTAAATTTTGATAAGCTAAAAACATTTTTAAAGGTTCATCAATTTTCATTCTATTTCTTAATAGGAAATGCCAAGGTTCTTTATCCTTTGCTTCTATTAATTCTTGAATTGTGTTTTTACCGTTTCCAACAACGCTTGCACTTCTTCTAAATGCTACATTTATACACTTTCCATTAATAACAATAAATCTGTATTCATTTCCTTTTATATATTCTTCAATCATGATATTATGGTCAAACTTGAATGCATGGTTTATTGCTCTTTTTAAAGTGTTTTTATCAACGGAATTGCTAAAAACTGTAATGCCAGTTCCGCCGTTTGTTGTTCTTGGTTTTACAACACATGGAGTATTATAGAATCTAGAATATATTTTTTCTTTTTCAAGTTCATCTTGATTACTATTTATAATTATGCCTTTTGGAACATTAATTCCGCTTTTTTGCATTAAATCTTTTGCAAAGTATTTATCATCTGTTATGTATGGCAATATAAAGTTGTCTTTATTTGTTCTTGTTCCTCCAATAACATATTCTTTATGTCCATTTTTGTTAAATTCCACAAAGCAGTCATAACTTCTATTATTAATAATTTTGTAATCAACTCCATAACATAAAGCATCTTTAATTATTGCAGCAGTTGCGGCTGTTAGATTTTTATTATTACATTTTATCAAATATTTATTATTTCCAGCATCAATATTATATTGAGAGGCAAGCTCTAGTAAACCAGAAATATAACCTTTTGAGTTGATTAAATCCTCAACTCTTGAAGCATAAGTTTCTTTTGCTTTAAATTGTTTAAATACATTTTTAATAGAAGATTCAAACTCAAGTCCAAATTCTTCATTTGCTTGTAATGTTTTTTGAATTTCTTTTTTTACTATATCATATTGTAAATCGGAAATACCATTTTCAGCTACAAACCTATAATCAGCACTATAGTTATCTTCATCTATTAAGCAGTTGAATAAAAACGCAATAGTAAAATCAAGTTGTTCTTTGCTAATTGCACATTTATCAAATGGGTTTAGGTCGCAAATTCTAATTTCAATATGATTTATATCTTTATCTCGTAAGTGCTCTAATTCATTTTTATTCATTCCTTTTGCTCTTATAGGAATATATAATTCTCTTGCTGCTAATATATTACCAGCTTTAATATTATCTTCTATGCTATCAATATATTTTTGTTTATCTTGGAAATTAATTTCAATTAATTTATTATTTTTGAAACCTTGCTTTGAGCTATTTCTAATAGAATAAGCACATGAATATGAGTCTTTACCATATTGCAGTGGAGTTGCTCCAAATAAATATATTAGAATCCAAGCTTTTTTTACAAAGGCACGCATAATTTTCATATAAGCATCATCTATATTGTGAGGAAGCTTTTTGTTTAGCTTTTTCATTTCTTTGTAAAAATGTTTATTGATTGAAAAATTTACATGAACACCAGACATATAAAGCATTTGGCTACTATATTTCTGTAAAAGTTTTAGATGATATAATTTCTCTTCTTCATTTTCATTTGTATTAATAAAATCATTGTTATCAGGTAAAATACATGGCATTGAATAAGGCCATAATAATTTATTTTCCTTTTCAAGTTCATTTATAACTATGTCAGTTATGTTTTCAAGCTTATCATAACACTCTGCTGTACTTTCGCAAACAGGAGTTCTAAGCTCTAATTGGGACATTCCAAAATCAGTTCCAATAAAAGTATTTTTAAAGATTTCTGAGTTTTTAGTATTGGCTAAATAGCCATCTTTAGTACATTTTAAGCCTTCACGTTCTATGCCCACAAAGTACTTATTTTTAAACATTATTTGCACATCCTTTTTTTATTGTTAAAATATGATATTTTTTATAATGATACATTATAGCATATTTAATTACAAAAATATACAATTAAGTTAAAAATTTACAAAAAATTTCAAAGAAAATATATGAAACATAGGTTTTAACCCTTCTTCTCAAGTTTGCATAATATATACTAAATAAAGGAGGAGTAATAATGGCAGGTTACATAATTGAAGGAGGGAAAAAACTAGAAGGAGAAGTTAGAATATCTGGCTCAAAAAATGCATCTCTTCCTATAATAGCAGCTAGTATATTAAATGGAAAAACTACAACATTATATAATGTTCCAAATATACAAGATACTCGGGGCAACACTTGAAATATTGCAACTATTAGGAGCAAAAGTTACCAAGAAAAATAGCAAAATTATTATAGATTCGCAAAACATAAGATTACAAGAAATTCCAGATGAACTAATGAGAAAAATGAGGTCATCAGTAATACTTGCGGGAGCAATTTTAGGAAGATTTAGAAAAGCCAGATTTTCGTATCCAGGGGATTGCGATATTTGGTGGATACATCGGACAAGTTTAAGATAAATGAGTGGATACAAGAATTTAAATGAATAAAAAATAAAGTCTTAAAATTAAGTTTTAGGGCTTTATTTTTTTATCCTAAAATTGCAGTTAGCAAATTTGGGATAAAGCATAAAAATACGAAATGTATTTTTATGAAAAGGGGTGTGGGGATTGTAAATCCCTGCCATACGGACAAACTTGTTTGTCTAGTATGTTAGACAAGTAGACTTATTTTAGCAAGAAAGGCTTTGTAAGAATATGAGTTATGCTATTGTAAGAAACGAAAAATTAACGAGAAGTCAAGCACAAGGTATATGTGTTCATAATGATAGAAAAGCAAAAAATCATTCAAATAAAGAAATAGATATAAGCAAAACACACCTAAATTATTATTTAAAGAAAAATGAATTAAATTATATAAAAGAATTTGACAGACTAAAAGAAGAAAACAATTTAAAAGGACAAATACGAAGTAATAATATTATAATTTGTGAAATGATATTTACATCTGATAAAGAGTTTTTTGAGAAAATTGGAGTAGAAGAGACAAAAAGATATTTTGAAGAAAGTTATAATTTTATTACAAATTTTAAAAACTTAGGAGAACAAAATATTATATCTGCTGTGATTCATTTAGATGAAGGTACTCCACATATGCATTTAGCATATATACCAGTAATTCATACAACAGATAAGCACGGAAATCCAATAGATAAAATTTGTGCAAGAGATTTTTGGCAAGGTAGAGATAGTTATCGAAAGTTGCAAAATGCTTACTTTGAATATGTATCTTCCAAAGGATTTGAATTAGAAAGAGGTCTGCCATCTGAAGAAACTGGAAGAAAGCATGAAACTATACAAGATTATAAAAGACTAACAAATTTTGAAAATACTAAAAAGATATTAAGAAATATAACATTAGAATTGCCAAAAGTTCTAGATATAAATGATATTAAATTGATAAAGCTTAACAAAGAAAAAGTTACAAATGAAATTATAAAACCACAAAACGATTTAATTTTAAAACTTTATGACGAAAATGTATCTTTATACAAAGAACTATCAAAACAAGTAAATGTAGTTAATGAGGCAACTAAATATGTTAAAGAAAGAAATTCTATATTAAATGAAAATTATAACTTAAATTGGCAACTTAAAGAATTAAAAAGAGGTTATAATATTAAGCTTGATAATATGGAATATTCATACGAAAGAAAAATCAATAAATTAGAAAAGGAAATTAACTTTTTAGAAAAAGTTGTTGATAGATTTAAAACAACAGTAAGTAAATTTATACACTGGATATGCGATAAGTTCTCTGTTTCATCTGAGGATATGCTTATAAGGGATTTTGAGAAGGATACACATAATAACTTCAATATAGAAAAACAAATTAAATATGAGCAAGAAAAGGAAAGAGAAGATGAATTAGGAATATAAAATATTAAAAAATTTGTAGAAAATATAATAAAAATAATAAATTATATGTTATAATAAATTTGAAATATTAAATAAAAAATGGTGAAAACATGGAAAATGAGAAAATAGAATTAAAGCAAAATCTTATAAATAAACAGCTAGGAGCATTAAAAGCTATTGTTAAATATTGTCAAGAAAATATAAATGCGATGGATATAAATGATGAAACAGATTATTATTTATGTAGAGCAAGTACATTGTATCTAATGAAAAATAAGATTGGGCATTTTGATAAAGACGAAGCCAGATGTCTAACAGTGTATTTTGCAAAATTAGGTTCAAAAATGTATTCTATGGCTCACGGAATTGAGGGGAAAATTAATATAGATATATTGCCAGCAGAAGAATATAAAAAGTTAAGAGGAGAGAAAAGTAATGCTGTATGCATATCACATAATGATAATAGTCATACATTAATATACTCTGAAGAAAAAGTATGTGAAAGATTAATGACGAATGATCCAGATGAATTTTTAAGAGCAATGCAAACAATTTTCCATGAAGTAGTACACGTTTATCAAGATATTAGAGTACAGAGAGATTATAGAGATGTTAATGCTGTACAAGCAAAAAGAGGATATCGTATGGCTTTAGAAAAAATTACTAGGCAAGTATATCCTAAATTCTATACTGAAAATTATTCTAAACTATTTACAGAAAATGATGCTGAAGAATGGGGCTTAAGTTTGGCATTAGATGCTTTAAAGACATATAACAAAGGAGTATATGAATTATTTGATAAAGAAGAAATCAAAACAAGAATTGAGCAATATAGGAAAAGGTCAGAAGAAGAAAAAAATATATTAGGGGAAGGTGTAAATTCTCCAACATTAAAAACAATGGAATTTTTAGCACAAAATGCTCCTGATTTTAGGAAATTGTATCCTATACTAGGAGTTGCATATCACGAAGATGGACCAAGAAAAACAATTACAGAATTATTAGAAGATAGAGCAGAAAGAATTGCAAAGGGTGAACCATCAATTGATGATGCTAATGAGTTATTATTAGAGATTTTAAATAGCAGAGATACTACACCAGAGGAAAGACGTGAAGAAATAGAGGAATTAGATAAATACATTGTTTCAAGAGGTATAGAAGACGAATTTGTATATGAATTATTAAGTAGTAGATTACAAAGATATGGAACAAAAGAAGCTGCTATACAGGAATATATTGAAACGACTAAGGCTCAGGTTAAAGAAAAAAAAGAAGCAGAGGGTATAAATAAAGATGGAGAAGCAGCAGAATGGATGGAAACAATGAAAGGTTTTAATGATAGAGCAAATGAAATTGAAGGACACGCTAAAAAACAAGCAGACATAGTACAGGCAATTTCAGCAGAACAAAAACAAGCAAGTAATGATGAAAAAGACAGAGAATAAATAAGAATTATTTGAAGTTATGGAGGAAACATATGGCACGTAGGAGTTTGGAAAGTAGTAGAAAAACATTAGATTATGTTAGTGATAATGAAAAAGTTCAAGAAGATTTTAGAAAGAAATTGGGCAAGATAGATTCATTAGATGAACAACCATTAACAAATGAAGAATTAGAGATGAGAAGATCCTGGAAAGATACTTTATATGAAAATGGATGCTTAGAGTACTATGAAGATATTACGAAACTATCAAATGAAGAATTTAATAAGAGAATAGATAAATTCATGAAGAGAATGGATGAAATGAAAAAAGCTAATCAAGAAGCCAAGGCAAAAGCAGAACAAGAAGCGAAAGCAAAAGCAGAGCAAGAAGCCAAAGAAAAAGCAGAGCAAGAGGCTAAAGAAAAGGCAGAAAAAGAAGCCAAAGCAAAGGCAGAGCAAGAAGCCAAAGCAAAGGCAGAGCAAGAGGCTAAAGAAAAAGCAGAACAAGAAGCCAAAGCAAAGGCGGAGCAAGAGGCAAAGGAAAGAGCAGAACAGGAAGCTAAGGCGAAGGCAGAGCAGGAAGATAATTTAAGAGTAGAGCCAGAAATAGAAGTATCTAATGAAAATCAAACAATAAGAAGGGAAGAAGAAGTATATACAATTTCGCCAGAAGGTTTGAAAAAAATAGAAACAATAAAATATAAAAACGAACAAGAAAATGATAATAGGTCAAATGATGCAATGAAAATCGCAAGTGCATTAAAAAGAGGAATAACACCAGACGAATATAAAAAAATGGCTGAGGTACTAACTCAAAAAGAACACCAGGAATTATATACAGAAAAATATAGACCTAGAGAAGAAAGCATAAGAGACGAAGTTGGAAATGAACTTAATAGAGCAGAACAAAATAATAACATAAATAATACACAATCAGTAGATTTATGGATGAATAGATTTAATAACTGGTACAATGTAATAGATCGAATGTCTCAAAATGTAAAAGCCAAATTTGTAAAAATGAAAGATGATATTGTAAAAGCAATAAAAACTATTACAAGAGATAGAAGTCAGAGCTATGAAATGGAAGAACATAACGATGAACAAAGTGAAAGGTAGGTAAACTAATGAAAAAAGAATATATGGAAGCATTTTCAGAAGTATATGAAATTTTTAAATTAATGCCACAAGAGTTATTAAATAAAATACCACAAAAATTTTATGAAATAATCAAAGAAGAAAGAGATAAAGAATATTTACCGAACATTAAAGAACCAATAGAAAATCAAAAATTAAAAGATGAAACAATAATACTATTAGGCTTGATATATAGGGATTTTCTTTGTTCACAAGATGAAAAAAAGAGATTACAAGAAAAAGATGCAAGAGATTTAAAAGAAGCAGAAAGAATTTTAGAAGAAGAATTACGAGAAAAATATAATCCTGATAATATCTTTAAGAAAAACAGAGAAGAAATAGAACCAAGCAATGAGGAAACAGCTATGATTGAATACAAGGAACAATCATTCTTAAAAAGACTATTTGAAAAGATTAAAAGTTTATTTAAGAAAAATTAATAAAAAGGAATTAAAATATGATTTCAAAAGAATATGCAAGAGCCTATAAAGAAGTAATTGAAATATTAAGTTATGTGCCTAAAAAAGATATTGAAAAGATACCAAAAGAAAAATTATTAGAAATGTATTTACAAACTACTGAATATGAAACGGAATATTCATTTCCAGAAATGTTAGATGAGTTTGATGAAAGATATATAGATGCTTTGGAAACAGATGAAAAAGATAAATATCAATATCCATATTTGAAAATATTAATGGATATTCAAACTGTTGATGAAAATGCAAGAAAAAATCCAGAAATGGCAAGAGAAACATTGCAAAGTTGTATGAAAACTTGTTTTAATGCTTATTTAAAAAAGTTAGATAATATCCAGGATATAGATTTGAACAAAGCAAAAGAGATATATTCCCAAATAAAATATAGAATCTTTATTTAAAAGGTATCAAAAAGAAATAATTGAGTTGCAAGGAAATGGACTATTTAATACTGAAGCTATGGAATATTTACCAGCATTAGAAAAAGTTATAATTTTATACAAGGAAAAAGCCAATGAATATGTTCAAAAAGTTGATGAGATTACAGAACAAAGAATAATGGAAGAATCTAAAAGCCGTCCATTATACATTGCAAAGGAATGGAATGAAAGATTTGCTAATACTTTTAAGTCAGAATTTAACCAACAAACATCTCAAATTGATGAACAGAGAAATAATCAATATTTACAATATACTCAATTAGAAAAAGAAAATACCACAAACCAAGAATACGTAATTACACCTGAGCAAATTGGAAAACATACAATTTGTGTTCCAACACCACTCAAGAGAGCTACTTTTGAAAGGGAAGGGGATATTTCACAGACTAATGAAGTGGTAAAATATTAATCAGCCATTTAAACGAATGGCTGATTTCACTATTTTACTATTTTCCAATATCCTTTTCTATCAGATCCAACTCTTTCAATTTTTTTCTTTTCTTTTAGTCCTGCTAAAATTGTTGAAACAGTTCTTCTTGATATATTTAAATCATTAGAAAGTTCTAATTGAGTAATATTAGGTTTGTTCTTTAACAGTTCTAACAATTTTAATTCTTTTTCTGTGCAATTTTCTGTGAAATTATCTGTGCAATTTTCTTTTTCTGTGTAATTATTCTCTACAATTTCTTGAATCTCTTTTCTAAATGTAACTTTAAATGTTCCTCTTAATATTTCAAATTCTGGTTCTGGTAAATTTGCTTTTTTCATTTCTTCTCGCATTGTAGCAACTCCAGTATGTCTATTTTCTACAACATCTGTTGTTTCTTCAAGTAATCTAATAATTACATTATTTCTTACTTCCATTTTTTTGTCAGTTCCTAAATTTTCTAGTTTGTTATTTCCATATAGTTCACCAGGGTTTAAAATTTCAATTCTATCATCGAATATTCTTAAATAAATATATGAACCATCAGAGTTTGAACTGTAATCTCTATGAACAAGGGCATTTGCTATAGCTTCTCTTAATGCTTTCATAGGATAAATAGGTATATCTTCTCTTTTTCCGGTTTCATCAATTATTACTCTAACAGGTATATTTCTTCTAACAAAAGCCAAAGCTCCTTCAAGCATTTCTTCAATAGTTCCTTCAATTCTTTTGTTATCATCAAATCTTTGGCCCATTTCTCCGACATCTCCAAGTTTTCTACCTGGAACAACTACTCCAGCAATAAATAATTGTGGAAAGAAACCTTGTGGAAAGTCTCCAAAAACAAACATTCCAGCAAGAGTTGGTCTCATTTTTCCGGTACTATCTTCTATGATACCACTTAATTTTAATATTTTTTCATCCAAAAATTTTGCAAAGTTTGGTTTTTCGTCTCTAATTTTTACTAAATATGCATCAATTTTTTCTTTATTCAAATCTTCAAATTCTGCTCTTTGCACAGGTCTTAAATCTTCTTCTATACCTTCATTATAACTTTGCAGACTATATATTTCATAATCAGTCATATGCTCATCTGAATCTCCAATTCTAATATATGAGCCTTTATTTATTCCTGCATTTTTATAATAACATGGTTTTTTCTTTTGAGGAATTCCATTTATTTTAACTGCTAATAATTTTTTACCTTTATATGTAATAGCTAGAAATTCAGGTCTTATTTTAGGCTCAAGGGAAGTAGTACATAATGAAGTGATTTGTTTTTGCAAACCTAATTTGATATATGTTGGAAAGATACAATATGAAGAAACGGAAAATGTACGATTCCAGAGTCGTAAAAATTACGATTCTGCAGAAGGAAATATTACGGCTCTTGAATCGGAGGATTTACGAGGAATCAATACTAATAATATCAAAACTAATATAATCAATACTGAGTCTATCAATCTTAATAATGAACATGAATTACAAATAATTAAAGATAAATGTAAATTAAATGAATTTGCTAAAGAAGAAATAATAATTTTGGAAGATGTAATTGATAGCTTATATTATAAAGATACCTTAAAAGTGGGAAGTGTTATTGTTAATCACTATAAAATATTAGATAAACTAAAATTAATAGTTAAAGAAAATTTAATTCAATTATTAGATATATTAAATAATATTCCAAATGTACAGAATGCTAAAAATTATTTGATGATTTGCTTATACAATAATTTAGGAAACACACATATAACTACTAAAAAAACAAGCACTACTTCAGCTTGTAATAAAAGAGAATACCATGAAGACCTCTTGAATAGCTTATATGCTAACGTTGCTTATGAGAATAGCTTAATATCTCCATAAGAAATAGCTCTGATATGAAGTTGTAGGATATCTCTAATATGCAACTTCACTTAATAAAATAGCTTGGCTATTTTATTAAGCCTAAAAAATTACTTTAGTTATTTTTTAGGAAAGGGTGTAGGAACTCCTGCTACACAGATAAGTTTTGTAAAAAACTTGTCTAGTATGTTAGATATTTAAAAGAATATCTTGAGCGAAAAAAGGAGGTGCAAGGAGATATGAGTTATGCTATTGTAAGAAACGAAAAATTAACAAGAGATGAAGCAAAGGGAAGATATGTTCACAATGAAAGGAAAACAAGAGGACATACCAATAAGGATATTGATTCAGAAAGAACAAATTTGAATTATTATTTTAAAAAGAATGAGTTAAGCTATATAAAGGAATTTGATAAGTTAATAAAAGAAAAAGATTTAGAATTGGAAAGATAAGGAAGAAATTAATGAATAAATTTTTATAAAAATATTGTAAAAAATTTGCTTTATTGATAAAATATTATTGGATTATATTAAATAAGAGGAGATAAAATGATATTAAATAAACTAGGTGATTTTAATGAGGTTATTGATTACTATAAAACTATGATAGATTTAGCTAAAATAATTAAACCTAATACTTTAATACAATATACTATGACTCCTGAAGAAACAGCTACATTTGCATATTATCCTGCTATATTAAGAGCAATAATAAATAGTGTTGGAATCAGTATTTCTCAAAACTTTGAAAAAATTAATGAAAAAGATGGTAAATATAAAGTTAAAGAAGAGGATATAATAAAGGCTTTTGAAGGGAAAGAATATTTTAAACAACTATTGACTGATAATGAGATGACACCATATGAAGTTGTAAAGCAAATAAGAAATTGTTTAGTTCATGGAGAATATGATATAGAATTTCAGTATGTAACAACAATGGATAATAATGAAACTTTTGCTAATAATAAACTATCCAATATTAATGTAGTATTTAACAATGGAAAATTTAATGGTAGAATTAACGCACTTGAAATAAAATACCTTGAATATATATATAGTGATTTGTACACATTTTATTCTAATAAATCAGATACATATTTTTTAACTGGAAATAGAGAATTTGAAAGTTGTAAAAATAATTACTTTTTAGAAAATTACTTAAAAAGTCTAAAAAAATATATTATTCAAGGAAATGTAAATCCTTTAACTATAGATGATAATATTGATTCTATTATAGATCAGATGATTAAAAACAATATTATATCTTATGATAATGCAAAAAAACAAAAAGAAATATTGCAAAACATAAAAGAACATTCCAAAGCAAATTTTTTTGAATTGTTTGAACAAAAGGATAGAAAAACAGAAGAGACAAAAGAATTTATAAAAAAGTATTTAAAATATATAGGATTATCTAATTATGAATATTTAATGAAAAAGGAAAATCCTTATATAAGACAAATGTTTATAGAAGATGTTTTTCAGGGTACTTTTGGGGAACGTTCAGGTGTTGACTTGATATCTACATATTGCGATTCAATGTATATTTACATGCAGGGACTAACTAAGGAGCATAATGCAGAATTAGATATAAAAAGGATGTCCTATGAAGGACCAATAATTTATGCTAATATGCTATTAGGATTAGGGAATTATAGTTGTGTTTTTCTTAAAGAGGTTAATACTAATGAGAAAAACAAAGATATTTCTATTTTTGAATATCATAATCTAGAAGATATTAATGGTTTACAAATAGAAATTGATGATTTTGAAAGTCCTTCTATTGTATATGATATTCCTGGAAATGAAAAATTGGATAAAATCAATAATGAAATTTTAAAGTATCAATCTACAATACAAACTTATACCGAAAAAATAAAAGAACTAAATAAAAAAAAATCGAAACTTAATAATAAAAATCCTAAAAAAGAAGAACTTGAAAAACGATATGATTTAGAAATTAAACAATATAATGAAAAAATAGAAAAATGTACAGACTTAATCAAGAGGTTAAAAATAAGGGAAAATGATTATTTTGGTAAATACAATGATTATACTAATTTGTTTATACATATTCGTAATAGTATAGCTCATGGAACATATGAAATAGATTATTTTAATGCTTTAGAAAAGAAGAATCTAGAAAAAATTAAGTTTACTTTTTTAGATTATTCTTTAGAAAATAAAACTACTCCTGAATTTCAATTAGAAATAACGGCAGAACAATTTATGAAATTAATTCAAAGTGTACAAAATAAAGTTAATAAACAGCTTAAAAAAGAAAAAAGTGAAAATTTAATAATTTCGAATCATATAAGACCTACTAATGAGGATTTTGAATCAAGAGTAGGGGAAGATGCTTTAATTCGAGGATTAATAGGGGATTTATTACCAGAATTGACAGAGTCAAAAGAGAAAGGAAAAAATAAATAATGATAAATTCAAATACATATTCGGAGGTATATGAAATATTATCATACATGGACAAATCTATTGTAATGAAAATACCAATTGAAATATTAGAAAATATTAAAGAAAAAAGAAATAAAAAGTATGTTTCTAATATTGATCCTTATGATTTGTTTAATCCCAAAAATGTAAATGGACAAACTATTGAAGTTTTATCATGTTTAGATATTAATTTTTGGATGGACAATGAAAAGAAAAAAAGATTAGAAGAGAAATATAATAAAATGGAATTAGAATATCAAAATGCTTTAATAGAAAAATATAATCCAGACGATATATTTAAAAATAGAAATAGAATTATACAAGAAAAAATACAACAATCTGAAGAAACAAGAATGACTGTTGTACAAGAAAAAAAATGGTATAAAAAAATATTTAATTTAATAAAAAATCTTTTTCATAGTAATAAGTGAAAATAAAAGCTTAGCAAAAATACAAGGGAAAATCTTAAAGCTAAGCTTTTTTTTTCATGATTTCTACAATCTTTTCTACATCTAAATTTCTTTCTTCTCTTGATAATTCTGTATCACATATATATTTTGTTTTGAATTTACTATCAAGAAAAAGAGCATGTGCAGGTTTGGTATTAAAATAATGTATATCAAATACTCTTTTTGTTTCGTATAAGAATAATTTTATTACCTTTAATTGTGAAATTACTTATCATATCTGCATTTCCTTCGTTTTAAAAATAGAATATAGATATTTCAATTTTTAACTTATCTATAGACTTTGTAAAATCTGTTTACAACACTATTTTAGCATCTTATAATGAATTTATCAAGATAGAACATAGAAATTTTAAATAACTATTTTCTATCGATGGCACATTGAAAATTGAATATCAAATTACAAGTACATATAATGATACTTTCACCTGGCTAACGTGATGTAAAGGGGCGATTCACTAAAGGTGGAATGAGGGCAAATCTCATATGGGTAATATACCACTTGTAGTTTTAGTAATATGGACAAAAAGTTCTTGAATATAAATTAGAGGAAAGGTAGGTGAATATTCTGGAAAAGGCAAAGGATAATAAAAACAATAAGAAAAAAGATAAATTACCATTTGCAGTATTTATTTGTCCAAAATCAAATGTTGGTGAATTAGAAGATTATAAACAGATATTCACCGATATTATCTCTGATAGAATAAAACAAAAATATAAATAAAAAACAAGAACAAATTTTCGCAAAAAAGTATTGAAAAATCTTTAAAAATATGGTATAAATAGTACAAAATTAATTTTAGCAAGATAGGAAGTGAAGATATGGAAACAAACCTAGTTTATTTTGATGAAACAGGGGATGATGGATTAATAAAAACATCAAGTGAAACATTTATATTAACAAGTATATATATGAAATCAGAAGATTGGCAAAAAAACTATAACCAGATTAAGTTTTTAAGAAGGCAATTAAAAGATAAGTATGGATTTCATGTAAAAGAAGAAATGCATACAAAATATTTTCTAACTGATAAAGATCCATATAGAAAGTATGGGTGGAGTGAAGAGGAGAAAATAGAAATTTTAAAAGCATTCACACTAGCAATTGCAGATTTAGATTTGACATGTATTAATGTTATAATAGATAAAAACAAAATAAAGAAACAAGATTATGAAATACTAGAAAATGCACTAAAATATAACATTCAAAGAATAGATAATGATAGTGATGGAAAATGGAACTATTTAATAATTACAGATAAAGGTAGAATAGCACCTATGAGAAAAACAGCAAGAGCAATAAGGGCATATAATCCTATACAATCAAAATATTCAAATACATTTAAAAATCAACCAATATCAGGGTTAATAGAAGATATATTAGAAAAAGATTCAGAGGAATCGTATTTTATACAAATATGTGATTTTATTTCATACTTCGTGCATTTATATTATAAATGTTGTGTTAAGAAAAATGATTTGCCTAATAGAGTGGCAAATGTTATTGATAAAAAATTTGTAGGAAGAGTTATGGCAACATTAAAGAAATCAAATACTTTGAATCTAAATGCTAATAAGTCTAATGAATATGGATTAGTAATCTATCCAAAATAAAAAAACACCACCTACGACACATTCGTGCTTTCAGTGATTCAATATTATTGTACTAAAATAGTTTACAAATGTCAACACATTTTGTGAAAGATTTTCAAAAAAATTTGTAAAAAAGTTCTAAAATTTCAGTAGAAATATTGAAAATTTAGAACTTTTAACATATAATAGCAACAATAAAACATTATATAAAAGAAAAAGTTATTGATACATTAAACGGAGGGAATCTATGAAAAAGCCTAACGAGGAAAAAAGAGTTGTAATTTATTGTAGAGAGAGCAGAGATGACTATGGCGAGAACTATGAGAGAATTGAAACACAAAGAGATTTACTTATAAAATATTGCAAAGGTCATGGATATACAAATATAGTTGACATTATAATGGATGATGATAAAAGTGGAACAGATTTCAGCAGGTTTGATGATATTAGAAATAGAGCAAAAAATAAAGAAATAGATGTAATAGTTTTCAAAAATTCTGCAAGACTTGGAAGAAATCAAAAAGAAGCATTAGATTTTGTAGAATACCTAGAAGAGCAAGGTGTAGAAATAATATTTGAAGATGAGCAATACAATGAGGAAATGTTTGGACTATATGCGTGGTTTAATGAAAGAAGAGCAAGAGATGACAGTAAAAATATAAGAAGAAATTTAAGACACAAAATAGAAGAAGGAGAGTTACTTGTTAAAGCCATATATGGTTATGACAAAGTTGGGAAACAATTAGTGATAAATAGTGAAACGGCACCAATAGTTCAAGAGATATTTGAATTATATTCTAAAAGTTGGGGATATCAAAAAATTGCAACTTACTTAAATAAAAAAGGAATACCAACACCATCTCAAAGTAGAAATTTTGTAAATACAAAACAAACAGCAAATTGGAAAGCACAGCATATTGTAAGAATATTAGATGATAGAAGATATACAGGAACCTATGTTGGAGGATACACAGAAAAATTAAGCTTTAAATCTAAAAAAACAAGAGTAAAGCCAGAAGAGGAATGGACTATAATAGAAAATCATCATGAACCTATTATTGATAAAGAACTATTTGAAAAAGTTCAAAAAATTAGAAAGAAAAGAAAAAAAGAAAGTGATAAAATAAATAATGGTTTCAAATTTGTAGATACAGATAATAACTTATATTCAGGACTTTTATATTGTGGAAGATGTGGAACTCCAATGTATAAAAGAAAAGGAAATACTGGAACAAGAAAACGACCAGATAGCTATTTGTGTAAAAAATATAGCAATGAAGGTGCAATAAAAGATATAAGACCAGATTATGGATGCAAACCACACAGAATGAGAATTGAATATTTAGACAAAATTGTAAATGCATATATAGATAATTTAGTAAGTAATCCTGAATTTAAAAATTTTGTTATGGACAATGTCAAAGCAATTTCTACAAATAAAATAACCCTAGAAAAAGAGTTAAACAAATCTAAACGAACATTGGAAAAGCTAGAAAAACAATTTAAACAAGTATATGAAGATAAGCTAAATGATTTGATTCCAGAATTTATATATAAAGATAAAAAACAGGAATTAGAAAAGAAGATAAAATATGAAAAAGAAAAATTGCAAGAAGCGGAAGGTAAATTCAATACACTAAACAAATTAGAAGATAAAGAAGATTTAATATTTAAAGCAATAAATGATATAAAGAAAAATGGATTAACAAAAGAAGAATTATCAAGACTATTTGATAAAATAGTAGTGTTTGATAAGCAAGAGATTACAGAAGATATAAAGCAGGAATACAACTTAAATGATGAAATGTATAATGAACTGTACGAAAACGGAGGCTTAGCATTCCATTTGAAATTTATGTACCCACAAACTATCACAAACAGGAGGTTGTGACATTGGAACAAGACCAATAGATTTGCATTTGAAGGGATTTGAAAAATTAGGAATAAATATTGAAGAAAGTGGAGGCTTTATAAATTGCTATGCTGATAAAATAGTGGGCAGTGATATACACTTAGATTTTCCTTCTGTAGGAGCAACAGAGAATATAATTCTAGCATCAATATTTGCTGAAGGAGCAACAGTTATTACAAATGCAGCAATGGAACCTGAGATAGTTGATTTACAAGACTTTTTAAACAGAATGGGTGCAAAGGTTGAAGGAGCAGGAACAACAGCCATACGAATAACAGGAGTTAAAAATTTAAAGAGTGTAAGCTATAATATAATGCCAGATAGAATAGAAGCGGGTACTATGTTATGCATGGCAGCTGCAACAGGAGGAAAAATTGTATTAAATGATGTAAGGATAGAACATATAAGTCCTATTATACATAAGTTAGAAGAAGCCGGAAATAAAATATTTGTAGAAAAAAATAAAATGATTCTAGAAGGAGCAAAAAGACTAAAAGCAGTAGATATAAAAACAATGCCTTATCCAGGATTCCCAACAGATATGCAATCAGTTTTTGTAAGTATGCTATGCACAGCAAAAGGTACTTCCATGATGGTTGAAAATATATTTGAGAACAGGTATAAATATGTAAATGAACTAGGTAGAATGGGAGCAAAAATAACAATAGAAGGAAAAGTAGCTATAATAAAGGGAGTAAGAAAATTAACAGCAGCAGAGGTTACTTCAACAGATTTAAGAGGAGGAGCAGCTCTTGTAGCAGCTGCACTAGTTGCAAAGGGAAATAGCCAAATAAACAACATAGAACACATACTAAGAGGTTATGAGAATTTAGACAAAAAGTTAAACAAATTAGGTGCTTGTGTAAAAATAGAAAAATAACAATAAAAATTGCAAAAATACATTGAAATTTTAACATAAATAGTATAAAATATCATTGGTTAATTATATCAAACCAATGATATTTTTTTAAGGAGAAAAATATTGAAAACAAATGTTAAACAACCCCAAAAAAAACAATCTGTTAAACCAAACACAAGTAAACCAAATAAACAAAATAAAAAACAGGTTAATAAAAAGAAAAATGTAAAGATAAGAAGAAAAATAGCGGCATTTTTAGGACTATTGATTTTTTGCATAATTATATTTAATATAGTTATTTTCTCAAACTTGTTTAAAATTAGGAAAATTACAGTAATTAATAATTCTAAGCTAAATGCTGAAGAAATAATACAAAATTCAGGATTGAAAATAGGTAATAAATTATTTAGACCATCAAGTGGCAAAATTAAAAACAAAGTACAAGAAAATGCTTATATTGAATATGCAAAAATAACTAAAAAAATAAATGGAGAAGTAATAATAGATGTACAGGAAAGAACACCTGCATATATGCTACAGCTAGAAGATGGATATGGATACATAAACAATCAAGGATATATTTTAGAAGTATCACAAATAGCTATGGAATTGCCAATTATCAAGGGTTATGAAACACAAGATATATCAGCAGGGAAAAGATTAGATGTAGAAGATTTAGAAAAATTAGATATAGTGAATCAAATAATAGAAACAGCTAAGAGCCATAAGATTAATAATATAATAACAGCAATAGATATAACAAACAAAAACAATTTTCTTCTAGAAATACCTAGCGAAAGTAAAACTGTAGAATTTGGAGATGGAACAAATATAAACATAAAAATATTATGGATTATAGATTTAATAAATAGAAACAAAGGCATACCAGGTTCAATAATAGTAAATGTTCAAAACATTAAAAAGGTTTACTTTAGAGAAAAAGTATAAACAAATCATGAGAAATGGAGGGATAAGATGAAAAAAATAGCAATAACATTAGGAAGTATATGCTTGGTACTGACAATAGCAATTTGTATTCAAATGAAAACAGTTGAAAGTATTACAAATGAAGAAGGAATATCATTAAACGATAACAGCGAATTAAAAGATGAAGTTCTAAAATGGAGACAAAATTACAAAGATGCATATAATCAATTAGAAGAAGTAGAAGCCAGATTAAAAGAAGTAAGAACTCAAGCTTCAACAAGTAGTGAGGTAGATACAGATGTGAAAAATCAGATAACAAAGAATAATGCCTTATTAGGCTTAACAGAAGTAAAAGGCAAAGGAATAATAATAAAGTTAGATGATAACAGAGAAGTTAATGCAGAAGATGTATTGGATATAAGTTCATATTTAGTTCACGAGCAAGATTTAATACATATAGTTAACGAATTATTTAATGCAGGAGCAGACGCAATATCTATTAATGGAAAAAGAATAGTACAAACAACATCAATTTTGTGTGATGGAAATATATTAAGAATTAATGATGAAATGGTTGGTGTTCCAATAGAAATTAAAGCAATAGGGTACACAGAAAGACTATACTACAATGTTGCAGTAAGACAAGGAGGCTATTTAAAGCTAATGGCAGATGATGGGGTTGTTGTAGAAATAGAAAAAAGCGATGACATAACAATACCAAAATATGAAGGAGTATTTAAGTATGAATATATTTCAACAAAGTAATAAAATAAAAGAAAAGTATAAGAACATGAAAAAGGGAAAAATCACAATGACAGCAATAATTGGGATAATGTGCTTAATACTTACAATGCTTATATATGTTCAAGTAAAAACAATAAGTCAAACAGACATATCAGAGTTGGAAACAATGAGGGAAAGTGAGCTAAAAACTGAAATTACATCATTAAAAACAAAATATGAAGAAACTGCTACAAAAATTAAAGAAACAAATGAGAAAATCCTGGAATATGAAGAAGCTGCCATTGAGGGAAAGGAAGCTTCAATACTTTTACAAAAAGAACTAAAAGAAACAGAAGACTTACTTGGTAAAAATTCAGTAACAGGAGAAGGTATAATAATAAAAATGTCAAATACTGCAAACACAAGAATTAATACAGAGGATTTATTAGAATTAGTCAACTTACTAAAAAATGCAGGAGCCGAAGCTATTTCAATAAATGAGCAAAGAATAGTATATGATAGTTATATTGCAGATATAAATGAAAAAAATCTTATAACAGTAAAAGGGGAATACATAGTTCCTCCATATACAATAAAAGCCATTGGAAATACTATGTATTTAGAAAGTGCTGTTTCTCAAAAAAGCTATGGTTACATAGATGTTAAGTTAGCTGAGGGAAAGCAAATAACCTTAGAAAGAGCAACAAACATAACAATACCTCAACATGAGAGAAGTTTAGAATTTGAGTATGTAAGGGAGGAGGAGTAAAGTGGTAATTTTAGCAATACTAATAGGCTGTGTATTAGGTGCACTAATTGGAATAAATCTACCAGTAATATCTTACACATATTCTGGCTATTTAGCTATAGCCATAATAGCGGCATTAGATTCAGTATTTGGAGGGATAACTTCTGTATTAAATGGAAAATTTGATTTGAAAATTTTCATATCAGGTTTTTTCGGAAATGCATTATTATCAATAATGCTAACGTGGCTTGGTGTAAAATTAAATGTTGATATATATCTGGCTGCAATAGTTGTTTTTGTAGGAAGAATGTTTACAAACTTCGCAATAATTCGTAGATACTACATAGACAAATGGAGTGATAAATTGAAAGAAACAAGAAAAGTTGCAAATAGTACAAAACAAAGAAAATAGCATAAAAAAGCGGTGTTATTCTAAATTTTTTGAATAACACCGCTTTTTTATTTTTTTAAACTATTATTTTAAGTAACAAATTATTATTATAGCAAATTGAACCCAAAGTTGATGAATTAATTGCATCTAATACAGATGAATCTAGCATAGGAGCAATTAAAGAAATAATTGCAAATCCTAAAAATACAATAAATAATCCTTCAATTATACCATAAAGAGTACCACCAAGCTTATTGAATTGTTTTAAAATAGGCAGTTTTGCAATTAAATCTGCTAAAGCTGTAACAAATTTTAAAACAATTTTTACAATTATGAAAATAAGAAGCAAACAAGCAGTTTCAATTATTGTATTTGTAAAAGATTTGGATATGCTTTGTACAGTATCTGAACTATTTTTTAATATAATACTTGGCAAATCCTGAGATAAATCTACCTCTTGAGTTTCAGTTGCACCCTCAGGTAAAATTTTTCTAGTTATTGCAGTTTCAATAGTTTCATCAATATTTGTATTGGCTATAACGAGCTTTGCAACAGGCTTGTAAAACACAAAAGCAACAATAATTGCAATGAAAAAAGTACATAATTTGAAGGCAACCTTAACTAACCCACGCTTATATCCTAAAAATATAAATAACAACATAATTAAAACAATGATTAAATCAATAATAATAGACATAATTTCACCTCCTTATAGACCTAAAAATTCTATTTTATCTTTATAAATAATTCCAGCTACATTGTTTGAGACAACAACTGATTGGATTTCTTGATAAGAAGTATAATTTTTTATAAGCCATCCAGAATCATTGATAAATAATACTTCTGTTCCAAAATTAACAGCAACAACATTACCAAAAGCTTCAATAGATTTTGGTTCTTTATTCAAAGAATATGTTTTCTTTTCAAGACTAGATATATCAATAAATTGTAATTCAAATTCTGAAGAAAGCATACCAGTAGAGCGTTTTTGAACTTGTATTATTTTATTATTAATATCAGCAAATAAAATATTAGAATCCTTTAAATTAGAAACCTCTGTAACAGAATTTTCCTTAATAATATCTATGTGACTATCATATAAACATACTAAATTATTACCACAATATTCAATATTAATAATAAAATCATCAATAGGTGCGGATACGCTATATTGAATAGTATTAGTACTATTAGACAAAGCCTGTTCAATAGATATTATTTTAATGCTTGATTGCAAAGTAATTCCTGAAAAATTTGCTTCAGCTAAAGCTAGAAACTTATTATCTTCAGAAATAGAAGAAGCAATTACATAAGATTTAGAAAGATATGATGTAAATAACTCCTTACTATCTGTATCATAAACTTTACAAATATTTTTGTAAGTAGTATCTGCAATAGCAACAGCAACATAACCATTTTTATTTATTGATATATTGCTAATAGAACCTTCAATATCTTTTTGCCATAAAATATTTCTATTAGAAAGTAAATAGAACTTACTTCCATTTTTTTCAGCAACACATAGGAATTTACCGCATGCCTCAAAAATAGGATCTGAAATTTCCAAGTCGACTGAGCTTAGCTTGTTTGCTGATTTTGTGTAAAACGTTAACTCATTTTTCTCTAAACACACAATAGTATCATTAAATGCATAAGCATATGAATTTTCAGTAGTTATTTTAGGTAATGTATTTTCAGTTATGTTTTTTCTAAAAAAATATTCATCTAAAAATGTTCGCACAGTGATATTTTTTTTATATAATATAGCAGAAACAGTTATTAAAACTATAAGTAAAATTATTAAAATTAGTATTACAATTTTCTTTTTATTTAATTTCTTTTCCATATAAAAACCTCTATATACTTATATCAATAAAATGCAATTTTTGCAAGGTATTTTTTAAAAAAATAGAATAAATATAATTTGTACAAAACCGTAACATTCCTAAAATTGGATATAATAAATTTAGCAAGTAGCTAAAGCCTATGTTACTCAGTAAAATAGCTATTATACATAGTAAAAGTGAAAAAGCAATATATAATTTTTTATTTTGAATATTAAAGTAACTCAAAAAGCTATATCCACTTGAAATCGCAGTTGTAAATATAGCAATCAAAATTGCTAAACCACAGGTATACTGAAAAATAGTTCCAGACTTTGAGGCAATTAGTACGGTTGGCAATTCTACATTTTCTATGCTAAAAAAGAAGTTGTTCAATACAAAAAATAATATAAGAGATGTTACAAGTAAAAACAATGATACACTAATAGATACAACTTTTGCCTTTTTTATGGTACAAACATATTTATTTAAGCTAAGTAAAATTGGTATTACAATTATTAAATTATAACTTGCATAGAGTAAAGAGCCTACAAACCATGGAAACTTTGCAAAAGAAGTATTAAATTCAAAATTGCTAAAACTCGCTACATTTTTTACGCCCAATAATAAAACAATTACAATTAAAAAAGGAATAAAATATTTATTAACTTTAACAATTCCATTTATGCTTTTTGAAAAAGTCAAAAAACATAATACACCAATAATTATAGCACCAAAAATATATGATAAATTAAATTCTTGAGAAAAGTAAGCTGAAAATCCAGCAACCATAACAATAAATGAAATTAAAAGAAAAATATTTACAATATTGCATATTACAGAATTACCAAAAGCTGATTTTGTAATTATTGTACTAATAAAGTTTGAATATCCTGAAATGCTGGATTTTATGATAATTTTAAAGGCTTTGTAAATCACAAATCCAATTAAAAATTCTGCAAGAAATATACCCAATATTCCATCGCCACCGTAAATATTAAAAAAAGTAAAAATCTCTTTTCCAGAAGCAAAACCAGCTCCAATAATAGTTCCAATAATAACAAAAACAGCATTTAACATATATATCACCAATTTAAGTTTATGAAACACATATATTTCTCATGACTAATTGAAAATATTGGACTTAAATGATATAATAATAAATGGTGATTTATTTGATGAAAAACAGAAAATTATTATTTTTTTCAATAATTGGAGTAGTAATTGTAGCAGCAGTAATAACAATAATAGTTATACTCAATAAAAGTGAAAAAACAGAACCAGTTGAGGAAAAACTAGATATTGAAAAATTAGAAATGCAATTTAATAATATGTTTGATAATCAAGAAAACGAGTATGTATCAAACTTGTATCATATAGAAAGAGAACAAAGTGGCAAATATGAGATAGAAGCGGATATACCTTATATACATGTATCAAACGAATTTGATAAAAAAATTAATAAAGAAATAAACGATTTTTTTGTAAATAAAATAATACAAATTTATAATGAAAGTACATCATACAACATTTTAAAAGTATATTATGCAAGTTCAATAAATGACAATATATTATCAATAGCCATAAAATGTATTTTAAAAGAAGGACGTAATGCTCAAAGAACCATAATTAAAACATATAATTATGATATTGAAAATAATAAGGAAATAAAAATAACAGATTTGCTTACAGAAAATAAAAAGGAAAGTTTGCAAAACAAGGTAAACGAAAAAATAAAAGCTGCAATAAAAAAGGACAATACTATTGCAAGCCAAGGGTATAATATATACAAAAGAGATGAAAATAGTAGCATATATTTGTTAGAGAACTCAAGCGAATTTTACATTAAAGGTAATATATTATATGTTATCTACTGTTATGGAAACAATAAATACACAAGTGAAATGGACTTAGTTATAGACAAAATAGATTATTAAAAAATAGGAGACTTTTAGTCTCCTATTTTAGTTATCATAGTCATTAATTGTTCCTTTATTAATTCTAAATAATTTTTTCAACTTTTTAATAAATAGATGTATAAAATTAAATGTTTCCTTTGATTGTTGAACAACAGTTAAGGCTGTACATTCTTCCTTAAACAAGCTTATTTCACCATATTTTAATAATTCTTCTTTTTTACTTTCCAAAGCATTCATTAAATCACAATAAAAGTCATTGTAAAAAGTGTAGTTTGCGGAAATACCTATTAAATTTTTGAAATTATATAATTTATGTTTTAATTCTTTCAAATCTTCCATTGTATTTATGGAATTGTATTCACAAGCAAAACAATTTCTAATAATAAAGTTTTGAATATTGAAAAATAATCTTTTAATTGTATCTTTTTGCTCAGCTATTATAGTGTTTAATTCTTTAATATCATTTACTTTCTCAGTGTTTTCAAGCTCAACTATATAGCAATTAAGTTCTCCTTCTAAATGCAATAATTTATCTAATTGCCTTGTAATTCTATTGTAAATTCTTTTATTAAATTTTGCAATGAAGGTATTTTTAAAAACATCATTACTGTTTAAAACACTATGGTACAATGGGTAAGTACCAGTAAAATAGGCAATTTGATTTACCAAAGTACATTCTAAAGGATAATAATTGGGGCTAATAGTTTTTAAAGAAATGTCAAAATATTTTTCTTCAGTTATATTAGCCATATTAGCTTCTGAAGCCATTAGTTGAACAGCAGCTTCATTAAGAGCCAAGCCAGAGGCAAAAGAGGTCAAGCCAATAAATTCATTCTTTCCATTTAACCTGCCTTCTTGCAGAAAATGTATACATTCATGCATAGCAACCTCAGGAATTGAAGAAAAGTCTAATTTTTCATTAAAATATATAGAATTAGAATTTGCAACATATTTAGCACCACTAGAATCCTTGGGCATAATTGCAGTGTACATATTTAAAGAACAAAAAGAATTATATAAGGCTTGCCTATCTAAATCATGCTCAGGAAAGGCAAGACAAAGCTTTATAGCTAAATCTTTAGCTATAATTTTAAGTTGGTAAGAATTTAATTCTTTAATATTAGTGATTCCTTCTTTTTTCAATAAATAATCAATATTCATTGGTTGCTCCTTTTTACATTCATTTGTACAAAATAATTATACATCAAAATTTACCAAAACAATATTACAATTTTGTTAAATTTACATTACAAAAATATTACAAACGACAAAAATGTAACAAAAATGTCATAAAACGCTAAACCTAGTTGTTAAAAGAAATGTAGAAAAATAAAGCATTTTAAAGTATCTTGACTAATAAAAAAAATATATTATAATATTAATGAGATATTATAAAAAGGAGAGGGTACAGTTGATACAAAAAAAGAAAAAGCAAATAAAACTAATAATATTGATAGCAATTATTGCTATGTTAATTACTGGTGGAGCGATATGGTTTTTAAATAGTAATGGATTAAGAAACGAATCTTTAAGAAACAGTCAAACAGACGGAAAAGTGGACTTTTCTTCGAAAGCACTAGTAGTAGTAACAGATAGCGATTTAGAAAATAAATATAATGCAACAAGTTTTAATAAAACATATAGTGGAAAATATGTTTTGAGTTTTGAAACAGAAGAAGCAACTAAAAAAGCTTATGAAGAATTAAAAACGGAAGACAGAATACAGGAAGTATATGTTGATTATAATTTAAAAACACAAGAAGATATGGTAATGTCTATTGCATATGAGGTTTTAGGGCAAAATGTTGAATCATGGGGAACTTATGCAATGGGCTTAAATGAAACACAAAGTAAAATAAACAGCAATACAAACAAACAAAACATTGTTGTTGCAGTTATAGACACAGGTTTTAACCTAACAGATACTACATTAATAGAAAAAAATCTAACTAGCAGGATTGATTCAAGATATAAAAGCATGACAAACAATTCAACTGATATTACAGATAATGAGACAATGCCACATGGAACTCATGTTGGAGGAATAATATTAGATGGAACTCCGGATAATGTTAAAATATTACCATTAAAAGTCGCAACTGAAGATGGAAAAATGTCACTAGAATATGTAAATAGTGCTATACAATATGCAATAGACAACAACGTTGATGTAATTAATATGAGTTTAGGTAATGAATTTAATAATCCAAATCTTCCAGGAATTCAAGAAACAAAAACATTAATTAATGAAGCAATAGAAAAAAATATTATAGTAATAGCAGCAGTAGGAAATGGGGATGAAGATGGAAATAGAATAGACGGCAAAAACATATATCCAGCAGCTATTGAAAATGTAATTGGAGTAGGAGCATTGCAAACAGACTTAATAACTTTACGAGAAGGTGCAATTGAGGTCAATTCATACATTGCAGCTAAACAAACACAAAAATCAAATTTATCTTATACTGCTTTCTCTAATTATGGTGAAAATGTTGATTTTTCAGCACCAGGTAAATATATTTTAAGCCTAGGTGGTGGCGAAAATGGTTACTTGTTTCTATCAGGTACATCTCAAGCAACTCCACATGTTTCAGCCGCAGTAGCTACACTAAAAAGCTATAATAAGGATTTTACATATAGCGAAATCTTAGATGCTTTAAAATATTATACAGTTGACATAGGAATAACAGGAAGAGATGATGACTACGGGGAAGGAATGGTTTGCTTTAAAAACTATCAAGAATGTACTTGTAACTGTGCAGACTGTGATAAAATATACTGTACAGGCTGTTTATGTGCAGAATGTAATTACCATGAACAATTAGCAAAAGTATTAACTAAAATAGAAATAACAACAAATCCAACAAAAACTGAATACACAGAAGGAGAAAAGTTTGATAAAGCAGGAATGGTAGTAACAGCAACATATAGTGATAACTCAACAGAAACTATTACAGATTACACTTATACACCAACAGAAAGCTTAACAACAAATGACACAACTATAACAATAAAATATGAAGACAAAACTACAACATTGAACATAACAGTAAATCCAAAAGCAGTTGAAAAAACTTTAAGTAAAATAGAAATAACAACAAACCCAACAAAAATGGTATATACAGAAGGAGAAAGCTTTGATCCAGCAGGAATGATACTTACAGCGGTATATAGTGATAATTCAAGAGAAATTGTAACAAGCTATAACTATGAACCAGCAGGAATATTAACCACAAATGATACAACAATAACTGTAAAATATCAAGGAAAAACAGCCACTTTGAATATAACAGTTAATGCAAAAACAGAACCAAAAACCTTAGATGGAATAGAAGTAACAACTAGACCAAACAAAATAAAATACAAAGTAGGGGAAAAGTTTGATAAAACAGGAATGGTAGTAACAGCAGTATATTCAGATGGCTCTAATGAAACTATAACAGATTATACTTATACACCAACAGGAGCATTGAAGGAAACAGATAGAACAATAGAAATTACCTATCAAGGAAAGACAACAAACGTAAATATAACTGTAGAACCAAACATAATAACAAAAACATTAAAAGGAATAGAAATAACAATAAATCCAACAAAAACAACATATACAGTAGGAGAAACATTTGATAAAACAGGAATGGTAGTAACAGCAATATACACAGATGGAACAAGAAGTGTTATAACAAATTATAACTGCTTCCCTGTAACAGCATTAACAGCTAACCATACTAGAATAACCGTTTCTTATACAGAAGAAGGAACAACAGTTACAGCAACTATTCCAATAGAAGTAAAAACAAAAAATAACAATAACAACAATAATAATAATACAAACAATAACGGCAACATTACAAATGGAGTTGTAAATAATAATACACAAATAATTAAAACAAATAATACTGATAATACAACTAAAAATTCAAACTTAGCATATACAGGAGCAGAAATGTATATACTACCAATAATTATTATAGCAATTATTGGAGGAATATCATTTATTAAATATAGACAATATAAAGAAATATAGTAGCTCTTGAAAAAAACACCAAATACTGTTATAATAATGTTCAAGAAAAAAGGAGATTTGATGAAAAGAACATTAATTATAGCAGTATTTTTTATTATATTTTTATTTATATATTTTCTACAAACCAATTTTTTTAGTTGGTATAATATTGCAGGAATAAAGCCAAACTTGTTCATAGTATTCACTTTATTTATTGGACTTTACTTAGGCAGAAACTATGGATTAGGTTTAGGAATAATGTTTGGTCTCTTTTTGGATTTTTTCGTATCAAAAAGGATAGGCTTAAATGCAATAATGTTAGGAATTTCAGGATTATTAGGAGGAATTTTAGATAAAAGCTTTTCAAAAGAAAGTAGAATAACTTTTATGCTAATGACAATTCTAGTAACAATACTTTGTGAAATTATTAGTTATACATTACAAATAATTTTATTAAGTGCAGATTCAAATTTTATAAATTTTATGAAAATAATTTTGATAGAAGCCATATATAATGCCATTTTGATTATTATTTTATATCCATTAATACAAAAGCTAGGTAATAAAACAGAAGAAATATTTACAGAAACCAAATCATTTATGAAGTATTATTAGGAGGTAAAAATTTGGCAGCCTTAGATAAAAAAAATGTAAGATATAATATCTTGTCTATATTGGCTTATGTAATTGGAATTGTTTTAATAGTTCAATTATTCAATTTACAAATAGTGCATGGAGAAGAATACTTAGAAAGAGCAAATTCAAGACTTACAAGAGAAACAACAATAAAAGCCGCAAGAGGAAATCTTTTGGATTGCAATGGAAACTTGTTAGCTGGAAACCAAATAAAATACTCTTTAAAAATATATAAAAGCAAAATTGAACAAAAAGATTTAAATATAACAATTTTAAATATTATTAATATTTTGGAAGCCAGTGGGGACAAGTATAATGATGAATTTCCAATAAGCATTAATCCTGTAGCTTTTAAATATGAAAAGCCAGAAAACATAACAAAATGGCTACTCGCCAATAAATTAGAAGAACAAACAACAGCAGAACAGGCTTTAAACACTTATATAAAAAAATATGAGCTAAAAGAGTTTAGCATAGAAGATGCAAGAAAAATAATATCAGTAAGATATGGCATAGAAAAAAATGGCTATACATCAATGAGAGGATATGAAATTTCAGCAGATATTAGTGAGCAAAGTGTAGCTAAAATAGAGGAAATGAACAATAATTTCCCAGGTATTTCAATAGATTACAAGCCAATTAGAAAATATTATTATCAAACACTAGCGTCACATGCATTAGGATATGTTGGGAAAATTAATGATGAAGAATACAAAAAAAATGAAGGATATTCATTGGATGATTACATTGGAAAAACAGGAATTGAATATGTTTGCGAGAAATACTTAAAAGGAAAAGATGGATTAAAGCAAACAGATATGTCTATTGACGGAACAACAACAGGAGAATATATAACAGAAGAAGCTACAAAAGGCTCAGATGTAGTGCTTACAATAGACGCAAAAGTTCAGCAAGTAGCAGAACAAGCATTAAAAGCTAATATAGAAAAGATAAATAACGGAGGCTTTAGCGAAACAAGGGAGGTAAATGCAGGAGCGGCAGTAGTACTAAATGTAAAAACAGGAGAAATAATTGCACTTGTGAGTTATCCAGACTTTGAACCACAGCTATTTGTAAATGGAATAAATCAAGAAAAATGGGACGAATACACTCAAAAAGGAAAAAGTGCTTTAATAAATAGAACAATGCAAAGTGCTTATGCTCCAGGCTCAATATTTAAGATGGTTCCTGCGATTGCAGCATTAGAAACAAATAAAATAACAAAAGACGAACTAATTAATTGCTCAGGAATTTATCCAGGAGGATATAAGCCAAAATGCTGGTATTATACAACTTATGGCAAGGGACATGGAAACTTAACTGTATCACAAGCAATACAAAAATCATGTAACTGTTTTTTCTATGAAGTAGGTACTAGAATAGGAATATCAACAATAGAAGAATATGCAACATATTTTGGATTAGGTCAGAAAACAAATATTGAATTACCAGGCGAAATATCTGGAACACTTGCAGGCAAGAAGCTATATGATAAGTTAGGTGAAACATGGTATTATGGAAACACTTTGTCAGCAGTTATTGGGCAAGCAGAAAACAACTTTACACCATTGCAAATGGCAAGATATATAGCAATGCTTACAAACGGAGGGAAAAAATTAGATGTTACAATTATAAAAAATGTAATAAACAATAATGGCGAAATTGTAGACAAAAAAGAAGTAGAAGAATATATAAACGATAGATTAGGAATAGAAAGAACAGATGAACAAGACTTAAATGTAAATAAAGAAAATTTAAAAACAGTATTAGATGGTATGCAATCTGTTACGGAAGAAGGCGGTACAGCATATTCTGTGTTCAAAGATTTTACAATACATGTTGGAGGAAAAACAGGTTCAGCAGAGGCAGGAAACAAAGTAAACGCATGGTTTGTGGGGTTTGCACCTTATGAAGATCCTGAAATAGCAGTTGTAGTACTAGTAGAAAATGGCTCACATGGGTATTATAGTGCAGAAGTAACTAAAGAAATAATGGAAGCATATTTTGGATTAAATGAACAAATCGAAGAAAATAAAGAGGTAAAGCCTTATATAAATACTAATGAACAGTAAAAATGTAGATTTAAAAGGAGATAAAAAGATGAGAAGTATTTTATTAATTAGCATGAAAAAGGATGAAATAGTACTAAAAATAAGTGAGGAAGCAACCCAAATACAAATAATTGAAGCTTTGGAGAAAAAAATGCCAGTGTTAAGAAAACTATACAAAGAAGCCAAAAATCCAGTAAGAATAACAGGGAAAGTATTAAAAGATAAGGAGATGGAAGAACTAAAACAGGTTATTAAAGATAACATAGATGATATTGATATTAAATGGGACAATATTAATGAACTAGGATTAGCTGGTATAAAAAAGGCTTATGAACAAGACGTTGAAAACTCTGAAACATATTTCTTTAAGGGTTGTATAAGATCAGGTCAAAAGATAGAAACAGAAGGAAGTATAGTAATTCTTGGAGATGTAAATAGTGGAGCAGAAGTTATTGCTGGAGATAACATTGTGGTATTGGGATTTTTAAGAGGACTAGCACATGCAGGAGCAAAAGGAAATAAAAAGGCAATAATTGCAAGCCATAAAATAGAATGTCCACAATTAAGAATTGCAAATATATTAAAGGAAATAGAAAAAGAAGAAATAGAAGAAACAAAGCAATTTGCTTCAGTTGATAATGATGTGATAATATTAGAATAATAAAGAAATAAGCGAAAATAACAAAATTTTATCATCACTATATAGGCGAGTGTTAAAATCTCCGCCTATTAGTGGTAATAATTGGGCCATCTTATCCATTTTAATATATTGGTCGAGTTTATTTTTTTTTGAATCAGTTAAAAATGGTTTTAAATCATAAAGCAATTTTATTCGAGGATTATCATTTTTTGTATTCATTTTATCTAATATTGATTTTATTTTTATTATTGTATCTATATCAATATCAATGTTTTGGGAACTATTTGTTTCTGCTGAATTCTCTTCAGTAGCAGAGGATGTATTATTAAGCATACCCATAAGGTTATTTATTGCTTCAGGAGAAATTGCATCTTTATTTATATTCAATTTTTCAAAAATACCAGATAAATCCTCATTCACAATACAAAACTCCTTATTTATTATTTTTATTAATTTGATTTAAAATATCATTTTTATCTTTTGTTTGTAAAATCTTGTTAGCCTTGGCAATTCCAGCTTCTAATTCACTTTTATCCATTTTTGACAGCATTTGCAATAATTTAGACATATCAATGTTATTGTTGTTCATTACAAATCAATCCTTTCTAAAAAATATCTTTTCATAATTAAATATATGAAGAGTGAATATAAATATGTGAATAATAAAAAAATATATTTACAAATATATTTTTTTTGTGATATAATTTACTATATTATAAAAGAGGAAAAAAATTATGAATCAAATTTTAATTACCGAAAATAATTATAATAAACAAAATAAACATCAAAAAAAAGAATCATATAAACCGAGAAAACCTATGAGAACAGAGGGCAATGGATTGCTGGATATGAGAAAAATAGTTGTTACTTTTTCTGTAATCATAATATTATTTGCTGTAATAATTGTTAGTACTCAAGTAATTGTAATGATAAAAGAAAGAGAAAGTAAGAAAGATACGCCAGTTGCAGCCCTAAATAAACCAACGATAACGATTGAAAAAATAGAAAATACTTGCAAGATACAAATTGTATATGATGAGGGATTAGATAAAACTAGGTATTGGTGGAATGATGATACTAACCTTGTTGTGGAAAATAATATGAATGGTTCAACAGAGTCAAAAAGAACTCTTCAAATTCCAGATGGAGATAATAATATATTACATGTAACAGCTACAGGTATTGATGGAAGTTTTAATGAGGCAAGTTATAGTTTTGGAGAAAATACAGAAAACTTGGATTCAAATAAACCAAAGATTGACACATATTTTTATGGAGAAACAAACCAAATAGATATTATAGCAAAAAGTGCTAAAGGAATTAAGGAAATAACATATAACTGGAATGATGAAACTGAAGTAACTGTTACAAATACTACCAATAATCAAAATGAATTTAAAATAACCATTGAAGGAAGAAGAGGCACAAATAAATTACAATATAAAGCTACAGATTTAGAGGGCAATGTTCAAGAAAAAGAGCAAAATATAGTTGGAGTATTAAGCCCAGAAATTAAATTTGAGATACAAAATGGCAATATATTAAACATAAATATAAAACATGATAAAGGCTTTAAAAAGGTAATTATCACACTTAATGGAATGGAAAGTGTATATGATGAAAATAACCCATCATATAGTCAATTAACAAAAGAACTAAATTTTTCAGTTGAAGCTCCAGCCGGACCATTACAAGTACAAGCTACTGTATATACATTAGAAGAACCAGATAAGGCATATCAAGAAATAGGAACAGCTACTATACAATAAAAAAAGGAGAAAACAATGTTTCAAGAAATATATGTAATAGATGAACAAGAGAAATTAACAGAAGAATTAAAAACAGTTTTTGAAAAACATCAAAATTTAAAATTTAAAACAATATCAACTAATGATTTGGATACTGTATTAGAAAATCCACCACAATTAATTATAATAAATGATGATAATATAAAAATAAAAACAGTTGAGCTTTGCAAGAGGATAAGAACAAATGAGGAGAACAATATAATACCAATTATAGTTGTATCATCAAATGAGAATGCAGAGTTTAAAATGGATCTTGCTAAAAACTATGTTGAGTATTATATTGCAAAATCAATGGGAACAGAATATTTATACTATAGAATAAGAAATATATTTAGACTTTTAGTTATAAATAGAACAATTAGCCCATTAACAGGCTTGCCTGGGAATGTGCAAATTCAAACAGAACTAAAAAAACGCCTACAAAGGAAAGAAGATTTTGTAGTTCTATATATAGATTTAGATAACTTTAAGGCATATAATGATGTATATGGTTTCTTAAAAGGTGATGAAATAATAAAATATACTTCTAAGATTGTATTAAAAAATATTAATAAATTAGAGAAATCAGATGTGTTCTTTGGCCACATTGGTGGAGATGATTTTGTTGTTATATTAGATAGAGACGTACCTTATGAAGAAATCTGCAAACAAATAATATCTGAATTTGATGCAGGTGTTAAATATTTCTTTACAAAAGAAGATTTAGATAGGGGATACCTAAAAATTCAAAATAGAAAAGGAAAAATGGAACACTTCCCAATAACTGCTATATCAATAGGTGTAGTTGTTGCAGAAAAAGATAAATTTTCTAATGTATTAGAAATAGGAGAAATAGGAGCACAAGTTAAACATGTAGCTAAAAAATATAAAGGAAGTTGTTATGCAATAGATAGAAGAAAACACTAAAATTGTAATTAAACTAAATTAACCCTCATATAATTTAATATGGGGGTTTTTTATGCTTATTTTAAATAAAAAAAGAATATATTTAATTTTAACTTGTTTAATTTTATCAACAATGGTATTTCAATTTAAAACTTCTAAAAACATACAAACAGTAGAAACTGTAGCACTTCCGGTAAATAAAAAAACAATAGTATTAGATGCAGGGCATGGACGGAGAAGATGGTCGGAGCAACTAGCAATAATATTTCAGAAGCTGATATTAATTTAGAGATAACATTAAAAGTTCAAAAACTACTAGAGCAAGCAGGAAGTACAGTAATATTAACTCGTTCGGATAAAAATGGGATATATGATATAGATAAAAATACATTAAGAGAAAAAAAGGTATCAGATATTAAAAACAGAACAACTATAGGAAATTCATCAGATGCTGATATTTTTGTATCAATACACTTAAATAAAATTCCTCAAACACAATATTGGGGTTGGCAAACTTTCTTTCAAAAGGAGAATGAAAATAGCAAAAGATTAGCACAAAGCTTACAACACGGACTAAATGAAACTATACAAAAGGAAAATAAAAGAGAAGCCCTAAAAATAGAAAATGTATACATAATAGAACATGTAAAAATTCCTACAGCAATAGTAGAGTGCGGTTTTTTATCAAATGAAGAGGAAAATAAATTATTGCAACAGGAAGAATACCAAAATAAGCTTGCTTGGGGAATTTATGTAGGAATAATGGATTATTTTTTAGAAAATGAAAGTAAATAAAATCTTTAAATGATACTTTTTGGTATCATTTAAAGATTTTTAAAATTTAAAATAATCCAACAATTCTTCCATCAGGGAGCACATCAATTTTTTCTGCTGCTGGAACTTTTGGTAGGCCAGGCATTGTCATAATAGAACCAGTAATTACAACAATAAATCCAGCACCTGCTGATACTTTAACCTCTCTTACAGTTATTTCAAAATTTTCAGGTGCACCAAGTTTTAGCATATCATCTGAAAAACTATACTGGGTTTTAGCTATGCAAATAGGCAAAGCTCCAAAGCCTAAATCTGTTAAATGCTTAATTTGCTCTTTGGCTTCTGGAGTAAAAATGGCTCCTTTTCCACCATAAACTCTTTGCACAATGTAATTTATTTTATTTTCAATACTATCGTTTAATTCATAGCTAAAACTAAAATTATTTTCAGCTTCTTCGCAAAGCTTTATAACTTCTTTAGCAAGCTCTATACCCCCTTTTCCGCCTTCTGCCCAAACGTTAGATAACACAACATCTGCACCAAATTCACTGCATTTTTTTACTATTAAATTAAGTTCTTCATCAGTATCTGTTGTAAATTTGTTTATTGCAACTACAACAGGAAGTTTATACACATTTTTAATGTTAGAAACGTGGCGTAAAAGATTAGGAATACCTTTTTCTAAAGCGGTTAGATTTTGCTCATTTAAACTGTTTTTATCCATACCGCCATGCATTTTCAAAGCTTTAATAGTTGCAACAATTACAACTGCACTTGGTGTAAAATTAGACAATCTACATTTTATATCCAAAAACTTTTCTGCACCTAAATCAGCACCAAAGCCTGCTTCTGTAACAGTATAATCACTAAGTTTTAATGCCATATTTGTTGAAACAATAGAATTACAACCATGTGCAATATTTGCAAAAGGTCCTCCATGAACAAAAGCAGGAGTTCCCTCAAGGGTTTGAACTAAATTTGGCTTGAAGGCATCTTTTAGTAAAGCCGTCATAGCACCTTCTGCCTTTAAATCTTTAGCAGTTACAGGTTTGCCATCATAAGTATAACCAACAATTAACTGAGAAAGTCTGTGCTTTAAATCTTGAATAGAAGAAGCAAGGCAAAAAACTGCCATAACCTCAGAGGCAACTGTAATATCAAAGCCATCATCTCGTGGAACACCATTTTTGGAACCGCCAAGGCCATCTCGAACAAAACGAAGTTGCCTATCATTCATATCAACACATCTTTTCCAAGTTATTTTTGAAGGGTTAATATTTAATTCATTACCTTGATAAATATGATTATCCACCATAGCTGCAAGTAGATTATTTGCAGCACCTATTGCATGAAAATCACCAGTAAAATGTAAATTAATATCATCCATAGGAACAATTTGGGCGTAACCACCGACCAGCAGCACCACCCTTAATGCCAAATACTGGACCTAATGAAGGCTCTCTCAAGGCAAGAATAGCATTTTTATTAAGTCTCCTTAAGGCATCTGCAAGCCCAATAGTAGTTGTAGTTTTGCCTTCTCCAGCAGGAGTTGGATTAATTGCAGTTACTAAAATTAATTTACCATTTTGTTTATTGGAATTGGATAGTAGAGATAAATCAACTTTTGCCTTATATTTTCCATAAGGTTCAATATATTTTTCACCAATTCCCGCATCCTTTGCAACTTCCAAGATATTTTTTAGCTTAGCAGAACCGAGCTATTTCAATGTCAGATTTCATCTGCAATTCCTCCTTTTCTAACATTATAATATATACAAAATGAAAAAATGTCAACAAAAAACTACAAAATTATTGAAAAAAAAAATACAATATGCTAAACTAATAATTAGAAGGTTTATGCTTACAAAAGAATGAGATGGAGGAAACATGGGTAAAACAGTAGAGAAAATTGTAATAAATACAGAAAGTATAGATATTGTTTCTGTGGAAAACGGAGTAAATAGCATAGTACAATTAGGCTTAGAAGCACAAGAAGACAGTATCAAAGATATTTTTGAAAAATATAACTTGAATAATATAATAAATTACCCTTTTGACGAGAAAATAGTAAGGGCTTTAGCAGAGAACGAAGAGCAATTAGTTGATTATTTACAAGTATGTAGACAAGCTGCATATTCAAAAGGAAAAATTAAAATACCTGATAGTATACCAAATATAGAGTATGATTTTAGAGAATTAAAAAATGGAATTGCAAAAGTTAGTGAAGGTGAGCAGAAAAGCAAGCAAATAGAAATGTATAAGCAAGCAAAACAAACACAGGATACTTTTAGAAGTTCAAAAGGCAAAGTAGATATTTTAATGGGTATAGTTGATAAGGCATACTTTACAGTACAAGCATTTTTACAGAATAGAAACAAGAATCAAGTTAAGGCTTTGAATCCTGGTAAGATGGAGGCTAGAAGAAGCATTAGGGATGAGTTGAAAAATAGAGAATATACTGAGAAAACAAATGAGGTATCAAGAGAGTATAAAGAGGCATTAGAGCAAAAAGAAATGGCCGTGCCAGTTGTAGATAAGGAAAGTGGCGAGCAAGAAATAGATGAGATGATTAATTTGTAAAGCTTGAGATAAGAGAAAATTGAAATAAACAAAAATCAACAAAAAGGAAATAATAATCCAAATTGTTGATTTTTTTATCTTTTTTAGTCGAATTTTGTCGAACGATTTTTCTTTACAAATGGGGCTTTCTATGCTAAAATAAATACATCTTTAATTGCGAAAGCAATTTCAAAATAATTCTAGGAAAGGGATAGAGTTCTTTTATTCCGGTAATTCCAAATTTTTTAAAAATTTAATATTGAAAAGAGGTGAAGTGTATAAAGAGTTATACAAGATTAATTGTAAGCCTTATAGTTTTAGTTTTTGTTATATTTACTCTAAATGGTGTAAATTTGGCAATAGAGAGCTTACAAAACAGCAATAATACACAAGAAGATATTATTCAAGAAAAACTAAAAGAGGAAATTATCATGGTAGATGAGGATAAGAAAATTGAAAATCTCCTTGGTATAACAAATGGAGCTAATGAGTTGTGGCAAGTGGAGGTTCCTGTGATAAATTTAATGGCTCCGATTGCACAAGATACAACACAAGAAGTTATGAAAAATTATGTAGGACATTTTGTAAATACGTCTTTCTGGAAAGGTAACATTGGCTTAGCTGCTCATAACAGGCGGATTTCCAATAAATTATTTTGAAAAGGTTAAAGATTTAAAGCTAGGAGATGAGATTATATATAAAACACCTTATGGAACAAAAATTTACGAAATTGTTTTGTCTACAATAATAGATGAAACAGATTGGTCATACTTGCAAGAAACGGAAGATAATAGAATTACTTTGATAACGTGTGTACGTAATAAGCCTCAAAAAAGGCTTTGTGTACAAGCCGTAGAAAGAATATAAAATAAAGGAAAGGAAATAGTCATGAAAATAATTAAAAAAATAAGTGTAATTTTAATACTAATGATAACTGCATTAGCTGCAATATGCCCAATAATAAGCAATGCAACAGGAAATACTGTAACAATTTATGGTAAACCAAGATATAATTATTTACTTAAAAGGAATGGAGTTGATTTAACTTGCATACCACTTGCATATACAAAAGATGGAATAGAACATCCAGTATATTGTTTAAATTTAGAATTAGATGGCGCAACAGAAACTTTTTCTTATGATGTAAATATTGATAATGAAATAACAAATATGGAAATTTGGAGAACTATAGTAAATGGTTACCCATATAAAACTCCAGCTGAATTAGGTTGTGAAACAAAGGAAGAAGCTTATTTAGCTACAAGACAAGCTATATATTGCTCAGTCTATGGAAGAGATCCTAATAGCTATGAAACTTCAAGTGAGGGAACAGGAGATAGAACTTTAAATGCTCTAAAATACATAGTAAATACTGCTAGAACTTCAACAGAAACAAAACCTAGTTCAACATTAAAAATAAATTCAAATAGTTCAAAATGGGAAATAGATAATATTAATTCAAATTTTGTATCTAAAGAATTTACAGTAACAGCAGCTGCTGGAATAAATAATTACAAAGTTGAAATTACAGGTGATTTAGTTCAAGAAATGCAAATTACAGACACCAATAATAACCCAAAAAGTGAATTTAAAGGAACTGAAAAGTTTAAAATTTTAATTCCTATAAAAAATATACAAAATGATGGAACTTTTACAATTAATTTAACAGGAAAAGTTGCTACAAAGCCAGTATTATTTGGACTTTCAGGAGATAGTACATTGCAAAATGTTGCTGTAACAGGTGGGATATATGAGGAAGGAGAAGGAAGCAAACAAGAATATTGTTTTAAAAATGAAACAAAAATAATAATTTTGAAACAAAACCAAGAGACAAAACAAGCTTTAGAAGGAGTAAAATTTCAATTATTAAATTCTAATAAAAAAGTAATATTTGCAGATTTAAAAACAGATGAGGAAGGCAAAATAGTTATAGAAAATTTATTACCAGGCAAGTATTATATACAAGAAATTGAAACTCTAGAAGGATATGAAAAATATGATAAATTAATAGAAGTAGATTTAAGACTTAATGAAGAAATAAAAATAACAGTAAATAATTTGCAAAATGATGAGAAGCCAGAAATAGACAAAATAGATACAGAATTAGAAGTTGAACAAGTAAAAACAAGCCAAGATGTTAAACAAGAAAAAAACAATTATGAAAAAATACAATTTGAAAAGGAGGTTGAAAAGCTACCGAGAACAGGAATGTAAAATAGGATTTATTTAGATAGAATTTTTTAGAATTATAATATAGAGAAGCAAATAGTGCAGTGTTAAACTTTTTAATCATTGCACTATTTTTTTATTAAAAATTATGATATAATTACCTCCCGAAGGGGATGAGAAAAAATGAAGTATATTTTAGCATCTGAATCACCTAGAAGAAAAGAGCTTTTAGAAATGATGGGACTAGAATTTGAGGTAAAGCCAAGCCATAGTGATGAAACTTTTGAAAAGGATTTAAGTATAGAAGAACAATCTAAAAGATTAGCATATATTAAGGCAAAATCTGTATTTGATGAAACAACAGGAGACAGAGCTGTTATTGGTTCTGATACAATGGTTATTAAACAAGATAAAATATATGGAAAGCCACATACAAGAGAGCAAGCAATAGCAATGCTAAGAGATTTAAGCAATGATAAACATCAGGTAATTACAAGCATAAGTGTAATATCTCAAAAAAATGGAGAATATAAAGAGCAATTAGATTATGATATTGCAGATGTATACTTTAAAAAGATGACAGATGAAGAAATTGAAAAATGGATAGATGATGATAAGCCTTATGATAAAGCTGGCGGTTATGCTGTACAAAGTGCTTTTGGGGTACATATAGAAAAAATAAATGGCAACTTTTTTACTGTTATGGGTTTGCCAATACATAAGTTATATGATATGTTAAAAAACATATAAAAATTGGAGGATATAAATGTTAGAATTAAAAAATGTTTCTAAATTTTATTATAACAATGGAGTAATCGCTAGTGGATTTACAAAAGTCAATTTAAAGCTTAATATAGGAGAATTTGTGGCAATCACAGGTGAATCTGGAAGTGGTAAGTCTACCTTATTAAACGTAATTAGCGGATTAGATAGTTATGAAGAAGGAGAAATGTATGTAAATGGCAAAGAAACAAGCCATTACAGTGATAAAGACTTTGAAAATTTTAGAAGAAAATACATAGGAAATATTTTTCAAACATTTAATTTAGTAAACAGCTATACTGTTTATCAAAACATAGAACTTGTGCTACTACTTAATGGATACAAAAAGAAAAAAATAAAGAAAAAAATTATTGAATTAATAAAAAAAGTTGATTTATACAAATTTAGAAACACAAAAGTATCTAAATTATCTGGAGGACAAAAGCAAAGAGTTGCAATAGCTAGAGCTTTAGCAAAAGAAACACCAATAATCATTGCAGATGAGCCAACAGGAAACTTAGATAAGGAAGCGGCAGAAAGCACAATAAAACTTCTTAGTGAAATAGCAAAGGATAAATTAGTTGTAATTGTTACACATAATTATGAGCAAATTGAAAAATATGTAACAAGAAAAATAACAATGCATGATGGCAGAATAATTGAAGATAAAAAGATTAAAGATATAAAAAATGATATTAAAGCAAATGAGATAGAATATAAAAACATTACTCCATGCAATAAACTTAGATTAGGATTTAGAAACACATTTAATATAAAAACAAAGTTTGTATTGCTATTTATGGTATTTTTCTTTATGACAGCTGCGATAGTGGCTCAGTATTCAAACAGTAAAAAACAAAAACACGTATCAGATATGGATAGAAGCAACATCTTTTTCCAAAATACAAATGAAAACAGAATTATAATAAAAAAACAAGATAAAACGCCATTTAATGAAGTGGAAGATTATGCACAAATAAGGGCCTTAAGCAATGTAGACTATATAGTTAAAGATGATGTACTATTAGACCAATCAATAATTCTAACAAATTCAAAAAACATATCATTATACACAAAAACTTCAAGTATTAACAGCTTAAAAGGAGATGTAGATGTAGGAAGATTACCAGAAAATGATAATGAAATTGTTGTAGAAGGCTATGAAGATGAGTATTACATGAATGAATTAATAAAAGGCCTAGGTAATACAACAGTATCACTAATGAATATGTATACAGGAGAAACAAATGAAGATATATCAATGAATGTAGTTGGTATAAAATACATGGAATTAACATCAATGTATGGTAATGATAATGTATATGTAAGTGATAAGGTATTAGACCAAATGAGATTCCAAATTAATCAAACATATAGCAAAGTAAAGGTACTATTTCAGGATAAATACTATGAATCAAACCTATATAGCCCATATTTTAGAATAAAAACAAGCGAAAATGTACCAGCAGGGAAAGCTTATGTAAGTGATAATTTGAATTATGAGGTATCAAGCGGTTCATGCAGAAGTAAACCAATAAAAATTGAAGTTGAGAACATATACTATAAAGAAAAATTAGATTTAACAATAGAAAAAACATATACAAAATATAATCTAAAAAGATTAATAGGCAAAGATGAAGAGTATGAGTTAAATAATGGAACTATATATATAAATCCAGAAGATTATAACAAATTATTTAATAAAGAACCATACCAATCAAGTGTATTTGTAAAAGATGCAGAACTATTACATGAAACAGCTAATGAATTAGAAAACTTGGGATATAAAACTTTAGTAATTAAAGATACATTATCAAAGACTGGTAGTTCACAAATAATTGAAGTATTCCAAACTATAGTAACAATAATACTAATAATTACACTATTTTTCATAGCATATTTTGTAATAAAGATTATTTTAAAATCAAGAAATACATATTTTGCAACACTTAGAATGTTGGGAGCAACTAGAAAAGTATCTAAACAACTACTAGTAATTGAATTATTAATAGTAGAAAACTTAGCATACCTAGTTTCTATGAGTGTAATTATACTTCAAGCAAAGCAAATAATTAATTGGAGCTTTGTACAAACATTATTAGACTACTTAAACATAAGTGACTATATCATTTTGTATGTTATTTTAATTGCTATGTCATACATAATTAGTTTAAAATATGCAAAAAAACTATTTAAAGAAACAAGCATTAAAACATACAACGAGGAGGTGTAACTTATGATAGAGATTACAGGAGCTAATAAATATTTTAATAGACATAGGAAAAATCAAATACATGTTATAAATAATATTTCCTTACAAGTAGAAAATACTGGATTAGTTGCATTGCTAGGGCCAAGTGGTTCAGGTAAAACAACCTTATTAAATGCAATAGGTGGATTAGATAAAATTCAAAAAGGAAAAATATATGTAAATAATAAAAAAATAACATCAAAATTCACAACAAAAGTAGATAAAATACGTACTCTAAGTATAGGCTATATTTTTCAAGATTACAAATTAATAGAAAACTTAAGTGTGTATGATAATGTCGCAATAGTTTTAAAAATGATAGGCATAAAAAATAAAGAAGAAATTAAAAAAAGAGTGAACTATTGCCTAGAAAAAGTTGGAATGTATAGATATAAAAATAGGCCAGTAGCAATGCTTTCAGGAGGAGAAAGACAAAGAGTTGGTATTGCAAGAGCTATTGTAAAAGCTCCAGACATAATATTAGCAGATGAACCAACAGGAAATTTAGACAGCAAAAATTCATTAGAAGTAATGAATATAATAAAAGCAATATCAAAAGAAAAATTAGTAATACTGGTAACTCATGAAAGAAACTTAGCAGAGTTTTACGCAAGTAGAATAATTGAATTACAAGATGGAAGTATAATAAAAGATTATCAAAACGTTCATAACAATGAGCTAGATTATAGAATAGAAAATAAATTTTATTTAAAGGACTTTAAAGAACATAAAGAAATAAAACAAGAAAATACAAATATTAATGTATATTCAGAAGAAAAACAACCAATAACTTTAAATATTGTCTTAAAAAACGGTAATATATACATTAAAACAGAGCAAAATGAGAAAATTGAAGTAATAGATGAAAACTCAAGTTTAGAAATGGTAGATGACCATTATAAGAAACTAAGCAAAAAGGAATTGGAAAAATATAAATTTGATTTTGAAAACATAATTGATAAGAATATAAAAAAGAAATATTCTTCAATTTACAATCCAATAACTCTTGTAATAAATGGATTCAAAAAAGTATTTGATTTTTCCGTATTAAAGAAAATTTTACTTGTAGGATTTTTCATATCAGCAATGTTTATAATGTATGCAGTAAGCAGCATTTGTGCTACATTGAATGTAAAAGATACAGACTTTATACAATATAACAGTAATTATTTGCAATTAAAACAGCCTAATATATCTGTTGATGAATATTTACTATATGAGCAAAATGAAAATGTTAATTATATATTGCCAGGTAGTTCATTAGTAGTATTTAAGTATATACCAAATGAATACTATCAAACCAATGAATGGACTTTATATGTTTCAGGTTCACTTTCAAGCACAGAAATGATAAGTGATGAAAATATAGTATATGGAATAAAGCCAGAAAATGATAGACAAATAGTAGTAGATAAAATGATTATACAACAACAAATAGATGGGGAAAATCAACAGTTTAAAATGATGGGAATATTAAAACCTGAAGACATGATAGGAAGAAAACTTACAGTTGACAATATAGGAGAATTTACAATAGTAGGATTAGTAGACCTTTCAACCCCTTCAATATATGCAAATACAGCAATGCTAATAAGTATTGTACAAAATGCAATGGAGGGAAGCAGTTACACAGTATCTGGGGGAATGTACTATGCAGATGCTTCAACAGAACAAGCACAATTTTTAGATTACAAGATATTTGAAGACAAGATAACACTAAAAAAAGGAAGATTTCCAGAAAATGATTATGAAGTAATTGTAAATATTTCTCATAGATATGAAATGCCTTTAAATAAAACAATTCCGGTACTTGTAAATGACACAAAACTAAAAGTAGTAGGATATTATGAAAGCCAAGAAGGAATAGATACTTATTTAGTAAACAATAACACAATAAAATATAAGCTAATAAAAGAAAAACAAGAATTTATGGTATACGCTAAAAATCAAGCTCAGGCATTGCAAGAGTTTAGAGACATGGACTTAAACATAGTAAATACATTTGAAAACAGCAAAAAAGAATATTTAAGACAAAAAAGAGAAAGAATGAAAACAAGCATAATAGTTGCTACCATTATACTTGCAATATCACTTGTAGAGATATTCTTAATGATACGTTCATCATTCCTATCAAGAATAAAAGAAATAGGAATATTAAGAGCGATAGGACTAAAGAAAAAAGATATATATAAGATGTTTGCAGGCGAAACAATAGCAATAACAACACTTGCAAGCGTTCCTGGTATAGCTTTAATGGCATATATTTTAAATGCATTATCAAAAATTACATATATTGAAAAGTTCTTCTTAGTAAATGTATGGTCAATAATAGCAACAGTAGTATTTATATACTTATTTAATTTAATAATAGGCTTGTTACCAGTGCATAGAGTAGTAAGAAAAACACCTGCACAGATATTAAGCAGACATGATATTTAAAAAAAAGTTGAAGCGGCAATAGCATGCTAAAAAAAGGAGAAAAAATGGATACAGAATTAAAAGCTTTTTTACAAACAAATCCCAAAACAAATTTTATGCAATCACCAGAATGGGCAGAAGTTAAAACAGAATGGAAAAAAGAATTTATAATAGTAAGAAACAAAGAGGGACTAATAAAAGGCACAATGAGTATTTTACTTAGAAAGGTGCCAATCATAAATAGGCATATAATGTATGCTCCAAGAGGTTTCATTTGTGATCCACATGACAAAGAAACCTTAAAAGAGCTTACCCAAAAGGCACAAGAAATAGCCAAAAGATATAGAGCCTTTATATTTAGACTAGATCCAGATGTTTTACAAAGTGATGAAGAATTTAAAAACATAATAAAAGAATTAGGATATAAAACAAAAAAGAACATAAAAAATATAGGACAAGTATTACAACCTAAATATGTTTTTAGACTAAATGTAAAAGATAAAACTGAAGACGAGCTTTTGCAATCATTTGAATCAAAAACAAGATATAATATAAGACTCGCAGGCAGAAAAGGTGTAAAAGTTAGAGTTGGAACAAGAGAAGATTTGAAAATATTTTATGATATAATGAAAACAACAGGCTCTAGAGATGACTTTTTCATAAGACCATTATCATATTTTCAAAAAGTATATGACGCTATGGGAGAAGAACATGCAAGAGTTTACATTGCGGAATTTGAAGGAGAAGCAATAGCAGCAACCCTTCCAATTTACTATGGAAACAAGGTATGGTACTTATATGGAGGAAGTTCAAATAAACACAGAAATTTAATGCCAAATTATTTAATACAATGGGAAATGATAAAATGGGCTGTTGAAAATAAATGTGATTGGTATGACTTTAGAGGAGTATCAGGATTCAAAAGCGAAAATGATCCACAATACCGGAGTATACAAGTTTAAAAAAGGGTTTAATCCAGAATTTATGGAATTTATAAATGAAATGTACATTATTTATAATCCATTTATAAATTGGATGTTTAATATAAGCACAAAAATTTATAGTAAATTAAGCCTTTTAAAAGGAAGATTAAAGAAAGGAGGTGAGAAAAAATGATTTCAGAGTACATAAAAAGATTTGAAAAAAGAACAATAATTAGTTCAATTATAATGATTCTTGTATCAATATTACTAATAGCAAAACCTGAAACAATGCTAAACACAGTTGTAACTGTATTTGGAATAGGAATGTTATTAGATGGAATCTTCAGTATAGTACTTTATATTGCAACAGATAAGGAGCAAAAAGTATATAGTAATGCCTTAGCAGAAGGAATTCTAGGAATACTTATATCAATACTAATATTAATCAAAAAAGATTTTGTTATATCAATAATACCAATACTTGTTGGAATATGGATAATAATAAAAAGTATAACAAAAATACAACTTTCATTAAATGTAAAAACCGTAGATGAAAAAAGTTGGATATTAATATTACTTTCAGCACTTATTACATTAGTAATAGGAATTATAATAATTGTAAATCCTTTTGATACAATGGTTTCAGTAGTAATGTTTGCCGGAATACTATTATTAGTAACAGGTGTTATAGATATAGTAGAAAGTATATGTATGTTAATAAAATTGAAATAATAGTAAATAGTTCACAATTTATCCACCAAATGTGGATAAATTGTGGACAAATTTTTAACTAAATTAATTTTTAAAATCAAGAATAAAATTCAATAATTTCTTGATTTTTTTAATATTTTGATATAATATAATAGCAGTTTAGAAAGGATTGATATACAATGGACAAAATTATAAAAACAATAGCAGCAGAATTAAATATTAAAGAAAGTCAAATTAAAAGTACAATAAATTTAATAGATGAGGGAAATACCATCCCATTTATAGCACGTTATAGAAAAGAAGCAACAGGAGGACTAAGTGATGAAGTTTTAAGAGATTTAGATGAAAGACTAAATTACTTAAGAAATCTTGAAACAAGAAAAGCAGATGTTTCAAGGATTATAGAAGAACAAGGAAAACTTACAGAAGAAATAACAAAAGCATTAGAAGAAGCAACTACACTTACAGAAGTAGAAGACATTTATAGACCATACAAACAAAAGAAAAAAACAAGAGCTACAGTTGCCAAAGCAAAGGGACTAGAGCCATTAGCGGAGATTATTTATGCACAAAAAGAAACAAAAAATATTTTTGATATAGCAAAAGAATTTATAAACCCTGAAAAGGATGTAAACACAATAGAAGAGGCAATAAATGGAGCAAAAGATATAATTGCAGAAAATGTATCTGATGTAGCAGATTATAGGAAAGAAATAAAAAGACTATGCTATGTTCAAGGTAAAATTTCAACTAAAAATGCAAAAGAAAATGAAAAATCAAATTACGAAATGTATTATAAATTTGATGAAGAAATAAAGAAAATCCCAAGCCACAGAATTTTAGCAATAAATAGAGGAGAAAAAGAAGAATTTTTAAAAGTTACAATTCAAAAACCAGAGGAAAAGATTTTAAACTTTTTAAGAAAAAACATAATAAAAGGAGAAACACAATTTACAAGCATACTAGAAGACACAATATTAGATAGCTATAAACGCTTAATAGAGCCATCAATAGAAAGAGAAATTAGAGCAGATTTAACCCAAAAAGCAGAAGAGCAAGCAATTAAGGTTTTTGGCAAAAATGCAAAACAATTATTATTAGGTGCACCAATAAAAAATATAACTGTTATGGGGTTTGATCCAGCATATAGAACAGGTTGTAAAATTGCAGTAATAGATGATACTGGAAAAGTACTAGATATTGCAACAGTATACCCAACAGAGCCACAAAATGACGTAGAAGGTGCAAAGAAAATATTAAAAAATTTAATTTCAAAACATAAAGTAAATATGATAGCAATAGGCAATGGAACAGCATCAAGAGAATCTGAAACATTTGTAGCAGAAATGATAAAAGAAATTCCAGAAAAGGTCTGCTATGCAATAGTTAGCGAAGCTGGAGCATCTGTTTATTCAGCATCTAAGCTTGCAACAGAAGAATACCCTGACATAAATGTATCTATAAGAGGAGCAATTTCAATAGCAAGAAGATTGCAAGATCCACTTGCAGAACTTGTAAAAATAGATCCAAAAGCAATAGGTGTTGGTCAATATCAACATGATGTTGATCAAAAAAAATTAGCAGAAAATCTAACAGGAGTAGTAGAAGACGCAGTAAACAAAGTTGGTGTAGATATTAATACAGCAACTCCATCACTACTTTCTTATGTATCTGGAATAAATAAAACAATAGCAAAAAACATAGTAACATATAGAGACGCAAATGGAAAATTAAGGGAACGAAAGGAACTATTAAAAGTACCAAAGCTTGGCAAATCAGCTTTTGAGCAATGTGCAGGATTTATAAGAATATTTGATGGTAAAAATCCATTAGAAACAACAGGTGTTCATCCAGAAAGCTATGAAGTGGCAGAAAAATTGCTTGCAAAAATTGGTGCAGATAAAAAAGACTTACTAAACAAAGAAAAATTAGAACAAATAAGAGCAAACTTGACAACCTTAGATGTGCCAAAAGTTGCTAAAGAACTTGATGTAGGAGAATTAACATTACAAGACATAATAGACGATTTATCAAAACCAGGCAGAGATCCAAGAGAAGAAATGCCAAAGCCAATTCTAAGAACAGATGTGTTAAAATTCGAAGACTTAAGAGAAGGAATGATTTTGCCAGGAACTGTAAGAAATGTAATAGACTTTGGAGCATTTGTTGATATTGGAGTAAAACATGATGGCTTGGTTCATATCTCAGAAATGAGTGAAGAATATATTAAAAATCCGTCAGACGTAGTATCTGTAGGAGATATTGTAAAAGTTAAAGTAATAGGAATAGACCAAGAAAGACAAAAAGTAAAACTAAGTATGAAATTATAGGGAGTAAAGATGAAAAAATTAAAAGAACTAATTTATTGGATAGTATTTGTAATATATGAGGAGTTAATAATGGCAATGCTAATATTTGGAAAATTTCCAAAAACAGCACCACTAATAATACTGCTAACATTGCCATTTGCAATAGGACTAAACATATTAACATCAATATTTGGAAAAAAAGCAAATACAGTAATTGCATATATATTAACATTGGGCGAATGTTTTATAATGTCAGCACAACTAATATATTATAAAATTTATGAAGCGATTTTGTCAGTTTACTCAATAATAAATGGAGGGCAAGTTACAGAATTTATTACAACAATACTAGATGAAATGGCTCAAAACTGGCTTCGGCCTTGTATTAATCTTTATACCATTTGTAATATTTATAATACTACACCTAACAAAGGTTTTAAAATTTGAAAAAGATTTAAAAATGGAAACCTTAATAAAACTAATCAGCATTTTAGTTTTATATATAACAGGAATCGTGTTCATAAATACTGGAAAAACAGAATCAATACACTCAAATAAAAACCTGTATTATAATATACATATACCAAAAGTTACAGCAAATAGAATGGGTATATATACAACAATGAGATTAGACCTAGAACGTTTAATATTTGGCTTTGAAGAAAAAGTTAAAATAGAAGTTGAAGCTCTTCCAACTAGTGTAACAGAAGAAAAAATAAAATATAATATTACAAATATAGATTTTGATACAGCTATTGCAGAAGAAACAAATGATACAATCAAAACAATGCACGAATATTTTGCAAACCAAATACCTAGTGAACAAAATGAATATACAGGGATGTTTAAAGGAAAAAATTTAATAGTGTTTGTTGCAGAAGGCTTAAGCAATGTTGCAATAAGAGAAGATGTAACACCAAACTTGTATAAACTATATCAAGAAGGATTCCAATTTGATAACTTCTATACACCGCTATTCCCAGTTAGTACAGCAGATGGAGAATATATGACAGATACATCACTTATTCCAAAAGAAGGAGTATGGAGTATATATAGAGTAAAAGGACATTACATACCATATTCATACCCAAATGTATTTGAACCATTAGGATATTCAAGCAATAGTTATCATAATCATACAGCAACATATTACCATAGAGACGAGTATTTAGAAACAATGGGATATAATTCATATTTAGCAAAAGGAAACGGACTAGAACAAAGAATGAATACAAAATTATGGCCAAATAGCGATTTAGAAATGATAGACGTAACAGTTGATGATTATATAAACAATGACAAATTTTTAGCTTACTATATGACAGTTAGTGGACACTTAAATTATACAACAAACCGGAAATTGCATGGCAAGTAGAAATTGGGACGCTGTTAAAGATTTGCCATATTCTCATAAAGCAAAAGCATATCTTGCAACACAAATTGAACTAGATAAAGCAATAGGAGAGCTAATAAAAAGATTAGAAGCTGCTGGAAAATTAGAAAATACAGTAATTGTAATAAGCCCAGACCATTACCCTTATGGATTAACACTTGAAGAATTAAATGAACTATCTAGTTATGAAAGAGACAATACATTTGAAAAACATCATACACCACTATTAATATGGAGTGGAAGTATGGAACAACCAATTAAGGTTGATAAAGTATGCTCAAGTTTAGATGTATTACCAACAGTGCTTAACCTATTTGGAATAGAATATGATTCAAGGCTACTTATGGGAAATGATATAATGTCAAATAACAAAGAACAAATAGTAATTTTCTCAGACAGAAGCTTTATAACAGAAAAAGGCAGATACAGCTCAGTAAATGGAGTTTTCATTCCAAATGAAGGACAAGAAGTAGACGAAAATTATCAAGAAGAAATAAACCAAATAATATATCAAAAATTCAAAATGTCAACAATGATATTAGATTATGACTATTACAGAAAAATAATAAAATAGTATTGCATAAATTTTTTAGTTTGGTGTATAATCTAGGTATAAATTTTAAAAGGAGGAAGATTATGGAGAGAAAAGTAAAAGTAGTACAATTTGGTACAGGAAAAATGGCAGTATATACTATGC
>ERZ772883.344-NODE-344-length-52358-cov-10.296197_pt1 | contig 52358 bp, 74 predicted proteins | sample MGYA00580575_ERZ772883 | MGnify/ENA primary metagenome ERZ772883 (study PRJEB29015, sample SAMEA2737666) | human gut metagenome | biome: human gut; feature: human-associated habitat; material: faeces | place: China | collected 2012 ... | reverse complement strand
GAGCAATTGCCTTTTAAGCAATGGGTCTGGAGTTCGAATCTCCAGCGGGTCACCAAAATTAGCCCCGGAAACGTATGGTTTCCGGGGATTTTCTTTGATTTTACGAACTTTTTTGCCCATTTCTTCCTGGGCACTTTGGACTTGCTTGTAATTTGCTTGCAACCGTTATGCTCTTCGCTGCCGCCACAATATCGTCTTTGTCTAGGTGCGTGTACACTCCGATGGTTGTTGAGTAATCGGCGTGCCCCATAATTTTCTGCAAGAGTTCCGGTTTCATGCCGGCGCGAACGGCCAATGTGGAAAAAGTGTGGCGGCAGTTGTACGGAGTCATATCCACAGCCCCGATTTCGTCCATCAAGGCCTTGAAATCTCTCTTGGCAAAGTTGGCTGCGGTTTTGTTGCCTCTATAAGCATCAATCAAAAGCCGAGTGCCCTGCTCCTTGGCGCGCCGGAACAGCTGCGTATACGCCTCCTGCCCAACGGGGCAGACCGGAATGATCCGGTTGCGGCCGGCCTCTGTTTTGGATCCAGATATAAAGTAGTCAGGTGCACAGTTATCTACAGCGACGTTGAATAGCTCGTTGGGACGACAGCCGGTGCCAATTAAAATCAATACAATTTGCGCCGCTGGTAGTTCCGATGATTGAATGGCCTGTATCTGCTCCTCTGTAAATGGCGTTTTGTGGGACTTTTGCCGGGCGAGGACCGTCACAAACTGTGCATAGTTTGTGGTAGCGATCCCCTCTCGGATGGCCCACTTAGACAACTGGCCAAATAGTTGCACCAGCTTTTCACAGGCGGATTTTGACTTTCCTGCTTCTTCCTGTGCAGTAATAATGGCCTGGAAATCTTCCGTTCGCAGTTTGCGAAATGGCTGGTCGTAAAGACTGCTGCAGTGCTTGTATGCGGCTGCGTATCCGGCCATGCCGCTGGAGCCGGTCTTCCGGCTGTGCTCTGGCTGCCAACGCTCATAAATTTGGCGGAAGGTCAGATTATACTCGTCTGTAATTTCACGATCCGTGAGGCGCTCCAGGGCCTTTGTAGCCGCCTCTCTAGTTGGATAAGCGCCTACCCACACACCGCTTTTCTGGGCAGCCCAGGGCTTGGCTCTCTTTCCGGCCATTTTATATACTGTTCCAGTTCCGTTCGCCCGCTTTTTGTGCTTGCGTGGCGACTGTTCCTGCTTTTTGCCGCATGCAGGGCAGTATAGTGCGCCTTCCGGCAGCTCCTTTTTGCACTTGATGCACGTTGCCATTGATAATCCTTTCCGGGGGTGATACCATAAAGGCACAGATTCCCCTATAAGCGGTAGATGGATTTTCTGCAATCGCCCCCTGGTGTCGGCGCACCAGAGGGCGATTTTTACACCACCTTCCTTATTTAAGCCAATGGCATGCCAAATTTGTCGCGGAATCCGTCACTGAGGATAGCGATTAGATCGACAATCCATCCGATGCCGAACAGTCCTACGGTAAAGAAAAACAAAATACCAGACCCGGTTTTTCCGACATAGAAGCGGTGTACTCCTAAAAAACCGGCAAAAAGGCACAGGAAAAACGCCGTCCATTTGCTTTTGTACCGATAGGCTACACCGGAATTCACATTTGTATTCACGTTAGAGTTAGTGTTGGCATTGTTGTTAACGATATTAATAGCTGGCTGCTGGGCAGCCTTTTCCTGATCTTTCCGATACCGTTCCGTCCCTGCTCCGCAATGCGGGCACATGATCGCGGCTGCACTAATTTTTTGCCCGCAGTTAGAACAAAAAATTGTACCCTGTGCGCTTTCATTTGCCTCGCAATTCCGGCACTCAGCGTCGGGCGGAGCAAATTTTTCCCTGCTGTTTTCAAAAAACATTGAAACCCCTCTTTTTCTTTCTTTATTACCACCGGCACGCGGGCCGGTTGGCCGCAAAACCAGATTTTGCTTCTTGACATTCGAATAGATGACCGCTATAATTCAAACACACGGTCGAATATGCCGTGCCCGCCTGGAAGTGACTGTGAATTATTATATACTTCGTTTTATATATTTGTAGTTATAAAATTCTGGTAATTTTGCACAAAAACGAAACCTGAAATTGTGCAACTGTACAAATTTCTACATTTAGGTAAAATGACTCACACATGGGACACTTTTGGTGGTAGAATGAGACACGTAAAGATTAGTCGCTTTAATCTTCGGCTGCGCGGTAACGTCGCCACAGAATAGTTCGCTGCAATTTGCAGCAAACTATATCCGGGTGATAACATGCGGATTAATTTGAGCCAAAAACGCCTGGCGCGTGGATTGTCGGTACGCCAATTATCAGAATTATCAAGAGTGTCGCGCGCGACCATCACGCGGATAGAAAATAGCGACTGCAATCCAACTATCGAGCCCCTGTGCAAACTAGTAAGAGCGCTAGGCATTACGCTGAATGATCTGATCCCGTGCGATCAAATGCGGGAATAGGGCCCGCTGCCAAGCGGGTACATACGAAGAGGAGGATTGACACATGTGTAGAGAGAACAATACATATCAAAAATTTAAAGAATTGTCAAGTACAGATAAACTTAGAGTCATTGATTACGCTGAGAATTTGCGAGAAGTTCAATGTAATCTTCCACCCGCCGCCGGTTCTCTTCTGTCAGCTCCTCCCAAATAGCCAGGAACTTTTTGTTCAGCTCGTCATCTTCGGTGGCGGGCTGAATTTTTTTTGGCCTTTCTGCCTCCAGCAGAGCCGCCACCTTATCAATGTCGAGCTGGTCCGTCAAAATTTCTGCCGGATCCACACCAAGAATGGCGCACATGCGGGCGGCTTCTTCGGGGGAGGGGAGATTTTTGGGCGGTGACGCCTTCCAGCCACTTATCCACGATACTGATCTCTCCATCATTCTGCAGAATGTGGATGCGCTCCAGCCATGGGACTTGATATTTTTCACTATTTGGCCGACGTCAACCCGTACGACTATTCTTTTAGCCATGGTGAGAGCGTCTCCTTTTCTTCACTAAAAAAATTTTCGAGATAGGCCTTGACCGCAAAAGAAACTTTTGCTATAATAAGCCCGTAATCTTTCGAATGGCAGCAAAAACCCCGGCCCCCATCGATAACTTTTCGCGATGAGTGCCAAATCCGATATTTTGTTGGCTGTCACCTACATGATATCAGGATAGGGGTCAAAAGTCAATAAAAGATTACGCATTTAGGATAAAAAGGAGGTGAAATACACATGCCTGTGATAAAGCAGCCGCTAAATTCGTTCGGGACATGGATGGTATGCGCGCTTGCAGAATTGGACTTGCGGCAAAAGGATCTCGCCGAAATGCTCGGAACTACGCGCGAATATCTATCGTACCTCGCTCGCGGGGAGCCATCCATTATCATTAAACGCACAGAGACTCAAACGAGTCGGCTGTGCGTTTTTTCTTTACTACAACCCCATAGGACGGAGGTGAGACTGACGGGAAAGTACCGCTACCTGACCTTCGAGGACAGGAAGAAGATCGAGGCGTGTCATCTGCTCGGAGATCGGCCGGTCGATATTGCGGCCCGCCTGAGCGTCCACCACACCACGATCTACAAGGAGCTCCAGCGAGGCGCGACCGGCACGCTGGACGCCAACCAGCGCGAAGGGTACAGCGCAGAGCTCGCCGAGAGGCGGCTGCGCGAGAGCTTCAAGCGCAGAGGTAAACGAGCACCGGCCGCACAGTAGCCAAGAACACCCGGCAGCGCCGGGCCGAAGAAAGGAGAGTCCAACATGAAAACGATCACACGACCCCGACGCTGAAAATGGACGAGCTGCGCACCCCCCTCCGCGCTGCTCTCTGAAGCGATCCGGCGGTCGTGTTTCTGCTTTTCAGGGACTCGACACCACCAAGACCCCCGGCTCCGGCCGGGCCAAGATGAAAGGAGACCACAATGAACACCTACGAGATCACATTCACCAGAGAGAACGGCAGCACCGGCAAAGACCGCATCACGGCCGCCAATGAGAAGCAGGCCCGCAAAGACTTCCGTGAGATCTACCGCCACAGCAGCGCCACCATCACCGACGTCATCGTCGCGGCCGAGAATGTCCCGGCCAGCAAACAGCAGGAGCGGGATGCTCTCGACCAGATCCGGGCCATCGTGGACACCCTCGGGCCGGACAGCTACCTCGCCACGGCCTTCGCCGGATGCTTCGAGGACGCCGAGGAGAACATCAAAAACGACTTTGCGTGCAGCATGAAGCAGCGCCTCGAGAGTGCTGAGGCGAAGCGCATCGAGGCAGAGCTCGGCCACAACCGCCTCGTCGACAAGCTCGCAGCGAGTGAGAAAGCCCTCGAGGCTGCCCGTGCTGACATCGAGAAGAAGGACGAGGAAATCGCGGCACTGAACGCTCGGATCTCTGCCATCCAGCGCCCCACCGAACCGGCTGAAATCTCGGACGAGCTTCTGGCCGACCTCGCCACCTTCTCCTCCATGTATATCGAGCGGATCCAGAAGGCCATCATCGAGAACGCCGGGCAGATCGCCAAAAACGCCACGCTCGTACGCCTTCTCCACCAGTACAGCACGCGCCTCGAGCAGGAGCGCATCGAGTACGCCCGCGAGGTCTACAACAGCGCGAAGCACGGCACAGAGTTCCGGCCCTCCAACAAGTGTCTCACGCACGCCAGCAGCTACCGCGACGTCGTCGAGGATCTGCTGCGCAGCTACTGGAATTAAGGAGGTGAGACACATGAAACAGGGCATCAGCATCGAAAGAACCTACGACCTTCACGACAGGCTGGTCGTCAGGATCCTGAAGCGCCGGGGCCGCCTGACGCTGGAGGAAGTCAGCGACCTCCTCCGGCTCGAGGGCGGGGGCGAGTGGAGCGGCTGGTATGCCGTTCTGCTCAACTGCACCGAGGGGACGATCGGCGGGAACGGCTTGTACGACTCCGAGGATCCCAAAGGCGACGCCATCGACCTTTACGAAATCAACGAGGGCGATGACTGCCCGATCTGCGGCAAGTTTATCCCGCCCTTCCAGTATTGCCCGAGCTGCGGAGCAAAGTGGAGCGACGCCGACCAGAACGTCGAGACACTCCTCGCCTCTATGATGGAGGAGACCCGGCGCATGATCGCCACCTCCTCTAAGGAGGACGGCCGAGTCGCGTGGTACTGGTCGTTCATCGGATCCCTCGATATGGCCCGCCAGCTCGGACTTATAACCGAGGAACGCCGCCAAGAGCTCTATGAAAAGGCGAAGGAGATGAAACCATGAACACCAAAGCCATCCGGCAGCTCGCCGACGTCACGCTGGACAAGTACCGCAGCTCAATCCCCCGCAAAGCCTTCGAGGAGTTCGTGAAGGACATCATCACCGGCGAGAACCGCGCGACCGCCTTCAGATACGAAGCGAGCCCCATCTGCCGGGCCTCATTCCCGTCCACGCTGGACGAGGATGGCGCCCGCTGCACCGTAGAGGTCACGGTCTACCGGCTGAACGCCGTGGCCGCCACAGCCTTCCTGCTGGACGGGCCCGAGACGCTGCTGCGGCACATCGGGCTCGACGAGCGGGACACCTACACCACCAAGCACGAGATCGACGACCTCGTCACCGTCGTGCACATCACCAGAGAGGAGGCGCCAGCATGGCAGCACTGAGAGACATCGCCCGAGACTTCGCCGCGGAGATCCGTGACGGCATCGGCTGGACAATCGTGTATCGCACCGGCCGCTCGTGGAACGCCCTGACAATCTGGAGCGACATCTGGAACGGCGAGTGGGAGACCGACGACCTCAACGACGCCATCGGGATCCTGAAGGCAGACCCGGACGCCGTCATCGTCAACGGCTACTACTGCGGCCACTTCGGTGAGAGCATGACCATCGACGAGATCGCCGCCGGGATCCGCTGGCACTACGAAGGCGGCCACAACCGCCTCGCGGACTATTGCGAAGTCACGCAAGGCCGGGACGCCCTCGAGGAGGGCCGCAAGGCTGCCGAAGCTGCCGGCCTCCCGTTCTGCGAGCGTCTGGCCGACGGCGGCGATGACGAGCTGAGCCCCTACGTCTACGACGGCAGCATGGCGCTCGCCGATCACGAGAAGATGCAGCAGGCCCGCGAAGCCTTCGATAGACTGGCCGACGCGATGCGGGAAATCGCCGCCAAGCTGGCCGAAGCCATGAAGCCGGTCATCAACGCCGTGCTCTCTGCCTTCAAAAAGCTCTGGAAGGTATCGGTCATGGCCATCGGAGTGCCGCCGAAGTGGCTGCACCTCGCGGCCCACGCAAAGAAAGCCAGAACCCGGAAGAAGTACCGCAACCGCATCCGGCGCTACGTTTTCGAGGCTCTGGCTGCGGAAGGAGGTGGAGGCCCATGACAGCCAAGTGCGTCGGCTGCGGGCTCGACTGGAACGTCAGCATCTACCAGAAGATCCCCCGCACCGGCTACATCTGCCCGCACTGTGAGAGCCGGCTCCGCTCCGGCTACACCCTGAAAGACATACAGGCCAACCGAAAGGAACGGCCACAAATGACGAAAGGAGCAACCCAATGAAAAAGATCGCACTCAAGAACGCCACCCGCGGCACGGCCTTCGACTATGCCGGCCAGAGCTGGATCCTGCTGGAGAATGATGATGGCCGCGCACTCTGCCTGAGCAAGGACATCATCGAGACCCGAGCCTTTGACGAGGGCAACTGCAACAACTTCGCCGTCGCCAGCAGCAAGGAATACCTCAACGGCGCCTACCTCGACAACCTGCTCGAGGACGTGAACGGCCCCAACGCCTTCCTGACCACGGAGCTCGACCTGACCACCGACGACGGCCTGAAGGATTACGGCACCTGCACCGTCACCATCTTCCTACTGACGGTCGACCAGTACCGGCGCAACCGCGACGTCATCCCAAATGCAGACGACTGGTGGTGGCTGTCCACCGCCTTCAGCACGAAGTCGAACGGCTACGAGTCACTCGCCCGCAACGTCAGCACCGATGGCTCTCTGCGCTGGGGCGGCGCCTACATCGGCCTCGGCGGCCTGCGCCCCGCTTGTTATCTGGACTCCGATCTCCTGATCTCCGTCGAGGACGACGAAGCCACTGAGGACGTCACGCCGGAGCACGCCGGCGAGATCATCGCGGCGCTGGCCGAGCAGTTCGGCGGCACCTTCGCCACCGAGGATCAACTGACCACAGCCCTCTCGTTTATGCTCGGCACCCTGAGAGCTACCCGCGAGAAGGAGGCCCGGCATGAGTAACCTCTCCACCCTGTTCGACCGCTACAAGGCCCTCGTCGTGTTTGATACCGAGACCAGCGGCCTCGACTTCGACAGCGACCAGATCATCGAACTCGCCGCCCTGCGCGTGGAGCGCACGGCCACCGGCGGCCTACGGATCGCCGGCAAGATGGACACCTTCATCAAGCTGCCCGAGGGCGAGACCCTCCCGGAGAACATCGTCAGCCTGACCGGCATCACCGACGAGCGGCTCCAGACCGAGGGCGTGCAGCCGGTCAAGGCAGCCGGCCAGATCGCCGAGCTCATGCAGAACGGCCCGACCCTGATGATCGCCCACAATGCACAGTTCGACGCCTGTTTCCTCCGTGGCCTGCTCCGAGGCCAGAAGGTCGGCCGGATCGACTGGCTGGACAGCCTGACGGTCTACAAAGACCGCAGGGCCTACCCGCACAAGCTCGCCAACGCGATCATCGCCTACGACCTCACCGGCAAGGTGCAGAACAGCCATCGCGCCATCGACGACGTGCTGGCCCTGTTCGAGGTGCTGAAGGCGATGGACGACGAGCGCGAGGATCTCGGCAGCTACGTCAACCTGTTCGGCTACAACCCCAAGTACGGCGTCAGCGGCCGCCGGATCGTGGGCGTCAGATATGAGCCGCAGAGTTTCAGCAAGGGCCTGACTCGCCCGGAGCAGACGCTCCCGGCCCGCGTGGCGCGGAGGTGACAGCATGAGCCCGGAGATCACGATCACGAGCGAGGAGCTGCGCGAGCGCGTCGAGGACAAGCTCGACCGCTGGATCCCTGACGACGTCTGGAACCGTGCCGAGCCATACGCCCGCCACAAAAATGAAGTAAACCGGCAGCGGCACCCCGAGATCGACTACTACGACAACGACTACCTCGTGCTGCTGACCGCTGACACCGTCCGAGAGACCGAGTTCAGCGACCTCACTCACGCCCTCTGTGATCTGACCGTCGCACGGGCTCAGTGAAAGGAGAAACCAATGGAAACCACAAAAGAAAGGGCCGCCCGTTGCGACCGGGCGACCCATGCGAGAAGATCCAGCAGCCTGCCAGCATACGGATCCCGCACCGCAAGTATAACACGCCGGCGCCGCCGTGCCAAGAGGAAAGCCCTGAGAGCTGCCACGCTGGCCGCTGCCGTCCTTCTGCTGGGCGGCATCTCTGTGGCAATCTTCACCACCCCGACCGGCAGCAAGCAGGAGACCAACATCCTGCCGCCGACCGCCACCGTCGGCACATACATCCCGGACACCCCCGCACCGGCCGCTGAGACCGTGGAGCCGACCGAGCCCGCCGCGCGCTACCCTCTGACCGACGCCGAGCGCGACGTCGTCGAGCGCGTGGTCATGGCCGAGGCCGGCGGGGAGTCCTTCGAGGGCCAGATGCTCGTCGCTCAGTGCATCCTCAACGCAGCCGAGAAGCGCGGCGTCGACCCATCTGAGGCCGTCGTCCTTTACAGCTACACCAAGAGTCGGCCGGATCCCACACAGCGCGTCAAGGACGCCGTCGCGGCCGTGTTCGACCGAGGCGAGACCGTCGTGGACGAGCCGATCCTCTACTTCTACAACCCCGCCCTCGTGACCAGCGACTTCCACGAGAGTCAGATCTTCGTCATCGAGGAAGGCGGGCACCGTTTCTTTGCAGAAAGGAGTACCAGATGAAACACCTCACCGAAATGAAGCCGGGCGAGACCCTGCACCTCCGCAGCGGCCGCGACCTCGAGCTCGAGAGCGTCACCCCTGTCACCTGCGGCGTGATGCTCACCTTCAACGTCACCGAAAGAAAGGAGCACAACAATGAGCGATAAGACCACCGCGGCCCTCGCTGCCGAGCAGGCAGACACAGAGGCCACCACCACGCAGGAGGCCGAGCTGCTGCCTGCTGCCACGCTGGACGAGCTGGAGCAGGTCGACCTCGGCACCGTCGCAGAGGGCGAGCGCGCCCCGTTCCGCATCACCGACGACCGCTGTGCCGACTGGGCCATCCGCAAGATCGCCGACGAGCGCAGCGAGTACGACCGCCTGAAGGCACTGGCCGACGAGCAGATCGCGGCCATCAACGAGAAAGTCGCCGCCGCCCGCAAGCGCATGGAGAACGGCACCTCGTACCTCACGAGCTGTCTGGCCGACTTCTTCGCCACCGTCCCCCACAAGGAGACCAAGACGACGGAGAAGTACCGCCTCCTCTCTGGCACCCTGACCTTCAAGAAGGGCACAACCAAGACCAAGCTCGACGAGACCAAGCTGGTGCCGTGGCTCAAGGCCAACGGCTACGGCGAGCTCGTAAAGGTCGAGGAGTCGACCCGCTGGGCCGATCTGAAGAAGCTGCTCAGCTACACCGGCGACATCGCAACCCTGACCGAGACCGGCGAGATCGTGGAGGGCGTCACCGTCTACGAGACCCCGGGCATCTTCACGGTCGACGTGTAAGGAGGCACCGACATGGCAGAAACCAAGAAAACCGAGGCGGCCGCTGCTGCGGCACCTCCTGAAGCCGCCTGCCTGACGCTCCGGCAGAAGCTCGTCGAAATGCGGAAAGCCTGCCCGGAGATCGTCAAGAAGCAGCACAGCGACGGCGTCAGCTACAAGTACGCCAAGATCTACGACGTGTGGGAGAAGATCACCCCCATAATGAACGAGCTCGGCGTCGACTTCGACGTCATCAGCGAGCAGGCCACGCGCCACGCCGAGAACGGCGACCCGGTCTACTGGATCACCATGCAGACCAAGACCCGCAACGGCGACAAGCTCATGTTCCTCTACGAGGCCGACCTGACGATCCGCTGGCTGAACCTCGACAACGACGACGAGACCATCGAGGCCACCGTCCACGCCGTCGGCTGGAACGATGACCCCGCCAAGGCCAAGGGCGCGGCACACACCTACGCCCTGAAATACTACCTTTTCGAGAAGTTCACCGTCGACCAAGGCGAGGACGACCCCGACAACAGTGACTTCGGCGCGCAGGGCAAAGGATCCGGCGCTGGAGGCCGCCAGCAGGCCACGCAGGGCCGTCAGGGGCAGGGCTCCGGCCGTCTGAGCGACGCGCAGCTCGCGCGCCTCTACAAGAAGGCAGAGGCCGCAGGAATGACCAAGGAGCGCACCAACGCCCGGATCGTGGAGAAGTACAAAAAGCAGGATCCGGCCACCCTGACCCGCCAAGAGTACGACGAGATCTGCACGTCCCTCGACAATGCGGCCGCACAGCATAACCAGCAAGGAGGAAACGCCTAATGTATAACCACACCGGCCTCCAAGGCCGTCTAACCGCCGACCCTGAGCTCAGGTACACGCAGCAGGGCACGGCGATCACCAGCTTCACCCTCGCCAGCGACACCGGCCGCAAGACCAAGGACGGCAAGAAGATCACCAACTTCATCGAGTGCGTCGCATGGCGCGCACAGGCCGAGTTCGTCTGCAAGTACCTGAGCAAGGGCCGCCTCGTCCTCGTCGAGGGCGAGCTCACGAGCCGCAGCTACGAGGACAAGGACGGAAACCGCCGCAAAGCCGTCGAGATCACGGTCGACTCCGTCCACTTCTGCGACAGCAAGAAGGACGGCGGCCAGAGCTCTGGCAGCGACTTCGCCGATCCGGGCTATTCTGAGGGCTCCGGCGACTTCACGGAGATCGAGGACAATGGCGACCTTCCATTTTAACCTGACCGCCGGACGACCGGCAGACGACCAAAAGCAGGCCACAAACAAACGACCACAGAAAGGAGGTGACGACCGTGGCATGGCTGCAAGTGCATCAGACACTCAAGGATCACCGCAAACTGTTCGACGCTGCTGACCAGCTCGAAGTCGAGCCGCCGCACATGATGGGACTGCTCGTCTCGTTCTGGCTGTGGGCCCTCGACAACGCCCCGACCGGCAGCCTCGTCGACATCACGCCGCGCATGATCTCGCGGGCCGCTCAGTGGGACGGAGACCCCGAAAAGCTGGCGAAAACGCTGATCCGGGCGGGCTGGATCGACGAAAAAGAGGACGGGACGCTCGAGATCCACGACTGGTACGAGTACGCCGGCAAGCTGATCGACCAGCGGCAAGCCGAGAAAGAGCGCTCCCGCAGTCGCCGGGCCGCTGCTGCGGCGTCTGCCGACGCCTCGCCGGACGACCAAACGCCGACCGCAGGACGACCGGCAAACAGCCGCAAGAAAGCCGGAGGCAGAGTAGACCAGAGTAGAGAAGATAAGACAAGAGAAGGTAATACACCCCCTTCCCCCTCTGACGAGGGGAGTGACGGCGGCACGAAGTCGCTCGTCGAGGCCAGATTTCTCGAGTTCTGGAAAGCCTACCCGAAAAAGACCGGCAAGCAGTACGCTCTGAAGGCGTGGAACAAGATCAAGCCCACCGCTGAGCTCCACGAGAGGATCATGCAGGCGGTCGACGCCCAGAAGCGGAGCGACCAGTGGCGCCGGGAGAACGGGCGCTACATACCGAACCCGAGCACATGGCTCAACGGCGGCTACTGGGACAATGAGGAGGTGAACGAAGGTGCAGAAAATCAGCGAGATCCTGAACAGCCCGACAGCTCCGGCCGAGACTGGGGCAAGGGCTTCAAGCCGGCCGACGACGAGTGACGCCGGTAACTGGATCTGGAGCAACGACGAGCGCCTCGCCGGCCGTCCCGGAGTCCCTGAACCCGTCCCCTGCGAGTTCTGCGGCGCCCTGCGCTACCACAAGGGCATCCCGCTCGGCAACCGCATCCTCTGGCCTCCCTACGGAGCCGAGCGATGCACCTGCCCCGAGGCCGTGGCTGCCTATGAGAAGGCAAAGGCAGAGCGCGAAGCTGCTGAGGCCGCTGCCGCCAAGGCTGAGGAGGAGAAGAAAATGCGGGATCGCATCAAGCGCATCGTCGGCGAGTCAGGCATGGGCGACCGTTTCCTGCGGCGCACCTTCTCCACCTTCCAGCTCACCGACGACAACAAGCGAGCAGCGGCAGCCGCCCGGCGCTATGCCGAAGGCTTCGACGCCATGCTGCCGCAGCCCGGCCGTCAGGAACCCGGCCGCAACGGCCTGTTTATCGCGGGCCCGCCGGGCACCGGCAAGACCCACCTCGCCGCTGCCATCGCCAACCACCTGATCGCGCAAGGCAAGCCGGTCATCTGCATGACGATGATCGACCTGCTGGAGCGCATCAAGCGCACCTACTCCACGACCGGCGGCAGCGAGAGCGACGTCCTGAAGATCTACAAGACCGTCCCGCTCCTCGTGATCGACGACATCGGCAAGGAGCCGCCGACCGAGTGGGCGATCTCCACGGTCTACAACATCATCAACGGCCGCTATGAGGCATACCTGCCGACCATAGTGACCACCAACTACGACACCGAGGCCCTGATCGACCGCATGACGCCGCGAGAAAGCCACGACAGCATGACGGCCCGGGCCACCATCGACCGGCTCATGGAAATGTGCAGGGGCATCACCCTCACCGGCCAGAGCTGGCGCTCACGATAGGAGGAACAACATGAAAAAGGTTTACATCTGCTCCCCGTGCCGCGGGGACTACGAGAACAACATCCAGCGCGCCAAGGAGTACAGCCGCGCGGCTGTGGAGAAGGGCGTCATCCCCGTCACCCCGCACATCTATCTCACGCAGTTCATGGACGACAACGTCCCCGAGGAGCGTGAGCTGGCCCTGAAGATCGGCAGCGAGCTGGTGCTCGGCTGCTCCGAGCTGTGGGCCTTCGGTATTGACCACCCTTCGGCCGGTATGGCCGCGGAGATCGAGCTCGCCACGGCACACGGCATCCCTGTCTGCAACGGCTTCGAGGCTATTAGCGAGCTGAAGCCGGACGAGGAGCTGGAAAACAGCGAGGAGGACAAGCCGGACATCGGCAGCGTCACGCTGCACCTGCCCGCCTTCAGGGCGATGGCCGTCTGCAACCAGCACCTCGACCACGGCCCCATCAGCATCGAGCTGGATGGCAGCGTCATCCTCGAGCTCGCCGACCGCCTGATCTCCGATCCGGGCGTCCACATCGAGATCGGAGGCTGAACGCCGTGACGAAGTACGACCCGAGAAAGAACGCGGAGGGCTACAACGACCCGACGCCATACGCAGCCGAAAAACACATGATGGCGCAGATCCGCGGCAAGCAGGCCAGAGTCGCCGGCGGCTACTTCGAGAATATCATCTCGGCCTCGTGCGACTACTACCTCAGCCGCGGCCTCGCCAAGATCGAAAAGACGCCGGAGCCCATGAAGCCCCTCGGCGCCAAGAACCGCAAGGGCCAGTTCCTCGCCTGCTATACCAAGCAGGCCCAGCCGGACTATGGCGGCACCCTGAAGGGCGGCCGGAGCATCTACTTCGAGGCCAAGCACACCGACGACGAGCGCATCGAGCAGCGCCGGCTCACTCAAGAGCAGCAGGACGACCTCGAGGCCCATCACAAGCTCGGCGCCATCGCCTTCGTGCTCGTCTCCGTGAGCCTGACGGACTTCTACCGCGTGCCGTGGCCCGTCTGGCGCGATATGGCCGAGATCTACGGCCGCAAGTACATGACGCACGCAGAGCTCTCCCGCTACGAAGTACCGGCGACGGCCGGCTTCATCAAGTTCCTGCACGGCATCGAGTCGGAAACGCTCGGAAAGGAGGATGCCCATGATCCCACTCCCTGACAAGAAGTACAGCATCATCTACGCCGATCCTCCGTGGAGCTATCAGAACCGCGGCACCAGAGCGGCGGCTTCCAAGCACTACGACACCATGACCATCGAGGACATCAAGCGCATGGGCGTCGGAGCTGCGGGGGGGGGGTATTGCTAACGAGGATTGCGTGCTTTTCATGTGGGCGACCTTCCCCATGCTCCGCGAGGCCCTCGACGTGATCGAGGCGTGGGGCTTCAGCTACAAGACCGTCGCCTTCAACTGGGTAAAGCAGAACAGAAACGGCACCGGCATCTTCATGGGGCTCGGAAACTGGACGCGCAGCAACTCAGAGATCTGCCTGCTGGCGACCAAGGGCAAGCCGAAGCGCATCAGCGGCAGCGTCCGCAGCATCGTCCTCTCCCCGCTCCAGCAGCACAGCAGAAAGCCGGCCGAAATCCGCGACAGGATCGTCGAGCTGATGGGAGACCTACCCCGCATCGAGCTTTTTGCCCGAGAAGCCGCCCCGGGATGGGACGTGTGGGGCAACGAAGCGCCGACGCCTGAAGTCAAGGACGCGCCAGTCGACAGCGTCGAGCTGGCCGGAAAGGAGGAAACACATGAACCAGACAACCAAAGAGACCCGGCGCCGCAGCTATGACGCCGTACTCCCCAAGCGGGCCGCCCGCTGCCGCCTGATCCTCGAGACCCTCGGCGACCGTGAGCTCACGGCCAGCGAGATCACTGAGGAGCTCGTCGCAGCCGGCAGGATCCCGTACTTCAACCGCAACTACGTCGCCCCGCGGCTCACAGAGCTGAAGGAGATCGGGATCCTCACGACGGTCGGCCGCCGTAAGGCCACCCGCTCGGACGCCACCGAGGCTGTGTGGGCCAGAGCGGAGCCTTCAGGCCCCACGGGCCAGACGACCGCAACCTACGCAGACAACCCGACCGAGGCCGAGCAGATGACGCTCGGATCGGCCACCTGAAAAGAAAGGAGAAAACCCATGAACGAACAGAACCAGCGCGACAGTATCATGTCGATGGCTCGCGGCGCCTTCGAGGAGCGCGTCGACTACGAGATGGACAAGGTGATCCAGAACATCCTCGACCCCAACACGAAGGCCACGGCCAAGCGCAAGATCACCCTCACCATCGAGCTGACCCCGGACGACGAGCGCCGCACCATCGGCGTCTCCGTGACGGCCAAGTCTACGCTCGCAGCCACCAACCCCGTCGCCACGGCCCTCTATGTCACCTCTGACGGCAACGGCGAGCTCGTCGTTGCCGAGATGGTGCCGCAGGTGCCCGGCCAAATGAACATGGACGGCACGCAGCAGGAGGCCCCGAAGCTTCTGAAGCTCGTCCAGCACGGATAAACACCCACAACACAGAACAAGGAGGACAACACAATGCTCGCAAAAATGATCGACAAAATCGTCAGCCTGAAGGAGACCAAGATCTTCGAGATTGACGGCCAGACCTACGCCGACGCATCACTCACCCGCATCCCGCCGCACGTCGACCGCCCTGACTGCATCAGCGTCAGCGGACTCGATAGCATCTGCAAGCTGATCCGCACCGAGCTCGAGAAGGTCGGAACGACCATCATGGTGCAGGTCAAGAGCAACGACACCGTCGAGGTGATGACCACCTACCTGAGCGACTTCTCCCGCAACACGCTCTACCGCGCCAAGGCTGACGCCCCGGGCCTGCGTACCGGCTTCAGAGGACGCGAGGTAGCCCTGATCGAGTTGCGGAGTCTCTGCATCCCCAACGAGGGCACGGCCTACCTGCTCGACCTGCTGGGCCGCATGACCAACGAGAACAGCGTCAGCACCAACGACAACGGCGTCACGCAGACCGTCGAAGCCCGTCAGGGCGTGGCCCTCAACGCGGTCGTCGAGATCAAGCCCCGCGTCATGCTGCGGCCGTTCCGCACCTTCCTCGAGGTGGAGCAGCCCGAGAGCGAGTTCCTGCTGCGCGTGGATCCCGACGAGGGGATCGGCTTCTTCGAGGCTGACGGCGGCATCTGGAAGCTCGAGGCCAAGAAGAACATCGCCGACTACTTCCTGAAGAACATGGGCGATCTGATCGACGCCGGCAAGGTCGTCGTCATGCAGTAAATGGAGCGCCGGGCGGGCTCCGGCCCGCTCGGCTTTTCTGAAAGGAGCAGCACCATGAAAGAATACGAAACCCTCACCCGTGAGAAGGTCGACGTCGTGCCCTTCGGCTGCGGTATGCCGGAGACCCACCTGATGCAGGACTGGAGCGACAAGGTGCTCGACCTGATCCTGAACGGGCCCACCATCAACGGCATCAAGAAGGACGAAGTGCGGGCCATGCTGCGCGAGACCTACACGGCCCTGAAGCAGTACGAGAAGATCGGCCCGATGGCCTCGCCCTTCATCAACGACCCGACGGCCATCGTGGCCCGGGCCTTCTCTGAGCTCTACCCCGGCGTCGACTACGTCGCGCAGTACGTCCCCGACCTGCGGGACGAGACCAACGGCACCGCCTACGGCCTGACCATCTTTCCCGACGACGGCAGCACGCCGATCGTCTGCATCTCGGCCGAGGCGCCCATCAGCGCCGCTCCTGAGCTGCTGGCGCACGAGCTGGCCCACGTCGCCACCCCGGAGGACACAGAGCACGGTGAAGGCTGGAGCGCTGTGAACGAGGCTATATTTCAAAAGTACAACGAGCTCCTCGAGAAACTGATCCCCGGAGAGCCCGAGCTGATTGTCACGCCGTACTTACCTGCAGTGCTGAGCATTGGTGACGCAATCGCCATGCCTCTGCGCGATAACATCCCGGATCCACCGACGGACGACTGGCAGCTTACTACCTGCCCTGCCTGCGGCGCTGAGTGCTGGCAGACGGACACAGTCCGCAGGATCCTCGAGCAGGAACCGAAAGTGAGGACAGTCTGCACCGCCTGCGCCCTCAAGGGGCTCGGCAAATAATACAGGAGGTAATACATGAACAACGAAAGAAACAACACGACGGCTGGCGGGATCGGCTTCTGCGGCCTTCTCGCCGTCGCCTTCATCGTCCTGAAGCTCACCGGCGTCATCAACTGGAGCTGGCTGTGGGTACTGGCCCCGCTCTGGATCCCGGCCGTCATCGCCGTCGGGATCCTGCTGATCTGCCTCGTGGTCGTGCTCTGCTGCGAGCTGCTGAAAGGAGCCCGCAAATGATGGACGCAGAAGCACGCCGGGCCCTGCTGGAGCACGCAATCAGGCTCTACGGGGAACCGGCACAAATGGACATGGCCGTCGAGGAAATGGCCGAGCTGACAAAGGCCATCTGCAAGGTGAAGCGTGCGAGCTGTGCAGCGGAAGCCGCGGCCGCGCTCGAGAACGCGGTCGAGGAGATGGCAGACGTCCAGATCATGCTCGACCAGCTCCGCATCATCTTCCACCGCTCCACCGAGGAGATCGAGGAGGCAAAACTGGAACGGCTGGCCGGAAGGCTGCACACCAGATACGTCGAAAACGGAATGATCCGCGAGGCAGAAGGGGGGCGCAGCCAATGAATAAAGCAACCTGCCGGGGCTGCGGCGCTCCGATCGTCTGGATCAAGACACCGGCCGGGAAGGCCATGCCGTGCGATCCGGCGCCGGTCTACTATAAGGCAGCGCCCGGCGGGAAGGACAAGATCGTCACCACCCGTGGCGAGGTCGTGAGCTGCGAGATCGTGCCCGGAGCTGAGACCACAGACGCCGGATACCGGCCCCACTGGGCCACCTGCCCGCAGGCCGGGCAATTCAAGAAAGGGGGCACAGCTCGATGACAGCAACTGTAGCAAAAAGCAAAACCGCTGCCGGCTATTTTCTGTGCAGGAGGAGCGAAGCGACGAAGCTGCTCGAGAAGGCAAAAACCGAAGCGGCCGAAATATTGAAAGAGCTCAAAACCTTTTACACCGGCGACATCGGCATCACGGCGTATATCAACAGGCACGTCATGGGGTGCAGCGTGGCGGGAGATCTGACCATTAACGGAGAGATCTGCCGCAGCTATGACCCGATTGACCTGTGTTTTCTCGAGCTGAATGAGCTCATGATGAAAAGACTCATAGAAAGCCGAAAGGAGGATGACCCAAATGGCAAAGGATAAATCTCAGCCGCAAGGCGGCCCGGAGCTGGCCGAGTACATCACCACAGCGAAGCCGAAGGCATACGCCGGCGGCGTCCCTGTGTTCTGCGCACATGACGCCATCGTCCCGCTGAAGGATCTGCGGCCAAACCCGAAGAACCCGAACCAGCACCCGCCGGAGCAGATCAAGCTCCTCGCCTCTATCATCAGAGCGACCGGCTGGCGCGCCCCGATCACCGTCAGCAAGCGCAGCGGGCTCGTCACCAAGGGCCACGGCCGCCTCATGGCCGCGCAGCTTGACGATCTGACCGACGCCCCGGTCGACTATCAGGACTACGCAAGCGAGGCCGAGGAGCTGGCCGACCTGACGGCCGACAACCGCATCGCGGAGCTCGCTACCACCGACAACAAGATGCTCGCCGAGGTTTTCGCCGACATCGACACCGGCGAGATCCCGTTCATGCTCAGCGGCTACACCGAGGACGACTACGGCAACATCGTCACAGCCCTCTCGGAGGCGCTGCACACACAGGAGCCGAAAGGAGACCCGGACGAGGTCATCAAACCACCGACAGAGCCGGTCACGAAACGCGGCGACCTCTGGATCCTCGGGCGCCACCGCGTCGTCTGTGGAGACTGCACGAGCGAAAAAGACCGCGCTCTCCTACTCGACGGAGCGACGCCGGAGATCCTGATAACAGACCCGCCATACTGTTCGGGCGGTTTTCAGGAAAGCGGCCGCAGCGCCGGCAGCATAGGAACCGACCGAAAGGATGGCAACCTACCGAAGATTGCAAACGATACCCTCAGCACCAGAGGCTATCAAGCCCTGATGAAGGCTATGCTCCAAGATCTGCCCGTGCTCGTGGCCTATATCTTCACCGACTGGCGTATGTGGGTGTATCTGTTCGACATCGTCGAGAGCAGCGGCCTCGGCGTCAAGAACATGATCGTATGGAATAAAAAGAGCCCGGGCATGGGCGTCGGCTGGAGAACGCAGCACGAGCTCGTAATGTTCGCCCACAGGACAAAGCCGAAGTTCGACAACCACAAGGGCTACGGCAACGTCATCGAGTGCAGCCGTACAGGCAACGAGCTCAACCCGACACAGAAGCCGACCGAGATCATCGAGACGCTGCTGGACAACACACAATGGGCCCACGGAGTCGTCGACTTCTTCGGCGGCTCCGGCACGACAATGGCCGCCTGTGAGGCATACGAGCAGCCCTCCTACATCATGGAGCTGACGCCGGCCTTCACGGACGTGATCGTCAAGAGGTACATCAGAATAACAGGAAAGACAAACGTGCGCTGCGTCCGTCAAGGCCGAGAGCTGCCGCGCGAGGAGATCGCCGCGATCTTCGAGATTGACGAGGAAGGAGGCGAACAGGAGTGACGCCCTGACATAATGAGCGAGAAGCCGATCACACAACGGATCAAGGACAGGCTCGCGACCTACACCGCCATGCTGCGGGACATCGACAACCAGCTCGAGCGTCTCGACCGCATGGAGATGACAATGGCCGCCCCGCCCGGCCCTGATCTGACAGGTATGTCCCGCGGATCCGGCACACCATCCGACCGCACTGGCATGATGGTGGAGCGGAAAATGGAGCTCGAGGAACAGATCGACCGGCTCAAGGCTGAGGAGAAGCAGGAGCGCAACGCCATCGAGGGCCTGATCCTCCAGCTCTCCGACCCCGACGAGCGCGCCGTCATCCGGCTGCGCTACTTCGACCGGGCTGACTGGGAGAGCACCTGCGGCGTCCTGTTCGGTGATCGGCGGGACTACGTCGACAGAGTGGACGCCTACCAGAACAGGACATACAAGATCCACGGCCGCGCCCTGCTCAACCTCGCCGCCGTGCTGGACGAGCTGGAGCCCCTGCCTGAGCTGCGGCAGTAAAACGCAGTAAAAGGAACAAAAGGGAAGTAAAAGGAATTGAAAAGCAGTAGCGACCCGTGCTATTCTATATCCTGCAAAAGACCGCCGGACACACGGGCAACGCCGTGACAATTCCGAGCGGCTGACCAGAGGAAAACCAAATAACAACCGACGGCAAGAGGCCGACGGGCGAACCAACGCCCGCCGGTCTCTTTTTACGTATAGGAAGGAGGCGACGGCCATGCCGCAGAACAGCATCTCGGCGCAGCTCAGCAACCTGCACCAGCTCGTCGCTGACCTCGAGGCAATCGAGAACGGCGGCAAGAAGGCCATCAGCAACACCATCAAGGACGTCAAGGCCAGAGCTCCGGGCTGGATCGCTCAGGAGGTCACGGCCGTCTACAACATCAAGAAGTCGGAGATCACGCCATCGGGCAGCGGCAAGCCGAAGAAGATGGCCGGCAGCATCCAGATCACCGGCGAGACCATCGAGGAGCTCGCCATCACCTACAAGGGAAGGCTCCTGACTCCCGTGCACTTCGGCATGACACCGAAGGCCCCGCCCCGTGGCAAGAGCTACACGCTGAAGGCGCAGGTGCTCAAGGGGCAGAAGAAGGTAGTTGGCCGCTATTTGAACACAAGAACCCCGGGCGGCCCGTTCTCGCAGCGATCGCACAATATTCTCATGGGGACAGGCAACACCAAGAGCGACGGCACGAGCTGGATCCCATTCCAGCGAATGAGCAAGACCCGCACCGACATCAAGAAACTGACCACCATCTCGGTGCCGCAGATGATAACCAGCGACCGCACCAATGAGGCCATCATGCTCCGGCTCAACACCGAGACCAGCAAGCGCCTCGAGCACCACATGAAGCGAGCCCTCGGCCTCTAAGCCAGAGCCCACCAGAACGCCGCACAGCGCGTCCACAGCCGCGCCCGACACCGAGCCCGGCCCACACCGCCAGACACGCACAGAGCGCGCCACAGCGCCGCGCAGACGCCTCCACGGCCACGCACAGCGCCGCAAGGTACTGTGACGGGCCCCTCTGGCCTGCGGTGCTGGCGAGCCCAAAAAACGCGCAGCCGGGAAAAATTTTTTTCGGGCCGTTTCGTTTCGCCCGAGCGGCAGAAAGGAGGGAACGCCATGCCGAACCCAACCAACAACAAGCTCGTCGACAGCAAGACCATCGCGGCCCTGTTCGACATGACGCCCCGCCGAGTGCAGCAGCTCACCAAGGATGGCGTCATCGCCGCGGTCAAGGAAGGCAACGCCAACCGCTATGACCTGCTGCCGACGATCCAGAGGTACATCCGATACCTGACGGCCAAGGCCAACGGCCGGGAGCCGTCGAAGAAGGACAGCGAGATCGAGGGCCGACGTCTGGAGGCTGAGGCTGACCTCAAGCGCAGCAAGGCAGACATCGCCGCCCTCCAGCTCAGTGAGCTCGAGGGCACCATGCACCGCAGCGAGGACGTCGAGGCTGTGATGACCGACCTCGTCTACAATATCAGGTCGATGCTCGTGGCCCTGCCGGGCCGTCTGGCCGTCGACGTCACCGGCGCAGCAACACCCGCCGAGGCGTCTGAGATCATCCGCACAGAGGTCTACAAGATCCTGACGGAGCTGGCCGGTTATAAATACGATCCCGAGGTGTACGCCCGGCGAGTAAGGGATCGGGAAGGCTGGAGCGAGCAGCTCGCCGATGACGCGGACGACTAAAAAAGCCGCCGCGAAGCTCAATACCGCCATCGCCGGAGCGGTCAAACGCTTCGCCCCACCTGAGAGCCTGACCGTGGACGAGTGGGCCGACAAGCACCGCCGCCTCTCCCCGGAAAGCTCAGCCGAGGCCGGCCCGTGGCGTACCAAGCGCACCCCGTACCTCGAGGAGCCCATGCGGGCCTTTACGGATCCGAAGGTGCACAAAATAGTCATGGTGGCCGCTTCTCAGGTCGGCAAGTCTGAGCTCGAGCTCAACATCATCGGCTACATCATCGACCAAGACCCAGGCAGCATCCTCTACGTCCACCCGACCATCGACGACGCCCGGAAGTTCAGCCGCCTCCGCGTGGCCCCTATGATCCGCGACAGCAAGCCCCTGAAGGCGAAGGTGCACGACGTCAAGGCCAAGGACAGCGGCAACACAATCCTCCAGAAGTCGTTCCCGGGCGGGATGCTCACCCTGACCGGCTCCAACAGCGCCTCGGCTCTGGCCTCCACGCCTGCCCGCTATATCATCGGCGACGAGCGCGACCGCTGGGCGACCAGCGCCGGCACCGAGGGCGACCCGTGGGCGCTGGCCGAAGCACGTCAGGCCACATTCTACAACGCCAAGGCGGTCGAGGTCTCCACCCCGACCATCAAGGGCAACAGCAACATCGAAACGAGTTTTTACCAAGGCACGCAGGAACGCTGGTGCCACCGCTGCCCCGAGTGCGGGGAGTACAGCGAGATCGTGTTCGACAATATCCACTTCGACCCGGAGGTCAAGAGGATCCGCGGGAAAAAGTCGTGGAGCCTCAAGAGCGGCGTCTCGTGGAGCTGCCCGGCGTGCGGCTGCTTGATCCCCGAGGACACCATGCGAAAGCAGCCTGCCAAGTGGATCGCCGACAACCCGGACGCCTACAAGAAGGGCGTCCGTTCTTTTTGGCTCAATGCCTTCTCGAGCCCGTGGACTCCGTGGGAGAAGATCGTCCTCAAGTTCCTCGATGCCAAGGATGACCCGCAGCGCCTCAAGGTCGTCTACAACACCCTGCTCGGCCAACTGTGGGAAGATCGCGGCGACCTCGAGGACGAGGACACCATGCTCGCCCGCCGTGAGGACTACGGCACCCGCCCGGACGGCACCCCTGTGGAGCTGCCTGACGGCGTGCTCGTGCTGACCTGCGGCGTCGACACTCAGGACAACCGCCTCGAATACGAGGTAGTCGGCCACGGGAAGTACGGCGAGACGTGGGGCGTCGTCAAGGGCTACATCATGGGCCGGCCAGACACCCCGGAGGTCTGGCAGCGACTCGACGACGTGGTCGACCACGTCTACAAGTTCAAAAACGGCCGCGGCCTGAAGATCTCCATCACCTGCGTCGACTCCGGCGGCCACTTCACCCAAGAGGTCTATGAGGCGTGCCGGGCCCGCGTCGGCAAGCGCGTTTTTGCCATCAAGGGCAAGGGCGGCGACGGCATCCCCTTCGTCTCGCCCCCGAGCAAGGTGCCGATCCGCGACAACAAGCGGATCACCTGCTGGCTCTACACTATCGGCGTCGACGCCGGCAAGGCGACGATCATGGCTAATCTGAAGGTGCAGGAGCCCGGGCCAAAATACTGCCATTTCAACCGGCACCCCGACGCCGGTTATGACCTCAATTTCTTCAACGGGCTCCTCTCCGAGAAGCTGGTGCTCACGCACACGCGCCGCGGCGACCGCTGGGCGTGGGAGAAGCTGCCCGGGCACAACCGCAACGAGGCCCTCGACTGCCGCGACTACGCCAACGCCGGCCTCAAGATCATCAACCCCGACATGGACGCCATCGAGCGCCGCCTGCAAGGACTGGAGGAAAAACCGAAGGCCCCGCAACAGCGACGGCAGCGGCAACGGCACAACCGGGCCGACGCCTTCGACGACTGGTAAGGAGGACAGACCACAATGAGAAAGACCCGCGAACAAATCGAGTACCAGCTCTCCATCAAGAGGAACCGGCTGGAGCTCTACCTGAAGCGAGAGGCCGAGATGCTGGACGGAGGCGTCCAGAGCTACGGCATCGGCTCGCGCAATCTGGCCCGCTACAACACCGACCTCGGATCCATCCGGGCCGCCATCAAACAGCTCGAGGCAGACATCGAAGCCCTCGAGGCCGCACTGAACGGCGAGAAGCCGCGAAAAGCTGTGGGAGTAGTGCCCCGAGACTGGTGAAAGAAGCCCCGAAAGGGGCTTTTTTCATAGGCCGACGCCGGGAGTTTTCGCTCCTTTTCTCCCGACTCGGCCATCTTCACCATGAAGGAGGTGAGCACCATCAGCAAAAGAAAAAGCAGAAGCCGCCCACAGAACAGGCGGCAGCAGCCGCGCCCTGTGAATAAGGGCTACGGCGACGCCGGCGCGAGCTGGCACAAGAAGGCGACCAAGGGCTTCAGAGCTATGAGCGGCAGCCCGAAGGAGGACATCGACGCCAACAACTACACCCTGCGGCAGCGTGCCCGGATGCTTTACATGGCGGCCCCGATCGCCACCTCTGCCATCCGCACCAACCGCACCAACGTCGTCGGCATCGGCCTCCAGCTCAAGAGCCGGATCGACCGCGAGGCGCTCGGCATGACGCAGGAGGCCGCTGACGCATGGCAGGCTCAGGCCGAGCGTGAGTTCGCTCTCTGGTCTGAGAACAAAAGGGCGTGCGACGCCACCGGCGTCAACAACTTCGCAGCCATGCAGCAGCTCGCACTCTCCTCGTGGCTGGTCAGCGGCGACGTGTTCGCCGTCGTGAAGCAGTACGAGCCGACGCCGCTCACGCCCTACTCGCTACGCCTGCACCTGATCGAGGCCGACCGAGTCGCCACGCCAACGACCTCCGGCATCATCACCCCGATGCTGCTGACCACCGGCAAGGCGGCCAACGGCAACACCATCTACGACGGCGTCGAGGTGAACGGCGACGGCCAGATCGAGGCGTACCACATCCGCAGCACCTACCCCTTCGAGCTCGGCAGCACGACGACGACGTGGGCCCGTGTTCAGGCATACGGCGAGCGGACTGGCCTGCCGAACATCCTGCACGTCATGGAGAGCGAGCGCCCGGATCAATACCGCGGCGTCAGCTATCTCGCGCAGGTCATCGAGCCCCTGCTCCAGCTTCGCCGCTACACCGAGAGCGAGCTGACTGCGGCGGTCGTCGAGTCGTTTTTCACGGCCTTCATCAAGACCGAGGCGGGCGCCGGCGACAACCCGTTCAACGAGGTCGGGAGCAGCCTGCCGGAGGTGAGCCGAGATCCTAATGAGTACGAGATGGGCCCCGGCCAGATCAACATCATGGAGCCCGGCGAGGACGTGACCTTTGCAGACCCCAAGCGGCCGGCCAGTGGCTTCAACACATTCCTGCGCGCCATCTGTGAACAGGTGGGCGCGGCACTCGAGATCCCGGCCGACCTTCTGCTCAAGAGCTTCAACAGCTCGTACAGCGCCAGCCGTGCCGCCCTGATGGAGGCGTGGAAGGCGTTCCGCATGAGGCGCAAGTGGTTTGTCGATGACTTCTGCACGCCGGTATATGAGATCTGGCTCTCTGAAGCCGTCGCCCGCGGCCGCATCAGCGCCCCGGGCTTCTTCGCAGATCCGGCGATCCGCGCCGCATACCTCGGCGCCGAGTGGATCGGCCCCTCTCAGGGACAGCTCGACCCGACGAAGGAGATCACGGCCGAGATCCTCGCCATCGGCGAAGGCATCACGACCAGAGAGCAGGCGACCATCCGACTCAACGGCGGTCAGTGGGACGCCAACGTCGACCAGCTCGCTCGGGAAAACGAGAAGCTGCGCGCAGCGCAGGGGCAGGTCGACCAGAGCACAGCGGCCAGCGGCACGATCTCCGCAGCTCTGCGGGAGGCGATCGTCGCCGAGGCCATCAAAAGCATCAAGGAAGGAGACAAGCATGAGAACGCATAACACTCCCCGGCTCTGCGCCGGGCCTCAGACTGCGGGCACGCCGATCAAGTTCTGGAACGTCGCCAGCATCGGCGACGACGAGGGCGAGATCACCCTCTACGGCGACGTCGTGAGCCGTCAGCCTGTGGACTGGTGGACGGGCGAGCCCGAGCCCGGCCTCTACATCGCGCCCGAGAGCTTCATGGAGGATCTCGCGGCCGTCAAGGGCAAGAGCAACATCACCATCAAGATCAATAGCTGCGGCGGCGACCTCTACACTGGCATCGCCATCCACAACGCCATCAAGGGCCTGACCGGCCACAAGGTCGTCGTCGTGGAAGGTATCGCGGCCAGCGCGGCCAGTGTCATCGCCTGCGCAGGTGACGAGGTGCAGGTCTATCCCGGCAGCATGGTGATGATCCACGGCGTCGCCGGGCTGCTCTACGACTACTACACCCTCGCAGACCTGAAGAAGCTCCAGAAGGACTTCGACGCGAGCGAGCGGGCCATCGCGGAGATCTACCACGCCAAGACCGGCCTCGAGGTCGACCAGCTCCGCAGCATGATGACCCGCGAGACGTGGATGGTCGGGCAGGAGGCCATTGACAACGGCTTTGCCGACACCCTGCTCACAGACGAAGGCCCCGACGTCACCCTGAGCGCCGACAAGAAGGTGCTCCTCGTCGCCGGCATCCGGCACGACGTCAAGGGCTTCAGACACATCCCGGGGACGATCCCCATCGACAACGGCATCCACGCCGCCCCTGCGGCTGGAAATAAACACGCGGCCGCCAAGAACGACGGCCCCAAGAAGGAGGACAACAAGACCATGACCCTCGAAGAAATGAGAGCACAGCACCCCGACGTCGTGGCTCAGATCGAGCAGCAGGCGGCCGAAACTGCCAGAACGCAGGAGCGCGCCCGCATCGAGGCCATCGACAGCATCGCCGCAAGTGTGGGCGACGCGCAGCTCGTCAGGGACGCCAAGTACGGCGAGACCCCCTGCACCGCTGAGCAGCTCGCGCTCAAGGCTATGCAGAAGCAGGCGGCCCTCGGTGCCAAGCACCTGAAGGACGCCAAGGCTGACAACGACGAGTCCGGCGCTGCCGGCGTCGGCGCTGCCCCTAACGGCGGCGAGGAAGGCAGCGAAAGCGACGACAAGGCAAAGGTGGACGCCATCGTCGGCCTCTACAACTCCACCAAGTCTCAGAACGGAGGTAAGAAGTAATGAGCAAGAGACTGGACGAAAACCTCGGCAGCGTCGGCTATGATGGCCTGATCGTTGCCAACGAGCCCGTCGCTGACGTGTTCACCGTGACCATCCGCAAGGAGGCCACCGCCGCAGCCACCTATAAGCGCGGCACCGTGCTGGCCCTGTCTGCCGGCACCGCCGTCGACGGCAAGCTGGTGATCCTCGGCTCCACCGCGACCACCAACGAAACCCTGACCGCCAACTGCATCCTCGCCGAGGACGTGGAAGTCGGCACCACCGCGGACGTGACCGTGCTGGCCTACCGCACCGGCCACTTCGCCCGCAACAAGCTGGCCGTCGCAAGCGGCTACACCCTGAAGGCGACCGACGAGGAGGAGCTGCGCAAGGCTGGCATCCTGCTCTCCGACGCCATCGAATACTAAGAGAAGGAGGACAACAAAATGCCTTTTAACTTCTACGACACCCACACGCTGCTCATGGCCGTGCAGCAGCTCACCCCTGCTGCGACCTTCCTGCGTGACCGCTACTTCCCCACCAACGACGCGAGCGACATCTTCGCCACCGACGACGTGCTCGTCGAGTTCCGTGACGGCAGCAAGAAGCTGGCGCCCTTCGTGGCCCCTCGCAAGGGCGGCGTCACCGTCCTGCGCGCCGGCTACAATATGGAACGCTACACCCCGCCCTTCGTGGCTCCCCGTCGCGTCCTGACCCTCGACGAGCTGCGCAAGCGTGGCTTCGGCGAGGCTCTCTACTCTCAGCTCACCCCTGAGCAGCGCCAGCAGACCCTCATCCTGCGCGACGCTGACGAGCTGGGCGAGCTCATCACCAACCGCGAAGAAGCAATGGCCGCCGAGACCATGCTGACCAACGGCTGCGTGATGAAGCACATCGCCGACGACGTCGACAAGGCCGACGAGATGGAGATCCGTTTCTACTCCGAGGCCAGCAACCCCGCGACCTACACCCCGACGGCCAAGTGGGACGCCACCGGCGGCAAGATCCTGAAGGATCTGGAGGCCATGATCCGTATGCTGACCAAGCGCGGCCTCCGCGCTTCTGATCTGGTCTGCTCCCCGGACGTGGCTGACACCATCATCAACGACGCAGCCGTGCAGAAGCTCCTCGACAACCGCCGCATCGAGATCGGCAACGTGGAGCCTGAGCTGCTGCCTGACGGCGCTGCCATCGTGGCCCGCCTGAACGTCCTCGGCCGCATCATCAGCGTCATCTCCTACGACCTGACCTACACCGACGACGAGGGCAACGACAAGCTCTACATCCCGTCCGGCAAGTGCGTCCTCACCGCTCCCGGCGCTGGCCGCACCGCCTACGGCGCCGTCTCTCAGGTCGAGCAGAGCGACGGTGAGTTCCACACCTACGCCGGCCGCCGCGTGCCGAAGTATGTGAGCAGCGCCGAAGGCAACAGCCGCACGCTGACCATCTCCAGCCGCCCGCTGATGATCCCCAACAACAAGAACCCGTTCATCGTTGCGGACGTCCTGACGGACTGAGCGCAGCAGAAAGGAGCAGAGCATGATCCAGATCATCAAGGGCACCTTCGGCTACTATAACGGCCGCAAGGTGATCCCCATCACTGAAGCAGACGGCCCTCAGAAGTTCGACGACGAGCTGGAGGCCCGTCTGGTGAAGGAAGGCGTCGCCAAGTACATCGGCGAGCTGGGCGAGACTGCCGAGCAGCCCGCACCCGCTCCCGGCGACGACGCCGACGAGCCTGCCAGCACCAACACCGCGGCCGACGAGGCCCCTGAGTACAACGAGGACATGAAGCTCGACGAGCTGAAGGAAGTGGCCACGCGCTATGGCGTGGACGCCTCTGCTATGCGCAAGAAGGCCGACGTCATCGCTGCCATCGAGGCCACCAAGGCCGAGCAGCCTGATGACGGCGCCGACGACGAGGAGCCCCCTCAGATCGGCGCCGCCGATCCCGTCTGATGGCCTTCAGCTTCAAGGCGATGGTCGAGGCTGACCGTCGGCGCACGTTTCTCAATCTCGACGAGTTCGGTGAGAAGCACACCGTCGAAGGCAGAGCCATCGCCGCCGTGCTGGACGACAACGCCCTGAAGGAACGCCAAGGGGGGCAAGAGCTGAGCGTCGCGGAGTCCTCTCTGCTGCTTTACGCGGCGGTCGAGGATCTGCCCGCTCGGCGCCCGGCGGGCGAAGGGCTCAACGTCGACGGCCGCGAGTACATCGTCAACGACTGGAGCGAGGACATGGGGATCGCCACCGTGGCCCTCGGCCAGACTGTCACCATGTAGGAGGTGCCCCATGTCCATCGTCAACAGCATCGAAACCGTCCGGGACTGGCTGACCGCCGAGGTCTGCCCTCTGGTCAAGCTGAAGCTCCCCGACGACAACGCAACGGACGCCTCCTACCCATACAAGCTGGTAAACCCGGCCGCGTTCTCGCTTTTCGTACCATCGAAGGACAGGACGCCCCCGAACATCGCCGCGCCGATCCCGTCGGTCTGTGTGCAGATTGTTCAGGGCGACGACGACCTGCTCCAGAGTGCCCGAGGCATCAAGATCCGGCTCTGCTTCTCAGCGTGGGATCCCGGCTACCACGGGCCCGACATCTTCAAGCCGAAGGGCGACGGCAGCGGCACCTACATCCAGCAATACAACGAGGCGGCGGCCTCCTACTTCGTGAAGAACGGAGAGGGCTGGCGTGACGCATGGAATTTTGTGGACACAGCTCTCCGGCTGATTGAAAACGCCGAGCACCTCGGCGACCTCCGCGTCATCAAGGAGAAGGGCATCACCTTCGGCCCCGTCACGGAGCAAGACGCCGTCCCCGACTTCTACCCGTACTGGTTTGCATGGGCTGAGTTCTCCGTCGAGGAGACCCTGACCCGCAACCCGAAAAGCTACCAACACCTGCTTTAAGGGCAGCCGCTCGGCTGCTCTAATTTCATGCAAAGGAGGATAAGCAGATGGCAAACGAATACCTCTACGGCGCCTACGGCCACATCGGCGAGACTGTGGCACAGAGCGCCGTGCAGGCGGGCACCACGCCGGTCTATATCGGCACGGCACCCGTCAACCTCGTGCGCGACTTCGGCAAGGCCGGCATCATCAACGCGCCGATCAAGATCACCAGTCTGGTCGACGCGCAGAAGAAGATCGGCTACTCGTCCGACTGGGGCACCTTTACCCTGTGCGAGGCCGTGTACGCGCATTTCAACAACACCCTCGGGAACATCGGCCCGATCTACGTCATCAATGTGCTCGACCCCTCCGCGGGCAAGCACCGCAAGGAGACGGCCACCACCAAGACCCTCACCTTCACCGGCGGCCGCGCCGAGTTCGCCAGCGACAAGATCATCCTCGACACCCTGACCATCGCAAAGAATGACAGCGGCAACTACGTCGAGGGCACCGACTACGCTGTGGACTATAACTTCACCAAGGGCACGGTCATCATCACCAGCCTGAAGGACGACGCGCAGCTCGCCGGCAGCCTGACGGCCAGTTTCAGCGAGGTGGACGACTCTGAGATCGCAGACAGCGACATCATCGGCGGCGTCACCTCCTCCGGCGAGTACAGCGGCCTGAGCGCGATCGCGCTGCTCTATCCCGAGCAGTTCGCGGTCTGCAATCTGATCGCGGCCCCCGGCTGGAGTCACAGCCCTGCCGTCTACAACGCCATGCTGACGACCTGCAAGAAGATCAACGGCCACTGGGACGCCTTCGTCGTGGCCGACCTGCCCCTCGTGGACAGCACCGCGCAGGCGGTCGACACGATCACCAAGGCGATCGCATGGAAGAAGGCCAACGCATTCACCGGCGAGCGCTCTAAGGTCTACTGGCCGCAGGCTGTGGACAACCTCGGCAACGTGTTCCACCTGAGCACGCTGGCCGTGGTCGAGCTCATGCGCGCCGACTTCAGCCACAACAGCGTCCCGATGGAGACCTGCGGCAACAAGGCGATCCCCGTCATCAAGCAGTATTTCGGCGCCAATGCGAAAAACCGCGGCTTCGACCAGCAGAGCGGCAAGGAGCTGACGCAGAACGGCATCAGCACCGCCGTGGCATGGGGCGGCGAATGGGTACTGTGGGGCGACCATACGGCTGCCTACACCTACGGCGCAGACGTGGATCCCCGCGCGATCTTCGACGTCTCCATGCGGATGCTCATGCACATCACCAACGACTTCCAGCGCGAGTGGAGCCCGGAGATCGACGAGCCCATGACCCGCGCACTGAAGGATCGCATCATCAACCGCGAGCAGGAGAAGCTCGACGGCTATGTCAGCATGGGCGCGCTGCTCGGATCCCCTGTGATCCTGTTCCTCGAGAGCGAGAACAGCACCACCGACGTGATGAATGGCGACTTCCGCTGGGACATCGCCGTCACCCCGACCCCGCCCCTCAAGTCTGCGAGCGTCTACGTCGCCTACACCGACGCGGGCTTCTCCGTCTACTACGAAGGAGGTGACGAGTAATGGCAAACCTGTGGCTCGACCTGAAGGGCCCCATCCTCGCCGATACCGTCTATGTGGACGGCGTTCTCGCCGCCAAGGACGTGACCATCGCCCTGCCTCCCGTCAACCTTGTGACGGCTGACTTCAAGGCGATGGGAACCTACACGGCGCCGCTGCCCGGCCAGATCGAGGCGATGGAGGCATCCATCACTAAGATCGGCATTGACCTCGGCCTGCGCAGCCTCGTCAAGCTGACGAGCAAGACCATCGAGATCCGCTGGGCGCAGGACGTCAAGCTCTCCGACGGCTCCACCAAGACCGAAGGCTGCAAGGCGTTCCTCCGCTGCGTCTCCAAGGGCATCCCCGGCCTGAGCGTGGATCCCGGCAACGCCAGCGAGAACGAGATCGCGCTGGCCGTCAGCCGCTACCAGCTTTTCGTCGCTGGCAACGAATACTGGCTGATCGACCAGCTCAACACCATCATGCGCGTCGGCGGCGTCGACTACGCCAAGGACATCCGCAGCGTCCTGTAACAAGAAGGGCGTCGCCTCCGGGCGGCGCCCTCTATTTATCGAAAGGAGACACACATGGAAAAGCTGACACTCCAGAACCCCATCACCATCAACGGCAAAAAGGTCAAGACTCTGACCTATGACACCGACGCGATCACCGTGGGAATGTTTGCCGATGCTGAGGCCCGCAAGCTCCGCGCGACCTCCAACAAGGGCGGCGGCAGCGCCGGCGCCTGCGAGCTCGACTACTCCCTGCACGCCTATCTCGCCATGATGGCGATCGTCGCCGTCAACAGCGACATCGACGTCAGCGACCTCGAGCGCATCAGCGGCCCCGACGTCATGGAGCTTATGAGGATCGGCCGAAATTTTACTACGGCGAGGTCGGCGGCACAATCCGAGGAAAGCGGCTCGGAGAGCTCGTCCGAGACTACTCTCGAGCCTTCCACACCTCAGTCGGCGAGCTCCGACGGGAACGCCTGACCGACTTCCTGATGGAATACTACGAGGCAGCCGAGGAGGCCAAGCGGCAACGCGACAAGGCCGCCTCAATGCCCCGGAATAACTTCAGGAAATACAGAAGGAGGTGACACTGATGGCAGGCAAAAACAAGATCATGCAGGCCGTCGTCAGCTTCGCCGGCACCATCGACCCCTCCCTCGGGAAGGCGATGGACAACGTCGCGGGACACCTCGACAAAGTAAACTGGAAGGCCGTTGCCGTCGGTGCTGCCGTGGGCGGCATCGCTGTGGCGACGGGCAAGGCGGTCGTCGAGGCCGGGAAGTATCTGGCAGAGCTGGGCGACGACTACAACAAAGCCATGAACCAGCTCTCCGCATCTACCGGCGCCACCGGCGACGAGCTGGACGCGCTGGGCGAGAGTGTAAAAAACATCTACGCGCAGAACCTCGGCGAGGACTTCAACGACGTGGCCGAAGGGCTGGCCGCTACGCAGAAAGCGAGCGATCTGGCCGGCGAAGCGCTGGAGCAGGCCACCGCGGCCGGCTTCGTGCTGCGTGACACCTTCGACTACGACATCAGTGAAAGCGCCAGAGCCGCCTCGGCTCTGATGAAAAACTTCAACATCAGCGCCGAAGAAGCCTACGGCCTAATCGCCACCGGCGCACAGAACGGCGCAGACAAAAACGGCGACCTGCTCGACACCCTGAACGAATACTCGGCGCAGTTTGCGGCCCTCGGCCTGAGCGCCGACCAGTTCATGGGCTCCCTCGTGGAAGGCGCTGACGCTGGCCTGTTCAGCATCGACAAAGTAGCCGACGCCGTCAAGGAGTTCAACATCAGAGCGAAAGACGGCAGCGACAGCAGTGCCGAAGCCTTCAAGGGCCTCGGCCTCAACTCCGACAAAATGTTCGCGGCCTTTGCAGCCGGCGGCGAGACCGCGCAGGCTGCATTTTTCGACACCGTCGAGGCTCTGAACAAGCTCGAGGATCCTCTCAAGCGCAACGAGATCGGCGTCGCACTGTTTGGCTCGCAGTTCGAGGATCTGGAGGCGGGCATCCTGCCCGTGCTCGGTGACATCGAGACCGCAGCCTATGACGGCGCCGCCGCGCTCCAGCAGATCAACGACGTCAAGTACAACGACCTCGGCTCTGCCTTCGAGGCGGTCAAGAGGTCGGCCGAAGTGGCCCTACTGCCTATGGCGTCGATGATCGCCAACACGCTGACATCGCTGGCCCCAATCCTGACCGACACCTTCGAGGAAATCAGCCCGGTCATCACCGACACGCTCAACGCTTGTATGCCGTTTGTGCAGGACTTCCTCGTCGGCATGGGCGACACCCTGAAGAAGGTCATGCCGATGGTCACGGAGCTGGCTGCGGGCATCCTGCCACTACTGGCTCAGCTCGTGGGCTCGTTCCTGCCGCCTCTGCTCGACCTCGCACAGCAGCTACTCCCGCCGCTCATGCAGATCGTTCAGGCTATTCTACCGCCGATCGCCAGCATCCTTGCCACCGTGCTCCCGATGCTGACGCAGATCATCTCGACTGTGCTGCCTGTGCTGGCGAACCTAATCGCCGCGCTGCTGCCGGTCATCACCCCGCTGCTGGAGGTTGCCCTGCAAATCGTCAACAGCGTCATCATGCCGCTGCTGCCTCCGCTGATGCAACTGATCGAGGCCCTGCTGCCCCCGGTCGTGAGCCTGCTCAATGCGATCATGCCGCTCCTCTCGCCCCTGCTGGCTATTCTGGAGCCCATCGCAAGCGTGCTCGGCACGATCGTCGGCTGGGTATCGAAGATTGTCAGCTTCGGCTCCGGCGTCATCAGCAAGATCGCGGGCCTGTTTGGAGGTGGAGGCGGCGGCAGCGCCAACGTCTCCGGCTATGCGACCGGCGGCTTCACGAGTGGCCCGTCCATCGCGGGCGAGGATCCGCGCTATCCGACCGAGGCGGTCATCAGCTTCAACCCTGCGTACCGCTCGCAAAACCTGTCCTACTGGGCCGAGGCTGGCCGGATGCTGGGCGCATCCAGCGAGGCCGACTACGAGCCCATCAGCAGCGGATCGGGCACGGCTGTGGTCTATGACCTGAGCGGCCTGTCCTTCTCACCTCAGATCAAGGTCGAGGGCGACACCGACGAGGACGCCCTGATCCGAAAGCTCCGCGACCTCGAGCCGGAGTTCATCGACTTCATCCTCGAGGCACTCAGCAGAAGGGAGGGCGGTGCCTATGTCACAGCAGACAGTCGGCTTTATTGATTATGTGGCGCAGGGCGGCGACACCTTCGACAGCATCGCGCTCGTCGCCTATAACGAGGAGCGCATGGCGAGCACCATCATCGAGGCCAACCCCGACCTCAGCGACGTGCTGATCTTCGAGGGCGGCGAGGCTGTGCGGATCCCGATCGTCGAGACCGTGGAGACGCCGGAGACCTTGCCGCCGTGGAGGAGGTGACGCCGTGAAGATCCTATACGAAGGCGTCGACATCTACCCGGACGTCAGCGTCCACCGCTGCTATCACGATATGTACGCCGAAAAGCAGAGCGACGAGCTGCTGCTCAAGCTCAACGACACCCGCGAGCTGTGGGACTCGTGGAACCCCAAGAAGGGCGACACCATCGCCATCGAGGACGGCGCTGCCAAGACGGGCAAAATGTTCGTCGAGAGCGTCGTCCCCGAGTCCGGCATCATCACCCTGCGGGCCTATTCCGTCCCGCAGTCTGCGAAGGATAAGCGGAGCAAATCGTGGGAAAAGGTCAAGTTCCTGCAACTGGCTCAGGAGATCGCCGGCCGCCACGGCCTGACGCTCGAGACCTACGGGATCACAGACCAGACCTACGACTACGTCGAGCAGAACAACCTCGCAGACTTCGCATTTTTTCAAAACCGCTGCACCCTCGAGGGCGCGGCGTTTCTGGTGTATGACGGCAAGCTGGTCGTCTACGACGAGGCGTACATGGAAAGCCAGCAGCCCGTCGACACCATCACCATCACCCCGGCCAATGACTTCGAGTACCGCGACGAGGGCGCCAACGCCTACGGCTCGGCCGAAGCCGTCAACGGCGGTCTGACCGGCACCTTCGCAGCCCCGAACGGCGGCGACAAGGTGCTGCGCCGGATCCTACCCTTCCGCATGACTGACCAGAGCGAGGCCGACCGCTTCGCCAAGGGCCTCCTCCGGGACGCCAACAAAAACGCGACCGTCGGCACCCTCTGGACGGGCTCGCTGCTGCGAGACTATGCGGCGGGCTCTGTGGTCACGCTGGCGACCGAAGGCGTTAAGTCGTGGGACGGCACGGCCTTCATCAGCCGGATCCGGCACGACTACGTCAAGACGCGGAGCAAGCTATACCTCCGCAAGCCACTGGAGGGATATTGATGAACAGCAACAACCAAATGATCCAGAAGGGCAAGATCTCCAGCGTGGAGGGAAAGACCGACAGGAACGGCGACAAAACTACGGCCAGAGTGCTCCCGAGCACCGCCGACAGCATGGTCACACGGCCGCTGACGATCCCGTGGTATCTGCGCGGAGAGATGGGAAACCTGACCCCCGGCACAGAAGTCGCCTATGCTATGTTCGAGGACGGCACCGGCATCATCCTCTCCCGCATGGACGGAGAGTGGGACGGTATCGTCCCGGGCGACATCACCGTCAAGAAGGGCGCGCTCACGATGCAGGACAAGGGCATCAGCGTCCCGTCGGCAGACGTGACCGCCACGGGCATCAGCCTGACCGGCCACACCCACACCGACAGCATGGGAGGCGGCACTTCTGGCCCGCAGTAAGGAGGGATAGACATGGCCGTCATGGCATCATGGAACGGCAAGACGTGGGGCGTCTCCAGCCAGAGGATCGCCGCCCTGAATGGCGTCTCCTCCAGCGTCGAGCTCGACACAGAAAACAGCGACGACAAGGCCGGATCCCCGGCCACCAAGACCAAGGCGCTCAAGCTGCAAAGCATGAGCTTCGACTTCGATCTGGCGTCTGCCGTGGGCGGCGACGCCCGGGGAGAGTTCGAGTCGTGGACGTCACTGGTCGGGCAGTACGCCCCCTTCTATCTGGCTGGCCGGCGCTTCGGCCCGGCCAATCTTCAGCTCACCGGCGTCAGCCTCTCAGACACCACACTCGACAACTTTGGCCGGATCCTGAAGGGCAAGATCACGATCAACCTGACGGAATACGCCGAGGAGGCCAGCAGCAAGAAGGCCGGCGCAGGCGGCTCGAGCAAAAGCTCGTCCGCAGTCGGCGTCTCGTCCTCTGGCGGCGTCGGCCGGCGTCTGAGCGCCGTCACCGTCGGAGCATCCAGCAGCGACAAGGCTGCGAAGAAACCCAACAACGCACAGCTCAAGTAAAGCGAGGTGATCCCGTGAAAGCATCCGGCAACGGAGCACCCGAGATCTGTGTGCAGAACCTCCTCAAGACCATCCGCGGGGAGGTGCCCTATGAGCGCATCAAAGGGATCGACCGCACGCTGATCGACAAGCCGAGCGAAACCGCTGCGACCGATCTGGCCGCCGACGTGGAGTTCCTCGTGGAAACCTACGAGCCCCGCGTGCAGCTCAGTGACTCCGACCTGAAGGCTCTGACCGCTCAGGCCGGCGACTTCGAGCTGCGGGCCAGCATCGACAACATCACATGAAGGAGGTGAACAGCGTGAGCGACGCGACAAACACCTACGGCGAGGACATCAAACTCACCACGACAGACGCGAGCACCCTATACAAGACCATCATCACCGAGCTCGAAAAGGGCGCCGGCGAGCCGCTCTACCCGGGCGACGAGCGCCGGATCTTCGGCGAGGCTCTCGTGCCCGTGTTCGTTGCCCTCTACAACAGCCTCAACGACGTCGGCCGGCAGACGCTCCTCCGCTATGCGAGGGGCGAGGTGCTGGACGCCATCGGCGAGCGGCAGGACGTGAAACGACTGGAAGGCACACCGGCCAAGACGACCATGCGCTTCTCTGTCTCCACGCCGCAGGAGAGAAACATCATCATTCCGAAGTGGACGAAGGTGACGCCGGACAGCGAAAACTATTTTGCGACCGACGAGATCGCTGTGCTGCAAGCTGGCGCCTACTCTGTGGAGGTGCCTACCTCGGCCGTGAGCAACGGCACGAAGTTCAACGGCTACGCAGCCGGCACGATCGCCACCCTCGTCGACCTGATCCCCTACATCGAGTCCGTCACCAATCTGACCGAAACGGCCGGAGGCGATGACGGCGAGCCCTACACCACCGAGGGCGACAACCGCCTCCGCGAGCGGATCCGTCTGGCGCCCGCCAAGAGATCCACCGCGGGCCCTGAACAGGCTTACATCTACTGGGTAATGACGGCCGACAGCTCCATCGTGGACGCAAAGGCCGTCAGCGAGAAGGAAACAGTCAGCGAGACCCTCACGGTCTACGACGGCAAAGCCTTCAAGGGCGGCGGCGCACTTCTGACCGACAGCCTCGTCGTGAAGGCCCACGGGCAAAGCACGGCGGCGGCCAAGGACACGGACTACACCGTCGACTACACCGACGGCCTGCTAACCATCACGCTCAAGGGCAGCCTCTCGGCCGCCGAGAGCATCGACATCATCATCACCCGCACGCTGGAGGGCTGCGTCAAGATCGTGCCCCTGCTGGAAGGCGGCGGGATCCCCGACGCTGCCATGCTGGCGAAGGTGCTGAACGTGGTCAACGCCAAGGACATCCGGCCGCTCACTGACAAGGTGAGCGCCGTGCCCCCGGAGGTCGAGACCTACGACATCGAGATCGTGTACTACACCACGCCGGAGAGCGAGGCTGAGGTGATCGCCAACGTCGAAGGCACCGGCGGCGCGATCGACCGCTACAACGAGTGGCAAGTCGCAGCCCTCGGCCGGGACATCAACCCCGACCAGCTCCGCAAGCGGATCCTCTCGCCTTCGTGGGGCGAGAACCTGACCGGCGCCTTCCGCGTGGACGTCGTCAAGCCAACCTACAAGGCCCTCGACGACACGCAAGTCGCCAAATTCAGCGGCCACCTGACTGTCAGCCACAAGGTCGAGAGCGAGGTGGTGTAAATGCGGCTCAATGAGACCGAGATGGTCAAACTGCTGCCTGCGTGGATGCAGGAGGACGGCAGCGACAAGGGCATCGCCACCGGCTGCGACATTATCAGCCGCGACGCCTATGCACGCCTGAAGCTCCTGAGCAGGTGGGACAAGATCGACCAGCTCAGCGACGCAGAGCTCGACGAAATGGCGTGGGAGCTGAACATCCAGTGGTATGACAGCACCGCGCCCATCGCAGCCAAGCGGGCCGTCATCCGCAACAGCGACCGCGTCTACGCGAAACTCGGCACCCCCTACGCCGTGGAGCAGATCGTGGCCGACTACTTCGGCACCGGCGAGGTCAGGGAGTGGTATCAGTACGGCGGGCAGCCGCATCACTTCAAGGTGCTGAGCGACAACCCGAGCCTCGTCAACAGCAACCTCGACCTGTTTCTGAAGCTGCTGCGGACGGTCAAGCGCCGCAGCTCGTGGCTCGACGCGATCCTGATCTGCCTGACCGGCGAAATGTTCCTCTATTCCGGCATGGCCGTCAGGGATCACACCCAAGAGGTGCACGTCATGGGCAGCGACGAGATCCACATCTACCACGCGGCCGTCGTCCACGACAACAACCGCGAGACCGTCAGCATCGGCACCGACGCGGCGGTCATCTCAGACTAAGGAAAGGAGATAGACATGGCTGCATTTATCAACAACGACATCACCACCGCCGGCCTGATCGTTCTGGCGAAGGGCGTGGCCGGCCAGAAGATCAACTACACCAAGATCGTCCTCGGCGATGGCTACCTCGAGGAGGGCCAGACGCCCCGCACCCTCACCGGCGTGGTCAGCCCGAAGGCGACCGTCGACATCACGAAGCTGAAGATCAACGGCGACGGCACCGTGGCCGTCGGCGGCATCTTCACCAACGGCGACGAGACCGAGGGCTTCTACTACCGCGAGCTCGGCCTTTATGCCGAAGATCCCGATCCCGAGGTCGGCGAGGTGCTGTACTGCTACGGCAACTGCGGCGATCTGGCCGAGTGGATCCCGCCCTCCGGCGGCGCCACCATCGTCGAGAAAACCATCGACATCGTCACCGCGATCGGCACGGCCACCAATGTGACCGCCTACATCCCCGCCGACGCCTACGCCACCAAAGAGGACTACGAGACCTACAAAGCCATCGCCCTCGGCGCGCAGGCTACGGCAGAGGAGGCTCTGGCACTCGCCCGGCAGGCCATCGCAACCGCACAGGCCGCCGAGGCGTCGGTGAATGACCTGAGCAACGCGGTCGGCCAGAACACCAGCAAGATCGCAACACTGTGGGACGCCGTTTTCAGCGAGATCACGACCAACCCCTTCCAGATCACGTTTGCAGACCTGACGGGCATCACCCTGACGGCCGGCATCTGGAACAGCGGACTCCAGCGCCTCGAGTGCTAAACTACCGGCCAAAGGCCAGAAAGGAGGCCGCCCATGTATAGAGGCACCACACCAACCATCACCATCAACTGTGACATCGACGTCAGCGAGTTCGTGACCATGTGGGTAACATTCCGCACGCAGCAGCTCGCCACCTATGCCCCGCCGAAGCAGGTGGAAGTCACCAAGCACCTCGGGGACGAGGGCGTCGACGCGACCGACAAGGTCGTCACCGTCAGCCTGACGCAAGCCGACACGCTGCTGCTCGGCTCTCTGTCTCCCGACGAGGATCAACAGGTGGAGGTGCAGATCCGCGGCAGGACGGAGGACGGGCGCGCGTTTGCGAGCAACATTATGACCGCCCCGCTCAGCCGGATCCTGAAGGACGGCGTCATCTAAGTGAGCGTCGACTTCAATGCCTCGTTCTCTGGCAGCGCGGAGACCTTCGGGGCGAAGATGACCGAGACGCCTGCCTCCATGACCGCCTCCATGAAGGAGACGGGCGGCGGCAGCGCCTCAAACTACGAAGCCCTGCGCAACAAGCCCAAGATCAACGGGCACGAGCTGATCGGTGACATGACGCCGGCGCAGCTCGGCATCACGGACGACAGGCACCACACCCACAAGCAGGCGCAGGCAGCGAAGGTGTGGACAGTCGCCCACAACCTCGGAAAGCGGCCCGCCGTCACGGTCGTCGACAGCGCCGGCACTGTGGTCATCGGGGAGGTCGACTACCTCGACGACAACACCGTGCGCCTGACCTTCTGCGCGGCCTTTTCCGGGACTGCATACTTCAACTAAGGAGGTAAACCCGTGAAATTCCTGACAAGCATTGATCTCTCACAGAACGAGATCCAAAACGCCATCATGCAGCCGCTCGCTGCACCTCCGGCCAACCCGAAGATCGGCCAGATCTATTTCAACAGCATCGACCTGACGCTGTACCTGTGGACAGGTGAGAAATGGATCCCTGTGCCGACCAAGACCTCGCAGCTCGAGAACGACAGCGGCTTTATCACCTCCGGCGACATCCCCGAGGGCGCAGCAGCGTCCACGACTACGCCGAAGATGAACGGCACCGCCGCCGTCGGCACTGAGATGGCGTTCGCACGCGGCGACCACGTCCACCCCAAGGACACCAGCAAGCTGAACACGGACGGCGACGGCTCCAACGTGACCGTCGCCTTCGAGGCATCGGCCAAGCGTGAGGCGCCCACCTCTGGCGAGAAGCTGAGCGTCCTGCTCGGCAAGGTGCTGAAGTTCTTCAGCGACCTCAAGACTGTGGCCTTCTCCGGCAGCTATAAGGATCTAAGCGACAAGCCGACGATCCCGTCCGCTGCCGCTGACGTCGGCGCGATCCCCGCAACGGAAAAGGGCGCAGCCGGCGGCGTGGCCGAGCTGGACAGCGGCGGCAAGGTGCCGGCCAACCAGCTCCCGAGCTATGTGGACGACGTCGTCGACGCCTACATCCGCACCGGCGCCACGGCCCTCGGTGCCGACTGGCTGAGTAAGACCTCCGGCGGCGCCGCCCTGACGCCTGAGTCCGACAAGATCTACGTCATCCTGAGCGAAGGCGAGTACCAGAACAAGACGTACCGCTGGAGCGGGACGACCTACGCCGTCATCGGCAACGACCTCGCCATCGGCGAGACTGCGAGCACCGCCTACCGCGGCGACCGCGGCAAGACGGCATACGACCACAGCCAGAGCGCCCACGCTCCCGCCGACGCCGAGAAGAACGTCCAGAGCGACTGGAACGAGACGGACGGCAATAGTGACGCCTTCATCAAGAACAAGCCCGTGATCCCGAAGGCCGTCACCAAGACCGTCCAGACCCTCAGCGACGCGGCGAGCAAGAGCTTCACCGTCACCGGCTACATCCTCAGCGTGATCCTGATCGACAGCGTCACCAAGGAGCAGGTCATCGGCGACGTCTCTTTCGAGAACGCCACGGCCTCGGCCAACGGCAAAGTCACGGTCACGCTCGCGGCCGCGCCCTCCAACCCGATCCTCGTCATCATCACAAGCATCGCACTGTAAGGAGGCCGGCCTATGAAACACTACGGAGCAGTCGACGACCCGAAGGACATCACGACGAAGGAGTATGTCGACGCGGCTGACAACGCTCTGAAGGTGAAGGTCGACGCCCTGTGGGACTTCGTTTGCACGGACATCACGAGCAACCCCTTCCAGATCACATTCGACGATCTGGAGGGGCTGACCGTGAGATCAGGCATCTGGAACACAGGGCAGCGGAGGCTCGAGTGCTGATGGGAAACTGCTACAACTACACCCCGATCCCACCAGCCGAAGCCTCCTGCATCATCGCGCACCTGTTCGTCGAGCTGGCCCTGCCCTGCTCCTGCTGCAAGCGGGAGGACGGCGTCATCGTCATTCAGGGCAAGACCTACGACGGCAGCAGCGCCCGCGTCACAATCAAAGGCGAGGAGGTGAGATACTACGGCAAGCAACGGACACTCGCGGCCATACGAGCGGGCCAATGTAGGCCGCCCGCCCTTCGGCCGTGACAAACTGCCCGAGATGCAGGTCATCACGGACGCCAAGGAGCTCGAGAAACACACCTACATCAAGACCAGAAACCCGGCCGTTTTCCCGAAGAAGGAGCGGCTCGGTCTGGCGCAGAGGATGATGAACGAGGCCAGCGACCTCGTCGCCGATCTGATGGAGGCCAACGATCTGCTCCTGACGGATCCCGAGGAGCGTGAGCTCAGGTATCGCGCGCAGCGGTCGGCGCTTCGCAACTGCCGAAAGCTGATCCACCACATCGAGCTCGCGCATGAGATCCTCAGCGGCTTCGGCGATGACGCCTTTGCATACTGGGCGAAGATGGCGGCCGGCGTGAAGAACCAGACCGCCAAATGGTACAAAACCGATAAAGAGAGGGCCGCCAAGCTGGACGCACAGAAGCGTCACCAGTGAGGCGGCCCTCGGGGTATGCCTTGTTTTTTCGTGCCGGCTCGGCCAACAACGCCCGCAACGTCAACACCGATGGCACTCTGAACAGGAACAACGCCTACAACGGCAACAACGGCCTGCGCCCCGCTTCGATGGATCGCCCGACTTATTAACCGCCCGGAGACGGACGGCGAACACTGTGCCCCATCATCCAAGGAAGGCATATCCCTCCCGCAGCCGCGGCCGTCTGACCGGCCCGGTCATGGGTAAACACAAGACCGCCGATGCCCCCGGCGGCGCACGCAAAGCGTGGCCGGAGCTATACACGGCGGGGAGACTTTTCAATGGAGAATATCGTAAACAGCACCATCGCGCTCTACAAAGCATACCGCAAAACCCGCTGCGGAAAGCGCGACAACCCGACCGCCATGCGTTACCGCATGGAGGCCATCGAGCGCACCGTCGCCCTCTCTGAGAGGCTCCAGCGGCGCGACTATTCCTTCGGGCCCTACTACCCCTTCAAGGTGTACGAGCCCAAGGAGCGGCTCGTCCTCGCCATCGACTTCGAGGGCAAAGTCGTCCAGCACTCGCTCTGCGACAACGTCCTCGAGCCGGCGTTCTCCCGGCGCTTCATCCGGGACAACTACGCCGGCCAGATCGGCAAAGGCACCCACGACGGCCTCGACCGTCTGGCTGCGGCCATGCGCCACTATTTCTTCAGCCGAAAGGCAGCAGACGAAGCAGCCCGCAAGGCTGCCGGCCTGCCGCCCCGGCCGATGAACGAGTGGGACTACGCCGACGGCTGGGTACTGAAGGGCGATTTTTCAAAGTTCTTTTACACCCTGCTCCATTCCTACTGTTACGAAACGGCCTGCCGGGCCCTGAAGTGGCTGAAGGATCCCGAGCTGATCGACTTCGCTGAGTGGCTGCTGTGGCTCATAATCGACAGCACGCCAGACCCCGGCATCCCGATCGGCAACCAGTCGAGCCAACTGCTCGCACTGCTCTATCTGGACGCCTTCGACCACTGGCTGAGGGATGACCGCGGCCTCGTATATGGCAGGTACATGGACGACTTCTACATCATCCACAGCGACAAGCTGCTGCTCCGGCAGATACTCAAGGAGATCGAGGCGTACATCAAGCCGCTCGGCCTTCGGCTGAACGGCAAGACGCAGATCCTCCCGCTGAAGAACGGCATCGACTTCCTCGGTTTTCACACCTACCTCACGCAGACCGGCAAGGTCGTGAGGAAAGTGCGAGCCAAGAGCATCGACAACATGAAGCGCAAGATCCGCAAGTTCCGCGGGCTGGTGGACTCCGGCAAGATGACACTCGACAGCGTCGTGCAATCCTACGCGAGCTGGACGGGCCACATCTCACACGGCAACACCTACCACCTGCGGCAGAACATGGACGCCTATTTCTTCAGCTATTTCCCGGAGCTCAAACCATCACCGAAAGGAGACACAACTCATGGCCCAAAAACTGAGCAACCTCGCAAACAAGTCGAAGGTCAAGTTCGGCAGCCTGTACGGCAGCCCGATCGTCTGGATCGTGGCCGATAAGAACCACGCAGGCTACCCCTCCAACAGCGTCACGCTCGTGACCAACCAGATCATCAAGATGCTGTGCTTCGACGCAACAGAACCGAGTAACGGCAACAGCGACCGCCGCGGCTACGGCAACAACCGCTACATCTACTCGAACCTGCGCCAGTGGCTCAACAGCCCCGCGGCTGCCGGCCAGTGGTACACCGCACAGCACTCCGCAGACCAGACGCCGGACTCCTCCCACGTCTGGAACGGCGTCAACCCGTACAGTGGCCTCGCCGGTTTTCTGAACGCCTTCACCGCCAACGAGCGGGCAGCTCTGCTGAACACCACCATCACGGTCGGCAAGAGCTCCACAGACGGCGGCGGGACGGAGACCTGCACGGACAAGATCTTCCCCCTGTCCTGCACTGAGGTCGGCCTGAGCGGCGACCACGTCTGCGGCAGCAAGCTGGCGATCTTCAGCGACAACAACAGCCGCATCGCCACCGTGACGGCCTCCTGCGTCGCCAATTCCAACTATTCCAGCAACCCGGGCTCTGGTGCCGCGTGGTACTACTGGCTGCGGGACGCCTATGCCGGCTCGGCCCACCTCGCCCGCTACGTCCACTCCGATGGCACTCTGCGCTGGGGCCGCGCCTACTGCGGCAACTACGGCCTGCGCCCCGCTTGTAATCTGTCCTCTGATCTCCTGATCTCCGACTCCGTCGACTCGGATGGATGCTATACAGTGATTTACAATCAGGCGCCCACAGCGCCGTCGTCCATCACTGTCCCGAGCGAAGTGCTCGGCGGCGAGAACCTGAGCATCTCGTGGGCGGCCTCCACCGACCCCGACGGCAACCTCTCCGGCTACGTTCTGGAGCGCAAGGTCGGGAGCGGCACATGGGCGCAGGTCTACAAAGGATCCGCGCGCACCTACACCGACACCATCACCTACGGATGGACGAGCGTGCAGTACCGCGTCAAGGCATACGACGCCGCCGGCGCGGAGAGTGCGTACACCACCAGCGCCACCCGCACCGTCACCAATAACCGACCGCCCGTCATCAGCGGCACGGACGGCGCCCTCGGCAGCTTCAGCACGGCGGCCCCGTCCTACGAGTACACCGTCACCGACGCCGACGGCCATCAGGTCGACGTCGTGGAGATGCTGGACGGCGTCACGCTGCGCAGCTACACCGTGACCCTCGGCCAGACCAACACGCTGACGATCGGCTCCGAGGCGTGGCTGAAGGTCGTGAACGGCAGCCACACCCTGAAGATCGTGGCGACCGACGCCAAGGACGCCAGCGTCACCCGCACGCTGACCTTCACCAAGGCCGTCACGTCCGTCGAGTTCGAGCAGACCCTCGCTATGGAGGCCGACGCCATGCCGACCAAGGCCCTCGTCAACATTCAGGGCAATTTCCCGGCCGGCTGCACGCTTCAGGTCTGGATCTGCAACAACGGCAACGACGCGAGCCCGACGTGGGAGGACATCACACAGAAGGCTCGCACCGGCCAGAAGCACTATTTCACAAACCAGACCAAGACGGCCGCAGCGTGGGGCGTCAAGGTCAAGGCCAAGCTGCTCCGCGGCTCCGCTACGGAGACCTGCTACATCCAGTCGATCGGAGGTAACTTTGCATGATTAAGCACAGAGCCGACAGCATCCAAAAGCTGAACGACGAACAGGCCGCAGAGGCCAAGAAGGACAAAACCATCGCCGAGCAGGCTGACACCATCGAGCTGCTGAAGGGCTGCATCATGGAGCTGGCCGACGTGGTCTACGGCGACGGAGGGGAGGTAACAGCATGAGCAAGATCGTCGAGCTGTACGTCAGGGAGCTGACCCGTGAAGGCTCCACCATGACCATCAACGACGTCCCGAAGAAGCTGCGCAAGCAGGTCGAGGACGCCATCGCTGCCATCGAGGCAGCCGCAAACGCTGGCACCGCGAAGGAAGGGGCGAGCGAATGATCGCCCGGGCCCTCGCGTGGCTATTATTAAAAATTGCAGGAAAGGAGGAGCGTGAAATGCTGGTACGTCTGTATGCAGGCGAGATCATCATGGGCCGCATCACCGAGGACAACGTCCCCGCGAAGCTGAAGGCCCGCGTGCACAAGTATCTCGTCGACATGGGCTACTTCGACGACGTCGAGGAGTAAGCCCAACAACAAGGAGGGCCGCGTCCTGCGGCCCTCCGGCTTTTATGAGGTGACACAATGATCGAAATCAACATCGGCGCGCTCGTCGTCCTTTTGGGGATCCCGACGGCCGCGACCGGCTTCTGCTTCTGGATGCTCGAGCACAGGATCCAGAAGCGCGAGAAGCAAAAGGAGGCCGAGGAGGCCAAACGGCAGAAAGAGGCAGCGGCCCGAGAGCGTGCCCGTGAAGATCTCCAGATCATCACCATTCAGGGCACGTCGGCAGCCATCGCCCTCGGCGAGGCGACGGCCCGGGCCGTGCAACGCATCACTGACGCGCATTGTAACGGGGATATGCACGCGGCCCTCGACTACGCTGCCAAAATCAAACACGCGCAGAAGGACTTCCTCACCAGTCAGGGGATCCACGCGATCATCGACTAAGGAGGTGAGCAGCATGGCCGCAAAGAAGCGCCGGCGCAAGCGTAAAAAGAAAATCGAGGCGAGCAAAAAGCTCGCATACTGGGCGGCCAGCGTGGCAACGCTCAGCGCGGCCAGCTCTCTGCTGCTCTCTGCCTTCGGGCGCGACCCGGTCGGTGAGCTGACCGGCACCATCTTCACCGCCTGCGTCGGCTATCTAATCACATACGCCGGCAAGAGCCTCGGCGAGAAAATCAGCCGAAACCGCCACGGGCTCGATGCCGACGGCAACCCGCTCCCGGATCCGTCCGGGAACACTCTCAACAATGAGGAGGCAAAAGGATGAACACTATCGACATCACCCCCATCGTCAACGCAGCCCTCGCCCTGATTGGCGCCGGCGTCAGCGTTTTCCTGATCCCGTGGCTGAAGAAGCAGACCACCGAGGCACAGCGCAAGGAGCTGACCGCGTGGGTAAAGATCGGCGTCGCTGCCGCTGAGCAGCTCTACGTCGGACAGGGCCGCGGCGAGGAGAAGAAGCAGTACGTCCTCGACTTCCTGAAGCAGAAGGGCTTCAAGGTCGACGAGGAAAGCGTCGTCAACGCGATCGAGGCAATCGTCAAGCAGCTCAACACTGAGGGCCTGACCATCGAATAACGGAGAGGGCGGGCTCCGGCCCGCCCTTTTCTTGCTTGTAAAGGAGGTAAACCCATGAAAAACCAGAACACCAACGACATCAGGCTGAAGCCCGGCGAGACCATCACAGACGAGACTCTCGACGAGCTGACCGGCGGGAAAGGAGACGACAATGAGTAACAGCCCTCTGGTGGTCTACACCAAGCTCAGCCCGAACCACTCGGGCAAGCGCACCAAGAAGATCGACACCATCACTATTCACTGCATGGCGGGCAACTGCTCCGTCGAGACCTGCGGCAACCTGTTCGCCAACTCTGCGCGGCAGGCGTCCAGCAACTACGGCATCGGCACCGACGGCCGGATCGCCCTGTACGTCGACGAGGCAAACCGCTCGTGGTGCACCTCGTCCAACGCCAACGACCAGCGGGCCGTCACCATCGAAGTCGCCAACAACGGCGGCGCGCCTGACTGGCCCGTCTCCGCGAAGGCATACGCCGCGCTGCTGGATCTCGTGACCGACATCTGCAAGCGCAACGGCATCAAGCGCCTCGTCTGGTCGACCAGCAAAAACGACCGCGTGAACCACCTGAACGGCTGCAACATGACCGTGCACAGGGACTACGCAAATAAGAGCTGCCCGGGCGACTACCTCTACAACCGCCACGGCCAGATCGCGGCCGAGGTCAACAAGCGCCTCGGCATCACGGACGCAGGCGGCAGCACCGGCGGCAGCACCGAGGCCGGCCTGAAGGTCGGCGACGTGGTCGACTTCAAGGGCACGCAGCACTACACCAGCGCGGCTGCCAAGGACGCCAAGACCTGCAAGCCCGGCAAGGCCACCATCACGGCCGTCGCGGCCGGCAAGGCGCACCCGTACCACCTGAAGGCAATCAGCGGCGGCGGCTCCACCGTTTACGGCTGGGTAAATGCTGCGGACATCTCGACCGGCAGCACCGGCACGGCAACGAGCTACCGCGTGCGGACGACGGCCGACGTGCTGAACATCCGCAAGGGCCCCGGCACCAACTACGGCGTCGCCGGCCAGATCAAGGGCAAGGGCATCTACACCATCGTCGCCGAAGCCGCAGGCCCCGGCGCAACCAAGTGGGGCAAGCTCAAGAGCGGCGCGGGCTGGATCTCTCTGGACTACGTCACGAAACTCTAAAACCGCATAGAAAAGCAGAAACCCGCCCGGAGATCCCGGGCGGGCTTTTTCTGTTATGTGGGGCTTTACTCCTCGGCGTCAGGATCCGGCGCTTCACCGGCAGCGGCGAGCTCGGCCTCTGTGGGCTGGAACCGCAGCACACGGCCCTCGGAGTCATAGAAACCGCCGAGCAGGATGGTGAAAATATCGACCAGCCAGCCGATCCCGCAGGCCCCGGCCGTCAGCAGCCAGATGACGCCCGTGCCGGTTTTACCGACATAGAACCGATGGGCCCCGAAGAAGCCGAGGAAGATGCACAGCAGCAGCGCCACCGTCTTATTTTTCGGGGACGTCGGCCGCTGCGCTGCGGGGATGCTGACCGCGCCCTGCTGCGCGCCGGACTTCCCGCTGGAGCTCGTCGTATAAGACAAGCCCGTCCCGGGGATCCCGACGGTCGTGTGGCTTTTTCCCGTCGTGCTGATCGTGTGCTTCAGACCCTTCGGGCCGAAGCTGACGCTCGCGCTTTTCTTGTTAAGGTTTACCCGGACACCCGGGGCAATTTTGAAACTACGTCTGAACCGTGTACCCATGCCGTTACCTCCTGTTTGCGTTTTTTAGCGTTTAGTCATCTTTGGCATAATATTACCATGCCAAAACTGGTAAAGTCAATATTGCATAGTCATCTTTAGGATAAAAGGAGGCGAGGGCGTCGAAAATCTACAAACCAGACGGCAGGTGCAACATCTCCGGGGAGCGAGTCAAAGAGGAACGGCTGCGGGCTGGTCTATCACAGGAACAGCTCGCCTACAAGCTCCAGATCATCGGACTGGACGTCACGCAGAAGGTCATCAGCCGCATCGAGAACGGCAGCAGAGTCGTCGCTGACTACGAGCTGGACTATCTGGCGACCGCCCTCGGCACCACGATCAACCACCTGCTCGGGAAAGAATGAGAAAACCGCACGGCAGCGACGCCGTGCGGCTTTTTTTATGTGAAAAAACGCGGGAAAATGTTGAAAATCCGCCGAATTATGCTTGACATTATAGAGCAAATGCTCTATAATATAATCACAGGCAAGGGATAGCCGAGTACAGAAAGAAAGGAGAACAAAACCGCGGAAAGGAGGCAAAGCCGTGGATGCTGAGCAGATGAAAAAACTGCTCGAGCTGCTGGAACAGGCTCTAAAGTGTGAACAGGTTGCCACCATTACGATCACAATAAAGCCGAACCAAAAGCCCAAGCAGTAAGGTCGAAGGACGGCGGGAAAAATCCCGCCCGCCGTTCCTTTTCATTATAACCACGAAACCACGGCAAAGTCAAGCGGGAGGAACAACATGGACATCTCGATCAAAGTGACCTACAAAAGCGAGGGGCTGCAAAAGCTCCGCAAGGCTGCCGGCCTGTCTCAGTCTCAGCTCGCCGATCTGGCCGGGATCAAGGTGCAGGTGCTCCAGCAGTACGAGCGCGGCGCCCGGGACATCAACGGCGCGAAGCTGCCGACGCTGCTGAAGATCTGCAACGCGCTGGAGTGCAGGCTGGCTGACATCATCACAGACGAGGAGACGCTCGAGCTCCTGAAAAAGTACGAGGAACACTGACACACAGAAGGGGCGGCCGGCGGGCCGCCCCTTTTCTTTTATCACGGAGGGGAACACAATGGGACAGCACTGGAGCCATCTGACGCCGACCAAGCGCATCCAGCTCGACGCCTTCATCCGCGCAGGAATGAAGCCGACAGACATCGCCAAGGAGCTCGGCGTACATCATACGACCATCTACCGGGAGCTGAAGCGATGCACCTATGAGCACCTGAACAGCGACTACACCACCGAGACCAGATACAACCCGGACGGAGCGCAGGCCCGCTATGAGGCCAACCTCCGCGCAAAGGGCCCGGAGCTGAAGATCGGCAACGACTACGAGCTGGCCGACTACCTGATCGCCAAGATCCGCGACGAGAAGTACAGCCCGGAGGCTGCGATCGGTGAGGCTGAGGTCAAGGGCTGGCCCTTCAAGACCCATATCTGCGCGAGCACCGCCTACAACTACATCCGCGGCGAGATCTTCGGCGACGAGCTGACCGTCTCCATGTTGCCGCAGCACGGCAAGCGCCACCAGCCGGAACGCCCGGCCGGATCTATGCCGCGCAAACCTGCGGGCCGGAGCATCGAGGAGCGGCCCGAGCACATCAACGACCGCAGCACCTTCGGACACTGGGAGATGGACAGCGTCGAAAGCTGCCAAGGCGTCAGCAACACCTACATCGTGATGACCGAGCGGAAAACGCGCTGGGAGCTCATTATACCGTCGCCGGACAAGACGGCCGCCAGCGTCGTCGCTGCGATCGACGGGCTCGAGGCCAAGTACGGCGACCTGTTCCCAAAGGTATTCAGATCCATCACCTGCGACAACGGCTGCGAGTTTGCCGACGCTGCCGGGATTGAGCGAAGCGCAAGCGGCAAGGGCGCCCGCACCGAGGTCTACTACTGCCACCCCTACCGGCCGAGTGAGCGCGGATCTAACGAAAACCAAAACGGCCTAATCCGGCGGCACGTTCCGAAGGGCACCGACCTCAGCACAATCTCAGACGAGGAAACCAAGCGGATCGAGGCGTGGCTCAACAACTACCCGCGGAAAATGTTCGGTTATCTGTGCTCCGAGCAGCTTTTCCGCGAGGAAATGGCCCTCATTCTGGCCTCGTAAAATTATTTTTGCTTTTTTGTGCATTTACTCTTGACAAACGGCCCTCGCTCGCGGGGACAACGCATCGGAGGCGCTTAGGACACGATGGAAAAGGCGCAGCCAGGATGCATTGGAGCGCTACCGTAACAATCTCAAGCCCGGCCCTGAGCCCTAGTGCCACGAAAGGAGGTGACACGCTATGAAGCCAAAAGTAGGAACCATGTCCCTGCAGGATGTCTGCACTGCTTTCAGGGAAGCCGGAATCCGCACATCTCCAGACACTATCGCCAATGGCATCATTGATGGATACTATCCCTTCGGGCGGCTTATTAAAGTGGGGCCCAACGGCAACCGCCGCTTTGAGATCCTAGCAAAAGATGTGAGCGATTGGCTGGCCAGCAAGGCCACCGCATGGGAGCCGGAAGATGGGGAGGCCAACATTCCATGATTCGCTACTACAATTTCGAAGTCTACACCGAGTCCGAAGCAACCGGCCTAGTCCGCACCCGCACCATCCGCGCCACCAGCTCTGAGCATGCGGAGCGGATGGTGGAAAGGGAGCTGCGGAAGGGGTGGAGGATAGTCGGCGTCGTACGTCAATTTAAAGGAGAAGATAAAAAATGGAAAAAGGAAAAGCAATCCGCCAACTAAAATCCCTGCGCAAGGACGCAGAGGAACATCTGCTGCACGATGTGAGAGATGGCGATGCGGCAGGCAGTGTTTGGGCGCAGGACGTCGAGGCGTTGACAGCCGGGATCCAGGTACTATCCGCCCGAGAGGCAGACCGCACCGGTCGGCTACGGCGGGACAGCAAGATGCTGGGTCAGGTCCTGGACGTAGTCGCCGATATGGTGTATCAGGACAGCCGCCCCATGTTTGACGCCATTGTGGCATACTGGCGCCGTGGCAAGCGGGCGGTGACCCCGATCGAAATTGCTGCCCTGAATGGGTACCGGGAGATCTGCCGCCAGGGCGCAAACCCCAACAATCTGAACAGCAGGCGGGAGATCGTCAGTCGAGTGTTGCTATTGATGCTGGAGGACGTGCATCCGGAAGCCGGAAAGGAAGCGGAGGCTGACGGAGGTGACAATAATGAACAGGACTGACGCAATCGCCCAACTCCAATCCCTCCGCCAGGAGGCCCAGGCCAGGGCCTACCCCCGGAGCCGCCTGGCAATCCAGGAGTACATGGATCCTGGTACCGCCGCCGACGATGTTGTGGCCCTAGGCATGGCCATCAGGGCGCTACAAGCCCCTGCCCGGCGGCGTATGCCCCTCTGGGCTTGCGTGCTGTGGTGCGCGGCAGCCGCCATTATCGTGGCGGCGTGCGTGATCTATTGTTTGTAGGAGCATTCCTGTAATCCGTAAAACGTGCCAATTGAAAAAAGAAGAACCTCA
>ERZ772883.343-NODE-343-length-52446-cov-26.317039_pt1 | contig 52446 bp, 59 predicted proteins | sample MGYA00580575_ERZ772883 | MGnify/ENA primary metagenome ERZ772883 (study PRJEB29015, sample SAMEA2737666) | human gut metagenome | biome: human gut; feature: human-associated habitat; material: faeces | place: China | collected 2012 ... | reverse complement strand
GGTCAAGGTATTCCTGTCGTGCCTGTTCCCGTTCTGCCTCGGTCGGTGCCGTTTTGTACCGGGAATAGAGCTGCCGGTTCAGCATGGCGTCGAGCTTCTGCTCCAAGCCATGACGGATTTCTTCTTCGTAAGCATCTTCGCCCCGCAGATGGTACATGGCGAGGTCGAGAAACAGGTCATAGGGGATTTGCACAGTTTTCATGTTACTTCGCTCCTTTCCGCGACGGTCGCAACGATTGCGACGGTTGTTTTGGCGGTATCAGATTTACCGTTGCAACCGTCGCAGCCGTCGCGCGGCTTATTAGCTTTCAGCATCATAGGTCAGCGTGATACGCCGTCCTTCATGACGAACCTTGTTCTCATAGCGGACATGGTATTCGTCCAGCAGCCTGCCAGATTTGACATTCAGATATTTGCTCAGAGCGTTTGCAGCCATACCGACATGAACGGCGTCGGCAAGCGCAGAGGGAGATCCTGTCCAGATTGGATGTTCTGCGGATAGTAGTCCAGCGACAGCATCCAGAACATGATCGGGCGGCTCTTTGTGCAGCTCGTTCTCCACCTTCTCAAGATTCCAGATCTGCGTATCGGCATCCTTTTTCAGATAGAGGATCTGATCCTGCTGGTCGCGCCCCACCACATCGATAGTTGCCTCCAACGCCGTTCGCTTTTTCTTCTGCATGAGAAGCGACCCGTCCGCACAGCCGAGCAACCCTGTCGTACCGGAGATCATTTCAAAGCTGTCACCGGCAGGCTGCTTGCGAGTGTGGTGGACGGTCAAAACGCAGATGCAGTGCTTGTCGGCAAACTGCTTGAGCCGACCGATGATCTCATAATCGCTGGCGTAGCTGTACGCCTCGCCGCCGACTTCCCGGATTTTCTGCATGGTGTCAATGATAATGAGTTTGGCGTCGGGATGTTCTCGCACGAAGTTCTCAAGCTGCTCGTCCAGCCCGTTTCCAATCTTGCCCGCAGCGGTTGCAAAGTGCAGCCGGTCGGTGTCGTTGACGCCGTACATCATAAACATTCGGCTCTGGATGCGCTGAAAATCGTCCTCCAACGCAAGGTACAGCACCGTGCCGGGGTGGACTTCGTAGCCCCACAGGGCTTCACCCGTGCTGACATGATAGGCGATCTGCGCCACCAGAAACGACTTTCCGATCTTCGGCGCTCCTGCGAGAATGTACGCACCCGCGTAGAGCAAGCCGTCGATGATCGGCGGTCGGCTCTGATACGCGGTCTGGTACAGCTCTGTCATGGAGATCGTGTGCAGGTAATGCGGATTGGTCAGACGCTGCATCCTGCGGTAGATTTCGTCAAGACTTTCCGCACTGCTTTGAAAATCACCGTTGATTTCTTCTTCAAAAGCGGATATACTGTTCTCAGTTGAATTGTGAAGCGACTGCCCATCATCTGCGCCAACAGATGTGTCCGGGGCGGTCGTTTTCTTTTTGCAGATTTCATTCTCCATAGGCATTTTCCTCCTTCATGCCGTCCATGATGGCGGCAATCATTTCAATCACGTCCAGCAGCTCATCGTTCACGCTGCCGCCTGCTTCAATGCGTCGCAACCCGTCCAGCACGGCGGCAAGCTGGCCGCGCAGCGCCTTGTAAACTCTCGGATTGCCCTGTACCACCACATCCCTGCAAGTCAGGCGGCGGGTGATGTAATCCTGCTTCGTCAGCCCGGAGAGACTGACAAAGGTTTCAATTTGTGCGTCTTCTTCCGGGGAGACCCGGAAAGCAACGGTCTTGTTGCGCCAGCGGTTGTGATTGTCCCGGTTTTTCAGTGACATTTTAATTGCTCCTTTCGACGTTCAATTTATCTGCCATTTCCTTTTGCACAGTAGGAAACAGGTGCGCGTACCGGTAGGTGATCTCCACGCTTTCGTGTCCAACGCGATTGCCGATGGCAACGGCAGAATAGCCCATGTTGATAAGTAGGGAAACGTGGCTGTGTCTCAAATCGTGGATTCTGATGACTTTGACACCCGACGCCTTGCAGCCAAACGCCATGCCGCGCTTCAAGGCATACTTGGATAGTGGAAAAATGCGGCTGTCCGATTCCAGTCCGTAAAGCTGCTTGAAGTAGTCCTGTATCTCGTCGCAGAGGAAGTCAGGCATCTGGATCACGCGGTTGCTTTTCTTCGTTTTCGGCGTGGTGATAACGTCCTTGCCCTGTAGCCGCTGATAGGATTTATTGATGCGGAGCGTTTTCTTCTCAAAATCGAAGTCCGCAGGCGTCAGTGCCAGCAGCTCACCCTCGCGGATGCCACACCAGTACAGGATTTCAAAGGCGTAGTACAGCATGGGCTTGTCCATCATGGCGTCGATGAATTTTAGGTATTCTTCCTTCGTCCAGAACAGCATTTCCTTCGGCTGCTCGCTGCCCATATTCCCGGCCTTTGCAGCGGGATTGATCTGTAAGCCGTAATACTTGATGGCGTGGTTGAAAATACAGCTCAGTTGGGTATGAACGTTCTTGAGATAGTCCGGGGAATAGCTTTCGCCGCTTGACTTGGTGTGCTGCCGTATCTCGTTCTGCCAGTCGATCACATCACGGGCGGTGATTTCCGAGAGCTTGCGCTTCTTGAAATACGGCAGGATCTTTGTGCGGATGATATGCTCCTTGCTGAGCCATGTGTTGAGCTTCAGCTTGGGCTTGACGTCCTTTTCATAGAGCGCCACAAAGCTCTCGAAGCTCATATTGACATCAGCCTGCTTCTGCATCAGAAACTCGCGTTCCCATGCCTGAGCCTCTTTCTTGGTCGCAAAACCGCGCTTCAATTTCTGCTGGCGCTCACCGCGCCAGTCGGTATAGCGAAACTGCACATACCATGAGCCATTCTTCTTGTCCTTAAACGCTGCCATTCAATTCCCTTCTTTCCTTCGGTTCTCTCGTTCCGTAGAACTTCTCATGGAAGAACTTGCGGTCGATCCTGCCTGCAATGGTGATGCAGCCGGTCTTTCGCAGCTCTTTGTTCAACTCACGAATGAGCTTATACGCATACGGAACCGATACGCCAAGCTCTTCCGCAACTTCATTTACTCTCATAAAAATTTCTCCTGCCATAGGCAAAATACCTTCCTTTCCTGATTTGTGGTTGATTGCTTCGCCGTTCTATCCGCAGGACTCTGACAGGCAACCCTTTTCGGCGCTGTGCCGTTTTCTTTTCTCCTTGGCACGCTCATTTCATCGCCTGCTTCCCCGGAGAAAGTATCCCTTGGACGGTCATTCAGTTTGGCTCTTTTGGATTTCACCCCCCTCTCACCTTACAACGGACATTTTTTCTGCATTTGTTGACTATCCTAATTGTAAAATTTATATGAATTAAGCTAAAATGCTTAGCTTACAGATATTGTACTATACATATTAGTTTAAGTCAAGCTGGTTTGTAGAAAAATATTAAATAAATTTGTTTATATTCTTCTTGACAAATTAAACATATCTGCTATACTCATTATCAAAGACAACCGACACAGGAGATGGCTATTATGGCGATTGGTGAACGCATCCACTTTTTCCGCACGATGCGGGGCATGACACAGAAATACCTTGGCATGGCGCTGGGCTTTCCGGAGAAATCCGCAGATGTCCGCCTTGCGCAGTACGAGAATGGTTCCAGAACGCCCAAAGCGGACGTGACCGCTGCGCTGGCACAGGCGCTTGACGTTTCGCCCAAGGCGCTGGATGTACCGGACATTGACTCCTATGTGGGGCTGATGCACACGCTGTTCACACTGGAAGACCGCTACGGTCTTGAGGTCTGCGAGTGTGAGGATGAGGTGCATCTGCGCGTTCATATCCACAAAGGACGCGACGCAGCGGAGCTTCACAGGATGCTTTCCGCATGGGGTGCGATTGCCGCCAAGCTGAAAGCGGGGGAGATCACCAAAGAAGAATATGACCGTTGGCGCTACCGCTACCCTGAACTTGACACCTCCGGTCAGTGGCACAAGATCACGCCGTCGCAGGAACTTAGTGATATGCTCCTTGCCGACCTCAAAGAACACACGGGAAAATGATGTTCAGGCACTCTTGACAAATTATCAAATTAATATTATTATAATATTAATTTGATAATTTGGAGGGATAATACATGGCGACTAATCTAATGAACGTATTCAAGACTGTGGATCTTCAGGGAGTTGGAAAAACCGCTGCAAATATTGTTTCTCTTGCGTTTAAGCCAAACAAAAAAACGGGGGCTAAAATTGCACGAGCTGTATTAGATGATGGAACAACTTTAATAAAGACCGTAACCGCTTCTGGAGTTGTTTCCGAAACAATTCATCGACTTCCTGAAATCACCTCAACAGTTCAAAGAAACGAAGTAATCAAAGATCTCTGCAAACAAAAAAATAATCAAGAAACCATTGCAGCAATGCTAGATATTTCACAATCCACCGTTTCAAGTGTTTTGCGCAAGAGATAATACTCTTGACTAAATAAAAGGCTCTGCCGACCTTCTTTTACAGAAAGTCAGCAGAGCCTTTTTCGCTCTCAATATAGGATTGGATGCGATAGCAAACCTGCAAACCATTCGCTTGCCAAAACAAGAACAAACAAAATGGCTTTGGTATCTGCTATCATTTTGCTATCAAACAGGAAATGAGATTTTCAAAAAGTGAGTGGTTTCAAGGCTTTTCAGCCCATCATATTCACTTTTTTCTTATTCCCACTCCACGGTGGCGGGAGGCTTGGAGGTGATGTCGTAGCAGATGCGATTGATGTGCTTGACCTCGCCCACAATGCGGCCGGAGACCTTATCCAGCAGCTCGTAGGGCAGGCGGGACCACGTGGCGGTCATGAAGTCCTGAGACTGCACCGCCCGCAGGGCCAGCGTGTAGTCGTAGGTGCGTTCGTCGCCCATGACACCCACACTGCGCAGATCGGTGAGCACGGCGAAGAACTGGCTGGTGGTGCGGTCCAGGCCCGCCAGCTTCATCTCCTCGCGGAAGATGGCGTCGGCGTCCCGCAGGATGGACAGCTTTTCCTCGGTGATCTCGCCGATGACGCGGATGGCAAGGCCCGGGCCGGGGAAGGGCTGACGCCATACCAGCTCGTCTGGCAGGCCCAGCTCGGTGCCCAGCTGCCGTACCTCGTCCTTGAACAGACGGCGCAGAGGCTCCACGATCTCCTTGAAATCCACGCAGTCGGGCAAGCCGCCCACATTGTGGTGGCTCTTGATGACGGCAGATTCGCCGCCGAGACCGGACTCCACCACGTCGGGATAGATGGTGCCCTGAGCCAGGAAATCCACGGCACCGATCTTCTTGGCCTCCTCCTCAAAGACGCGGATGAATTCCTCACCGATGATCTTACGCTTGCGCTCCGGCTCGGTGACGCCCGCCAGCTTGCCCAGGAAGCGGGGGCCGGCATTGACGCGGCGGACATCCACGTGGAACTGGTGCTTCATGACCTGCTCCACCTGATCGCCCTCGTCCTTGCGCAGCAGACCGTGATCCACAAAGATACAGGTCAGCTGATCGCCCACGGCACGCTGCAGCAGGGCCGCGGCCACGGAGCTGTCCACGCCGCCGGACAAAGCCAGCAGCACACGGCCGCTGCCGATCTTGCGGCGGCACTCCGCCACAGCCTCCTCCAGATAGTTGGCCATGGACCACTCCCGCTGGAAGCCGCAGATGCGGTACAGGAAGTTCTGCAAAATCTCCTTGCCGTATTCGGTGTGCAGCACCTCGGGGTGGAACTGCACGCCGTACAGGTTCTTCTCGGCGCAGCACACAGCGGCGTGCCGGCAGCCGTCAGTATGAGCGATGGCACGGAAACCAGGGGCCAGCTGCTCCACCTCCACGCCGTGGCTCATCCAGCACACGGAGGTCTCCGGCACGTCTTCGAACAGGGGGGAGACGTCGTGGGTCAGCTGGATCTTGCCGTACTCGCGGGTCTCGGCCTTGCGGCACTGACCGCCCAGCAGGTGCATCATCAGCTGCTGGCCGTAGCAAATGCCCAGCACGGGGATGCCCATCTCGAACAGGGCCTTGTCCACCATGGGGGCGTTGGGCTCGAACACGGTGGCAGGGCCGCCGGTGAAGATAAGGGCGTCCGGCCCGAAGGCGCGGACCTCCTCCGTGGAGGTGCGGAAGGACTTGATCTCGCAGTACACGCCGCACTCGCGGACGCGGCGGGCCACCAGCAGGTTGTACTGGCCGCCGAAGTCCAGAACCAGAACCTTCTTCATATCAGTTGTCCTCCCTGAAGCGGATGTGGTGCTCATCGGCCTCATCGATAATGGCCAGAGAGTGGATGGGGTAGCCTTCGCGGCGCAGGCTGTCGCCGCCGTCCTGGAAGCCCTTCTCCACGGCAACGCCGATGCCGGCCAGTGTGGCGCCGGCCTTGTTGACAATGTCGATGAGGCCCCGCATGGCGTAGCCCTTGGCCATGAAGTCATCGATGATGAGCACGCGATCATCGGCGTGGATCCAGTCCTGGGACACCAGCAGGGTCACTTTCTTTTTATAGGTATAAGAAAAAATATCGCTCTGGTACAGGCCGCCCTCGATGTTGTCGCTCTTGGCCTTCTTGGCAAAGACCATGGGCACGCCGTACTTCTCGGCGCAGACGGTAGCGAGAGCGATGCCGCTGGCCTCTGCGGTCAGCACCATCGTGATATTCTTGACGTCAAAATATTTGGCAAATTCCTCCGCCATGGCGCCCATCAGGGCGGTGTCCACGCGGTGGTTCAGGAATCCGTCCACCTTGATGATATTGCCGGGGAGCACGCGGCCCTCCTTCAGGATACGCTCTTTCAACTGCTGCATCGTCGACACTTCCTCTCAAAAGTTTTAGTTCTATACTGCCCGATTTTCCGGGGAAAAGCAACAGGAAAAATTGAAGAATATTCCAGCGCTTTCTACGGTTTTTTGTGGGTTTTACCGGTGAAAACAGGTGTACTTATCGTTTGGATAAGCTCTGCTTGACGAAGGCGGCAAAACGCTCCGCCGCGGCGGTCTGGGGTACGTCCCGCAGCATGCACATGTCCACGGAGCGGGGCGGGATGTGGAACGATGTCCTGAGCTGCCGCAGACGTCCGTTTTCCAAATCGCGGGTGACGAACTCCTCGGTGACGCCGGCCACGCCGAAGCCGATGGCGGCCAGATCCACCAGCAGGCTGCGGGCGCCCAGCTCGATCTCGGGGGTCAGCTTCAGGCCGTTCTGCAGGAAGAATCGCTCCAGATACAGGCGGCTGGAGGCCTTCCTCTCCAGAAGGATCAGAGGGAAGGCGGAGATCTCCTCCAGAGAATACACATGCTCAAAGTCGCAGGGATACCCGGCCCCCGCCACAAAGATGGAGTGGGTAGGGAAGCAGGGGTACGTCTCCAGAGATGTCATGTCCGTGGGGGTGCTGGCGAAGGCAATGTCCACCTTGCCGGAGCGCAGCAGCCCCAGCACCTTGTGGCTGCGCCCGGAGATGATCTGAATATGAATGGCGGGATGTTTCCGGTGGAAGCCGTCCAGATAGGGCAGCAGGAACTGGCTGGTGACGGTGTCGCTGGCGCCGATGACCAGCTGGCCCATCTGAAGCTCGCGGGTCTGGGACAGCTTCTCCTCGCCGGTCTCCAGCAGGCCCATGGCGCTGCGGACGTACTCATAGAGCATCTTGCCCTCCGCCGTCAGCGTGACGCCGCGGGAGTTGCGGGAGAACAGGCGGGTCTGCAAGTCGTTCTCCAGCTGCTTGATGGACTGGCTCACTGCGGATTGGGAGATATACAGCGCCTGGGCGGCGGCAGTGATGTTGCCCACCTCGGCCACTTCCTTAAAGACCCGATATAATTCAAGCTTTACGGACATATCGTTGCCTCCTATAAGAAGATGATGATACACGGCAATATGATATCTCCTACGATTATACCAAGAATCAGGAAGAATACAAGAGGGAAATTGCATATCCTGCGGCGGTTTACCGCTTGCATAAGCGACAGCGATGTGCTAAAATAAAAAAATTGGAGACAGAAAAGGAGAATACACATGAGAAAACTGAAAGAGGTCTGGCTGGGGCAGGATGTCATCAACCGCGTGATCCTTGTCTCGGGTATTCTGGCGTGTGTCTGGTGCCTGGTGAAGGGTCGGGGACTGTACGGTGTGGCGCTTCTGGTCCTGATGGGGATGCTGATGGTCAGCCGCAAGAGCAATCGGGAGAAACGGCTGAGCCGCCTGTACGGCGGGCTGCACTTCCACATGCCGGACGGGGAGATCGTGCCCATCTCCTTCGACCAGGTGCGCTCGGAGTACACCCACGGCCAGCAGAGCAAGTACGCCGGCCGCAAGGTGACGCTGCGCTTTCCCTGGTGGCATCTGGATCTGGACGGCCACGGCGACACCGGCTTTGGCCTGCTGATCCACTTCGACGGCAACGATGAGGCTATGGCGGAGGCGAAGACCCTGCGCTCAGGTGAGTTCGTGTCCGTCACCGGCGAGATCGTGCCCGCCGGCAAGGCGTATTTCTACATCGGAAACGTCACGGAGCTGCGCCGCGTCTCGGAAAAAGAAGAGATCCGGTAATAAGGGAAGAATTCCCTCACAGGGAATGAAAATATTCCACATTTTTGGCAAAAAAGAAGGAGTGTTTACTATGAGTTTCATGATCGAAACGTCCGCCCGTCACATCCATCTGACCCAGGAGACGGTGGAGAAGCTGTTTGGCAAGGGCTATGAGCTGACCATCCGCAAGCCCCTGTCCTATCCCGGCCAGTACGCATGTAATGAGCGTCTGACCATCGTTGGCCCCAAGAAGGAGATGGCCAACGTGTCCATCCTGGGCCCCGTCCGCAAGGCCGACCAGGTGGAGGTCTCCGCCACCGACGCCCGCACTCTGGGTATCGCGGCCCCTGTCCGCGAGAGCGGCGATGTCAAGGGCTCCGGTGCATGTAAGCTGGTGGGTCCCGCCGGTGAGGTGGAGCTGTCCGAGGGCGTCATCGTGGCCAAGCGCCACCTGCACGTCACGCAGGAGGACGCCGAGAAGATGGGCGTCAAGGATAAGGAGATCATCCGCGTTGCCTGCGGCGGCGAGGGCCGTAAGCTGATCTTCGACGATGTGGTGGTCCGCGTCAACGTGGGCGGTGCTACCACCATGCACATCGACACCGATGAGGCGCAGGCGGCGGGCAGCCCCACCAGCGGCGAGATCTTCCGGTAAGCGAAAACTGCATAAAAAAGTTCCTGGCCACATCACCTGGTCAGGAACTTTTTTATACGCTTTATTCGGCGCTCTCCGCCTCGTCGGCATCCTCCGGCGGCCGCTGCGCCGCCTCGTACTCCGCCAGCGCCTGAGCCAGCACCTTCTTGTCGTGACGGCTGTGTACCTGCGTCAGGTCGAACTTCTCCCACAGGTCGGGCCGCCGCGCCATGGTGCGCTTGTAGCTCTCCCGCGTGCGCCAGTCCGCCACGTTGCCGTGGTGACCGCTGAGCAGCACCTCCGGCACCTTGCGGCCGTGCCACTCCTCGGGACGGGAGTACTGGGGATATTCCAGCAGGCCGTTCCAGTGGCTCTCGTCGGTGTAGCAGCTCTCCTCCGGCAGCACGCCCGGCACCATACGGCACAGGCAGTCCGCCAGCGCCATGGCGGGTATCTCGCCGCCGGTTACCACGAAGTCGCCCATGGAGATCTCCTCGTCCACGCACTCGTCCAGAAACCGCTGGTCCACACCCTCGTAGTGGCCGCACACCAAAATGAGATGGTCGTACCGCTCCTTCAGCTCGCGGGCTACCTGCTGGGTCAGCACCCGCCCGCAGGGGGACATATAGATGGTGTGTACCCGGCCGCCTGCCTCATCGCAGATATGCTGCCAGCAGCGGTACAGCGGGTCGGCCTGCATCACCGCGCCCCGCCCGCCGCCGTAGGGGTAATCGTCCACCTGCATCTGCCTGTTGGTGGTGAACTCCCGTATCTGGTGGGTGCGGATGGTGACAAAGCCCCGCTCCTGTGCCCGTCCGATGATGGAGGCATTCATCATGGCGTCCACCGCATCGGGGAACAGGGTCATGATGTCAATCCTCATCGGTGGCCAGTCCTTTCATCATGCGGACGCGGATGACCTCCGCATCGGGATCGGCGGAGACGATGAACACGTCCGGCACTGCGGGGATCAGGTACTCATGTGCGCCGCCCCGCACCTGATACACCTTGTGGGCGGGGTAGGACAGCACCTTGTCCAGCCGTCCGATCTCCTGACCGGTGGCGTCGTCCACCACGGCGCAGCCCTCCAGCTCCTCATCGAAGAACTGCCCCTTGGGCAGGTGCGCGTCGGTGCGCCGGATGGCCACGGTGCAGCCCTTCAGAGCCAGCGCACTGTCCATATCCTCCACCCCGGGCAGCGTCAGCAGTACCGTGGACTTGTGGACCCGGACGGCCTTGACGGCCACCGCCTGCCCGTTGAGATACAGCGTGTGGAACGAGGCGATAAACGCAGGATCGAAGCCGTGGGGATTCACCTTGACCTCACCGCGGACGCCGTGGGCATTGACAACGGTGCCCACTGTAATGAATTCAGGCCGCATACCGCGCCCTCCTTATCGAAAATATCAGACCAGCATACCAAACAGGGTAAAGCCCCACTGGTAGCGCAGCATGTAGTACAGCACCGCGCCGCCGATAGAGAAGATGGTGCCCAGCATGGCGCAGACACGCTTGCTCCTTTTGTAGCGCACCGCCCCCACCACCACGCCGATGACGTCGGACAGGAAAGGCAGATGGATCAGCACCGCCATGGGCCAGAAGGACGCCCAGGGTGTGTAGTTGCCCGCCGTCAGGGAGAACACCAGCAGACCGGCCAGATCATAGGCGAAAAACGGCAGGATGAGATTGAAGATGCCGTGGAGCAGGGATCGGATATCTGGTCGCATGGTGTTTTCTCCTTTCGCGGGCGCCGCCCGCGTATACTATAACTCAATTAGTATACCACACCAAGCCTCTCCGCGCAACGACGGATTTCGCCCCGGCGGGGGAGAGACCCGCCATGGAGCCGGAAACCGCCGCCTTCCCACCGCTGCCGCCTATATTTAGTGGCAGACATCCCCTGTAACGCTACCATATCTTGTGTGTTCTGGAAAATAATTTTGGCAGAATCCACAAAAATATCCGCCGCTTTTTGGCGGGAGTCCTCTCTATATTTCGGTACAGGCACTTGCAAAGCCACAAGATGTAGTGTATGATAGGGGCGATGTATTTGGATAAGCCCCGTATACGGGGAGAGAGATAGACTGCGAAGGAGGATGCCCCATGAGGATCATCAAGAGAAACGGCGCTGAAGTCGGTTTCGATATTACCAAGATCATTATCGCCATCACCAAGGCCAACGAGGCCGTGGCGGAGGCGGACCGCATGACGCCGGTACAGATCCAGCGGATCGCCGAGTCCGTGGAGCTGCAGTGCCAGAAGATGAACCGCGCCCCCACGGTGGAGGAGATCCAGGATATGGTGGAGCACCACATCATGGCCCACGGCGCGTTCGAGGTGGCCAAGCACTACATCACCTACCGCTACACCCGCTCCCTGGTGCGCAAGTCCAACACCACTGATGACAAGATCCTCAGCCTCATCGAGTGCAACAACGAGGAGGCCAAGCAGGAGAACTCCAACAAGAACCCTGTGGTGAACTCCACCCAGCGCGACTATATGGCCGGTGAGGTCAGCCGCGACATCACCAACCGCATCCTGCTGCCCAAGGACATTGTGGACGCCCACAACGAGGGCATCATCCACTTCCACGACACCGACTATTACGCCCAGCACATGCACAACTGCGACCTGGTGAATCTGGAGGACATGCTGCAAAACGGCACTGTCATCACCGGTACGCTCATCGAAAAGCCCCACAGCTTCGCCACCGCCTGCAACATCGCCACCCAGATCGTGGCCCAGGTGGCCAGCAACCAGTACGGCGGCCAGTCTATCTCGCTGACCCACCTGGCCCCCTTCGTTCAGGTGAGCCGCGAGAAGATCCGCGCCAGCGTGCGGGACGAGTTCGACACCGTGGGCGTCTCCGTGACGGAGGATAAGATCAACGCCATCGCCGAGAAGCGCCTGCGGGAGGAGATCCGCCGCGGCGTCCAGACCATCCAGTATCAGGTGGTGACACTGCTGACCACCAACGGACAGGCTCCGTTCATCACGGTGTTCATGTATCTGGGCGAGGCCCGCAGCGAACAGGAACGGGCGGATCTGGCGGTCATCATCGAGGAGATGCTGCTTCAGCGGTATCAGGGCGTGAAGAACGAGAAGGGCGTGTGGGTCACGCCTGCGTTCCCCAAGCTCATCTACGTGCTGGAGGAGGACAACATCCACGAGGACAGCAAGTACTGGTATCTGACGCAGCTGGCGGCCAAGTGTACCGCCAAGCGCATGGTGCCCGACTATATCAGCGAGAAGAAGATGCTGGAGCTGAAGGTGGACAAGAACGGGGAGGGCCACTGCTATCCCTGCATGGGCTGCCGCAGCTTCCTGACCCCCTATGTGGACGAGAATGGCAAGCCCAAGTACTACGGCCGGTTTAATCAGGGCGTGGTGACGGTGAACCTGCCGGACATCGCTCTCAGCTCCGGCGGCAATATCGAGAAGTTCTGGCGCATCTTCGACGAGCGTATGGAGCTGTGCCACCGCGCCCTGCTGTGCCGCCACGAGCGGCTGAAGGGCACCCTGTCCGATGCCGCCCCCATCCTGTGGCAGTACGGCGCCTGCGCCCGCCTGAAGAAGGGCGAGCCCATCGACAAGCTGCTCTACGGAGGCTACTCCACCATCTCTCTGGGCTACGCCGGCCTTTACGAGTGCGTGAAGTACATGACCGGCAAGTCCCACACCGATCCCAGCGCCACTCCCTTCGCCCTGGAGATCATGAACGCGCTGAACGCCGCCTGTAAGAAGTGGAAGGCCCAGCACAACATCGACTTCTCCCTGTACGGCACGCCGCTGGAGTCCACCACCTACAAGTTCGCCAAGTGCCTGCAAAAGCGGTTCGGCGTGGTGGAGGGCATCACCGACAAGGGCTACGTCACCAACAGCTACCACGTCCATGTGACGGAGCCGATCGACGCGTTCAAAAAGCTGGAGTTTGAGGCACAGTTCCAGCATCTGTCCCCCGGCGGCGCCATCAGCTATGTGGAGGTGCCGGACATGCAGAACAATCTGGACGCGGTGCTGGAGGTCATGAAGTTCATCTACGACCACATCATCTATGCCGAGCTGAACACCAAGAGCGACTACTGTCAGGTCTGTGGCTGGGACGGTGAGATCGAGATCGTGGAGCAGGACGGCAAGCTGATCTGGAAGTGCCCCCAGTGCGGCAACACCGATCAGGATAAGATGAACGTGGCCCGCCGCACCTGCGGCTATATCGGCACCCAGTTCTGGAACCAGGGCCGCACGCAGGAGATCAAGGACCGCGTGCTGCATCTGTAAAGACAACGCAAAGAAAAGGCGGGCAGACGCCCGCCTTTTTCACTCTGTTCATGATTTATCGGCAGGCTTCTGGTATGATCCTGCCATAGGAGGCTGCTATGCACTACGGAGAGCTGAAAAAATGTGATATCGCCAACGGGATCGGCGTGCGGGTGACGCTGTTCGTCTCCGGCTGCACCAACCACTGTCCCGACTGCTTCCAGCCCCAGACGTGGGACTTCGACTATGGCAAGCCCTTTACCGATGAGACGAAGGCGGAGATCTTCGCCGAGCTGGACAAGCCCTTTATCAACGGCCTGACCGTGCTGGGCGGCGAGCCCTTCGAGCCGAAGAACCAGCGGGAGCTGCTGCCCTTGCTGCGGGAGATACGGGAGAAGTACCCCCATAAGACCATCTGGTGCTTCACCGGCTTCCGTCTGGAGGACGAGCTGCTGCGTGACGGCAGCTATCCCCGGTGCGAGGCAACGGACGGAATGCTGGCCTGCATCAACGTACTGGTAGACGGGCGGTTCGTCAAGGAGCTGAAGGACATCTCTCTCCAGTTCCGGGGCAGCCGGAACCAGCGGGTCATCGACATGGACCGGACCCGAGAGACGGGGCAGGTCACGATCTGGGACAAACTGAGAAAGTGAGGGACCCCCATGAAAAAAGGAATGGCGTGCCTGCTGGCGCTGGTCATGGCGCTGGCCCTGACGGCCTGTACCCGGACGGCGCAGCCGCAGAACGGCGGCGATGCGGCTCCGACGGACCCGACCGTTCCGGCGGAGCCGGACGCGGGCTACAACACCGGAGCCGGCGAGGTGGTACAGATCAAGGGCTTCCGCTCCATCGACATCGAATGGGTCAGCGGCGCGGTAAACGTGGAGCTGTACGACGGCGAGGGCATCCAGCTGTCGGAGACGATGATGGACGGCGGGGATGTGGCGCTGAAGATGGAGTGGCGGGTGGACGAGGACGACAACACGCTGGACATCCGCTCCCAGCCGCTGACGGTCAGCGCCTCGCAGAAAAAACAACTGACGGTCAAGCTGCCCCGCAGCACAGTGCTGCATGAGCTGAACATCGACGCGGTCAGTGCCGACGTATCCGTGGACCTGACAGAGGAGGATACCCTGACCCTGACGGAACTGGACGTGTCCAGCGTCAGCGGCACGGTCAGCGTCCACGCCGCCAACGCCGGGGAGATCTCTCTGGAGACCACCAGCGGCGCCATCACCGGCAGCGTCCGCACCGATAAGCTGGAGGCGGACAGCGTCAGCGGCAGCATTGGACTGACGCTGGAAACCCAGCCAAAGGAGCTGGATGTGAAGAGCAGCAGCGGCGACATCACCCTGACGCTGGCCCAGCAACCGGAGGCGGTGGCCATCGATTTCCACACCGTCAGCGGTCAGCTGCGCAGCGATGTGACCAACAGTCCCGACGCGCCGGCGGTCTGGAAGCTGGAGACCGTCAGCGGAAACGCAGACATCTTCCTCATGCAATAAAGAGAACGCAGGCGCTCCGCCGGATCACGTGGCCGGAGCGCCTGCGTTTACACGCTTTTCAGAGAAAATCGGAAAATTCTTCATCAAACAGTGCAGCTGCCGCATTTTGGAGCCTTTTGCAGAATGAATCGTAGGCGTCCAGCAGCTGCACGCACCGGGGGGTCAGCGCCGCACCGCCGCCGCCCTTCCCGCCGGTGGTGGAGGTCAGAAGCGGGAACCCCAGCGCCTTTTCCGAATTTTTGACGATGGTCCATGCCTTGGAATAGGCCATGTCCATGCTCAGCGCCGCAGCGCGCAGCGAATGGAGCTGCTGCACCGCGTGCAGCAGCTGAGCTACGCCCGGACCGAAGCATTTTGCATCAGTGAACAGGCGGCAGGATAGCTTGTATGTCATCTTTCTTTCCATGACGTTATTCTATCAGGAGAATCAGGATACGTCAACAGGGATTGACCTTTTCCCGCTAAAGTGTTATCCTACAACAGACCACAGGGTGCTATACATTGGTATCAAACAGATAAGGGGCTGTCGCATGAGAGTTTTGATCCGCGGCGCGGGGGATATTGCCACCGGCATCGCCCTGCGGCTGTACCGCAGCCATATGCAGGTGGTGATGACGGACCTGCCCGCGCCCACCGCCATCCGGCGGACGGTGTGCTTTTCCCAGGCTATCGTGCTGGGCCGGACGGAGGTAGAGGGCGTTGCCGCCGTGCTGGCCGCTGATGCGGCGGAGGCGGAGAGCCTTCTGGCACAAGAGGTCGTCCCTGTTCTGGCCGACCCGGAGTGCCGGTACCGCCAGGCGCTGCGGCCGGATGCGGAGGTGGACGCCATCCTGGCCAAGCGGAATCTGGGTACGGCCATCACCGATGCGCCGGTGGTCATCGGCGTGGGCCCCGGCTTCATCGCCGGCGCGGACTGCCACGCCGTGGTGGAGACCATGCGGGGCCACACCCTGGGCCGCGTCATCTACGAGGGAAGCGCCCTGCCCAATACCAACATCCCAGGCCTCATCGGCGGCTACGCCGGAGAGCGGGTGCTGCGCGCTCCGGCGGACGGCATCTTCCACCAGCTGCTGGACATCGGTGCGGAGGTGAAGGCCGGCGACGTGGCCGGCGAGGTGAACGGCCTGCCCATGCGATGTACCATCGACGGCGTGGTGCGGGGCATCCTGCCGGAGGGTACGCCGGTGCATCAGGGCATGAAATCCGGCGATGTGGACCCGCGATGCAGGCCGGAATACTGCACCACGGCGTCGGACAAGGCGCTGGCCGTGGGCGGCGGTGTGCTGGAGGCAATTCTGCACCTCAGCGGCGCTCCGTACACTGGTGCGGCAAAACTGTAAATTAAAATCACTTAACACCATACAGGAGGAAACAAGCTATGGAAACTTACGGGCTGGAGAAGCTGGGACTTGTGAACGCGGGGGCAGTGTACCGCAACCTGACGCCGGCGCAGCTGGTAGAGCACGCGCTGCGCCGCGGCGAGGGCACCCTGTCCAACACCGGTGCGCTGGTGGTCAAGACCGGCAAGTACACCGGCCGCAGCGCCAACGACAAGTTCATCGTGGACACCCCCGCCGTCCATGACGATATTGCCTGGGGCAAAGTGAACCGACCCTTCGAGAAGGCAAAATTTGACGCCATCCGTGCCAAGGTGCTGGCCTATCTTCAGGGTCGGGACGTGTTCATTTTCGACGGCTTTGCCGGTGCGGATCCCAAGTATACCAAGGCGTTCCGTATCGTCAACGAGCTGGCCAGCCAGAACCTGTTCATCCACCAGCTGCTGCGCCGTCCCACGGCGGAGCAGCTCAAGGATTTCCACGAGGACTACACCATCATCGCCGCCCCGGGCTTCAAGTGCGTGCCGGACATCGACGGTACCCGCTCCGAGGCTGCCATTCTGGTGGACTACGAGGCCCGCGAGGTAGTGATCTGCGGCACCCAGTACGCCGGTGAGATCAAGAAGTCCGTGTTCTCCGTGATGAACTATGTGCTGCCCAAGCAGGGCGTGTTCCCCATGCACTGCTCCGCCAACATCGGAAAAAACGGCGACAGCGCCGTGTTTTTCGGCCTCAGCGGCACCGGAAAGACCACCCTGTCCGCCGACCCCCGGCGGATGCTCATCGGCGACGATGAGCACGGCTGGGCCGACGATTCCGTGTTCAACTTCGAGGGAGGCTGCTACGCCAAGTGCATCAACCTCAGCCCCGAGGGTGAGCCGGAGATCTACAACGCCATCAGGTTCGGCGCACTGGTGGAAAACGTGGTGATGGACCCCGACACAAGGGAATTCGATTTTGACGACGCTTCTCTGGCGGTGAACAGCCGCGTGGGCTACCCCGTGGAGTATATCCCCAACGCGGAGCTGTCCGGCATGAGTCCCAGCGTGCCCAAGACTGTCATCTTCCTGACGGCGGACGCCTACGGCGTGCTGCCCCCCATCAGCAAGCTGAACAAGGACCAGGCCATGTACTACTTCGTATCCGGCTTCACCTCCAAGGTGGCGGGCACGGAGATCGGCGTCACCGAGCCGGTGCCCACGTTCTCCACCTGCTTCGGCGAGCCGTTCCTGCCGCTGGACCCCTCCGTGTACGCCGCCATGCTGGCGGAGAAGGTAGAGAAGGCAGGCGCCAAGGTGTATCTGGTGAACACCGGCTGGAACGGCACCGGCAAGCGGATGAAGCTCAGCTACACCCGCGCCATGGTGACGGCGGCCCTCACCGGCGACATCGAAAAGGGCGAATTCGTCACGGACCCCACCTTCGGCGTGCAGGTGCCCACCAGCATCGAGGGCGTGCCCTCGGAGCTGCTGATCCCCGCCAACACCTGGGAGGACAAGGCGGCTTACGAGGCCAGCTGCAGGAAGCTGGCGCAGAGCTTTGCAGAGAATTTCAAGAAGTACACCCACATGAGCGCGGCGGTGGTGGCCGCGGGCCCCAAGGCGTAAGGAAATGATCGAACTGAAGATACTGGTCGATGACATCGACTACAACAGCCTGACGGAGCTGCTGGTGCCGCTGCTGGCGGAGAAGCTGGAAAAGGACGGCAAGGGAGGCATTTTGGGCGGCGTGCTGTCGGGCAACCGGAACATGGCGGTGAGCATGGCGCGGACGCTGCTGAACACCATGCCCCAGGCCAAGAAGGACGAGCTGGTGGTCCAGCTCATCAACAAGAATCGGGACAAGCTGCTGCAGAAGGGCAGGGCACTGGCGGAGAAAAACGGCGTCAGGCTTCAGCTGTGCGATGTGGCGGCGAAAAAGATATGAAAACATCCCCTCCGGCATCGCCGGAGGGGATGTTTTTGCAAAATTCGTTACTTTTTCAGGGCATGGACGGCGGCGCGGAGGGCGTCCACGTTCTCCTGCGTGGTGGCCCAGCTGGCGCAGAAGCGCACGGCGGAGTGGGCGGCGTCCACACGCTCCCAGTACTCGTAGCCGAAGTTCTTGCCGAGCTCGGCCAGCTCCGCATCGGACATGATGGGATACTGCTGGTTGGTGGGGGAGTCGAAGAGGAAGGCGTAGCCGTTCTCCTCGAAAATGGCGTGTATCTTCTTGGCCATGATGTTGGCGTGGCGGGCGATCCTGAAGTACAGGTCATCGGTGAACAGAGCGTCGAACTGCACGCCCAGCAGGCGGCCCTTGGCCAGCATGCCGCCCCGCTGCTTCATCATAAAGCGGAAGTCCCGCTTCAGCGCATCGTTCATAATGACCACGGCTTCGCCGAACAGAGCGCCTACCTTGTTGCCGCCGATGTAGAACACATCGCACAGCCGCGCCAGCTCCGGCAGGGTCAGGTCGCAATCGTCGCAGGTGAGGCCGTAGCCCATCCGCGCACCGTCGATAAAGAGGGGCAGGCCGCACTTCCGACATACCTCGTACAGCGCCGTCAGCTCCGCCTTGGAGTACATGGTGCCGCCCTCGGTGGGGAAGGAGATATACACCATACCGGGCATGACCATGTGCTCATAGTCGGGGCTGAAGTGATGCCAATTGTAATAGTCCTCCACCTGCTGGGCGGTGATCTTGCCGTTGTTGGTAGGCAGGGCCAGCACCTTGTGGCCGGAGGACTCGATGGCACCGGTCTCGTGGCAGTTGATGTGGCCGCTGGCGGCGGTGAGGACGCCCTGATAGGGCCGCAGAACGGAGGCGATCACCGTGGTGTTGGTCAGCGTACCGCCCACCAGGAAGTGAACGTCGGCGTCAGGGGCCTGGCAGGCTGCCTTGATCTTTTCCCGTGCGGCGGCGCAGTACTCATCCTCGCCGTAGCCCACGGTCTGGACCATGTTGGTCTCGTTGAGCTTTGCCATCAGGGCGGGGTGCGCGCCCTCCAGATAATCGCTGTTGAAGTAGATCATCTCATTTTGCTCCTTTTTTTCGGGCGGCGGAACCTGCGGGGATGCCGCGCCGTCTTATCGTGTGTGATATCTATTTTAACGTAACTTGGCGGGGAAGTAAAGACAAACTATTAAGTGACAAACTGTTAAATTTGGTTACAGGTTGTAAATACAACTTGCATTGATATGCGAAACCTGCTACAATGCTTGCAAAGCAAGGAGGCTTGTTACATGAACGAAAGACCTAACAGACGCCGCGAGGAGCGGGGCTCCCGTGTGCGCGACGAGCGGTCCCAGAACCGCCCCGCCGACTACGGCGACAGACCCAGACGGAGCAGCCAGAAGCATAAAGGCGGCAAGGTGCTGTACTACGGTGTGCTGGCCATTCTGCTGGGTGTGCTGGTGTTCTCCTCGGTGAAGATCATCAGCTATATGATGGAGAAAAAGGAAAGCGAAAAGAACCAGCAGGATCTGATCGACCAGGTGGTGACACCGGTAACGCCTTCCAATGACAACCCCGACGGCAACACCGACAGCAGCGCCGGCAGCGAGCCCGACTACATCTCCGTGGACTTCGCCGCGCTGCAGGCCAAGTATCCTGACGTGGTGGGCTGGATCTACGGCGCCAACACCGGCATCAACTACCCCATCGTCCAGACGGCGGAGGAGGGCGGCGAGTACTACCTGTACCGAGATATCGACGGCTCCAGCAACAAGAACGGCACCATCTTCCTGGATTGGCGCTGCAATTCCGACTTTACCACCCAGAACAACCTGCTGTACGGGCACAATATGAAGTCCGGCCGCATGTTCGCCGCCATCACCAAGTACAAAGAGCAGAGTTTCTACGACGCGCACCCCTATCTGTACCTGTATACGCCCAATCAGCTGTACAAGGTGAACCTGTTCGCCGGTATGGTGACGCCCCATGACTCTGACGTGTACGCCTATGAGCTGTCCTCGGACTACATCAAGCAGTGCATCAGCAGCTCCACGTTTACGTCCACCACCGGTACGCCCACGGGCAATATCCTGACGCTGTCCACCTGCGACTACGTGTACGACAACGCCCGCTATGTGGTGATGGGAGAGATGGTTCCCATCGACTGGCCCTCCTGAACCGGAAAATGACTGAAAAATATCCCTTTCCTGCGGGAAAGGGATATTTTTTGCGCAGAAAGCGCCCTCCGGCGGGGCCGGAGGGCGCGGGGACGTTACAGCTCGGTCTCAAAAATGCGGGCTGCGGCGGCGGCCAGATAGGCGCAGTCCTGCGCGCCCATGGTCTCCCAGGAGGAGTGCATGGCCAACTGGGCAAGGCCGATGTCCACGGTGCTCACCGGTACCAGCGTGCCGGCGATGCTGCCCAGGGTGGAGCCGCCGGGCAGGTCGGAGCGGTTGGCCATCAGCTGCACCGGTACGCCTGCCTCAGCGCAGGCGGCGCGGAACACGGCACAGGAGCGGCCATCCGTGGCGTAGCGCTGGTTGGCGTTGAATTTGATGACCACGCCGCCGTTCATGCGGGGGCAGTTGCCTCGGTCGGCGTATTCGGGGTGATCGGGGTGGATGGCGTGGGCATTGTCGGCGGATACCAGAAAGCTGCGGGCCAGGGTGGTCTGGAAAGCCTCCTCGTCCTGGCCCAGGGCCAGGCTGATGCGGCGCAGGGTGTCCCGCAGGAATGTGGAGGCCGCGCCCTGCTTGGTGGCGGAGCCCACCTCCTCGTTGTCGAAGATGCACAGCACCGGCAGGCTGCCGCTGTCACCGGCGGAGAGGAAGCCCTCTGTGCAGCCCCAGACGCAGGCCAGGTCGTCCAGCTTGGGGGAGAGGATGTACTCGCCGTGGGCGCCCAGCACCGTGCCGCAGCCGCGGCAGTAGAGGAACAGGTCCTGCCCCAGCACGTCCTCCGGACGGACGCCGGCGGCCGCCGCGGCCAGGGGCAGGATGGCGGCGTCGGGGTCCTCGGCGCTGAACAGGGGAACGGTGTCGATGTTGGCCTGATACTTCATGCCGTCGTTGGCATTCCGGTTCATGTGGATGGCCACGCTGGGGATCACCAGCAGGTCACGGTCTACGTTCACCAGCTTTTCCGCGATGGCGCCGTTTTCCCGCACGAACAGGCGGCCCGCCACGGACAGGGGGCGATCGAACCACGTGGCCATCAGCATGCCGCCGTATTTCTCGGTGTTCAGGCGGATGTAGCCGTTGTCCCGCAGCTCCGCGTTCTCCTTGAGCTTGAAGGCAGGGGAGTCACTGTGGGCCGCGGCCATCATGAAGCCGCCGGTCAGCTTCCGGGGTACGCGGAAGGCGAGGATGCTGGAGCTGTTGCGGGTGACGAAGTACCGGCCGCCGGGAGTCAGAGTCCAGCGGTCCCGCTCGGACAGGGGCGTATAGCCCGCCGCAGTGAGACGGGCGGCCAGATTGGACACCACATGGTAGCAGCTGGGGCTGGCGGCGATGAAGTCCAGCAGCGGCTGGACGGAAGCGTGCGTCATAGAGAAGAACCTCCTTTGTCCTCGAAAGATGGACAATTTTGTCGTATGCTATTATAGCACACGGGCCGCGGGTCTGGCAAGCGCCGTGCGTCCCCGCCGCAGCCCCGCCCCGAAAGATACTTGCCAATCGGCGATCTATCCGTTATAATGTCTACTTACACGATACTATTTACGTGATACTATTTCATTTCAGGAAAGGAGGGGGGCGGTCGTTCCGGCGGAACGGTCCGTGCAGATATATGAAACAGACCGATGAGCTCCGACCGGCTGTCGCCCCTCTGTGGACGCGAGACTTTACCATCATCACACTGGGCAGCGTGGTATCCATGCTGGGCAACGCCATGTCCGGCTTCGCTCTGAGCCTGCTGGTGCTGGACTACACCGAGTCGTCCCTGCTGTACGCCATCTATATCGCCACGTTCACCGCGCCCCAGATCATCGCACCCATCTTCTCCGGCGCTATTCTGGACAGGTTCTCCCGCAAGAGGACCATCTACACGCTGGACTTTATCTCAGCAGGCATCTACGCCATGGCGGCGTTCATTTTGAGCAGGGGCTGGTTCAGCTTTCCGGTACTGGCGGTGTGGTGCTTCATTATCGGCACTATCAACAGCGTCTATATGGTGGCCTACGAGAGCTTTTACCCCATGCTCATCACCGAGGGCAACTACTCCAAGGCCTACTCCATCGCCAGCGTACTGGAGACGCTGTCGGCGGTGATGATCCCCATCTCCACCTACGTCTACAACAAGGTGGGCATCGCGCCGCTGCTGGGCATCAACGCCGTGTGCTTTCTGACCGCCGCCATCGCCGAGACCCGGATCCGGGCGGAGGAGAAGTACATCGAGACGCAAAAGGCCACGGCGACGGCGGGAGAGTCTTCCGCACGGCGGCTGCTGCGGGACATCGGGGAGGGCTTCCGGTTCCTGTGGAGCGAGAAGGGACTGCTGGCGGTAGCGTGCTATTTCGCATTCAGCTCGCTGGCCGGCGGCGCGTCCCAGGTCATCACGCTGCCCTATTTCAAGGGGGCGTTCCCCAACGGCGAATACGTGTACATGCTGGTGTGGGGCATGATGGTGGTGGGCCGTACCGTCGGTGGGCTGGTACACTATAAGGTGCAGCTGCCTACCCACCGGAAGTACGCCATCGCCCTGGCGGTATATATCGTTATCTCCATGCTGGAGGGCGGGTATCTCTACACGCCGGTGCCGGTGATGATGGCGATGTGCCTGTGCAACGGGCTGCTGGGCGTCACCAGCTATACCATCCGCATCTCCGCCACCCAGAGCTATGTGCCGGACGAGAAAAAGGGACGGTTCAACGGGGCGTTCAATATGCTGAACACCGTGGGGAGCCTTACCGGCCAGCTGGTGGCCGGCGCGCTGACGGTGGTGCTGCCGCCGAGACTGGTGCTGACGGCGTTCATGCTGGTGACGGCGGCTGCGGCTATCGTGTTCATCGGCGGGAACAAGACGGCGGTCAGCGCCATCTACAACCGCCAGCAGTGAATTTGTATGCCGACGCGGCGGCGGATGATCCGACACGCCGCGACATAGAACGATATACCATCGTAAATCATGCAAGGAGGAGCAAGATATGAAGTTTTCCGAAATGCCCTACGCCCGCCCCGACACGGAGACGGTGAAAAAGCAGCTGACGAAGCTGACGGAGCGGCTGAAGAACGCCGGCACCTATGAGGAGGCCAAGGCGACCTTCCTGGAGGAGCAGAAGGCGTCTCTGGCCGTGGAGACCCAGGCCACACTGGCATCCATCCGCCACTCCATCGACACCCGTGACACCTTCTACGATGAGGAGGAGAAGTTCTGGAACACCTTCAGCCCTGAGCTGGAGGAGTATCAGCAGGCGTGGAAGGCGGCTATGCTGGAGTCCAAGTTCCGTCCGGAGTTCACCGCAGAGTATGGCGACCTGATGTTCGTCAACGCTGAGATCGCCCGCAAGTGCTTTACGCCGGAGATCATCCCCGAGATGCAGCAGGAGAACGACCTGGTGCAGGCATACGAGAAACTGCTGGCCTCCGCTCAGATCCCCTTCGAGGGCAAGACCTACACCCTGTCCCAGCTGACGCCGCTGAAGAGCGATCCCGACGATGCGCGGCGTCTGGCGGCGTGGCAGGCCGACGCCAAGTGGTCCATGGAGCACGCGGCGGAGCTGGATGAGCTGTACGACAAGCTGGTACACCTGCGCGACAGCATGGGCAGGAAGATGGGCTATGAGGGCTACACCACCCTGGGCTACTACCGCATGAACCGCAACTGCTACACCAAGGAGGACGTGGAGAAGTTCCGCACCGCCGTACAGAAGTATCTGGTGCCGGTGGCCGACAAGATCTGCCGCCGTCAGGCGGAGCGTCTGGGCAAGAGCTATCCCCTGAGCTTTGCTGACCTGGCGCTGGAGTTCCGGTCCGGCAATCCTTGCCCTGTGGGTACCCCTGACGACATCCTGGCCCAGGGCATGAAGTTCTACGGCGAGCTGTCCCCCGAGACCAAGGAGTTCTTCCGCACCATGCTGGACAACGAGCTGCTGGACGTGCTGAGCACCGAGGGCAAGCAGGGCGGCGGCTACTGCACCAGCCTGGGCGAGTATGAGGTGCCCTTCATCTTTGCCAACTTCAACGGCACCCAGCACGATGTGGAGGTGGTGACCCACGAGGCCGGTCACGCCTTTGCCGATTGGACCAACCGCAAGCGCATCCCCAGCAGCTACATCTGGCCGACGCTGGAGGGCTGCGAGGTACACTCCATGAGCATGGAGTTCTTTGCCTGGCCGTGGGCCGAGGGCTTCTTCGGCCCCGACACCCGCAAGTTCCTGTACAGCCATCTGGCCGGCGCCCTGACGTTCATTCCCTACGGCACCATGGTGGACCACTTCCAGCACATCGTGTATGAGAAGCCCGACATGACCCCCGCCGAGCGCAACGCCGCCTGGAAGGAGCTGACCGGCCTCTACATGCCGTGGGTGAAGATGGACGACAGCGAGATCCCCTTCTACACCGAGGGACGCCGCTGGCAGCGTCAGCACCACATCTACTCCAGCCCGTTCTACTATATCGACTACTGCCTGGCGCAGACCGTGTCCCTGGAGTTCTGGGCCATGATCCAGAAGGATCTGGGCGACGCCTGGGAGCACTACATGGCCTACACCAAGCAGGGCGGCAGCCGCACCTTCACCGATCTGCTGAAGAACGCCGGCCTGGAGTCTCCCTTTGATGAGAGCTGCCTGCGGGGCGTGTGCGCCGCCGCCGACCAGTGGCTGGACAGCTATGACATGACCGGTATCCGGTAATGGCAGAGGGCAAAGAGCGGCGGGGACGCCGCGACCATCTCAATGATTTCTATCGCGATGTGTCGGGGAACTACGTCTACACCGGCACCTGCTACGTCTGCCGCGCCGCTGAGAAGGAGCGCACTGCGCTCCTTCGGCGGGTGTGGCTGCTGACGGCGGTGATGGCGGCGGCGGTGGTGGCCGGAGGGTTCATCTCCGCGCCGGGCATGGACCGGTGCTTCTACGTGCTGCTGCCCTACGCGGCGGAGGTGGGACTCACCGGCAGCGTCGTATGGGCCACAGTCCGCTGGCAGGCCCGGGAGTACCCCATGCGGGAGTACGTGTACAGGGCCACGGTGCAGGCGCTGCCCGGACGGTGTCTGGGCGAGGCCATCGCGGCAGGCGTGGGCCTTGCGGCGGAGGCCGTATACCTCCTGCTGTCCGGCAGCGGTGGACGCGGCGCACTGGCGGCAGCCTATCTGGCGCTGAAGGCCGTAACCCTTGTGGCAGCACTGTTTGCGCGGCAGCTGGTGCGGCGCAGCGCGTGGGAACCCGTGGGGAAGAGCGGCGAAATCCCGGCAGAATGAGAAAAAAGACTGTACAACAGGCATAAGTATATGGTATAATAAACAAAATGACCGATTATATCGCAGCGGCGATCGACCGGCCCAAAGGGAGTACTCCCTTTTTCTGCATGCTCCGCATGCAGAGTCCCATTGTGCACCACGGGTATACACCCGTTGCTGCAAATATATCGAAAAGGAGTTAGATCCAATGAAAAAGGCACTTGCATTGATCCTGTCTGTCGTCATGTGCGTGGGTCTGTTCGCGGGCTGCGGCCAGCAGAACGACGGCAACAATGACGGTGATCAGGGTCAGGGCTCGACCGCTAAGACGCTGGTGGTCGGCACCCAGAACTTCGACGGCAAGTTCTCCCCCTTCTTCTACACCAACAATTATGAGAACCAGGTCATGAACATGGTTTTCGACGCTCTGCTGGGCACCGACCGTGAGGGCTCCGTGGTGCTGAAGGGCATCGAGGGTGACGTCCGTCCCTACAACGGCACCGACTACACCTACTACGGCGTGGCCGACTGCGAGATCGTTGAGAACGAGGACGGCACCGTTGACTACAACATCACCCTGAAGCCCGGCGTCAAGTTCTCCGACGGTACCGAGATGACCATCGACGATGTCATCTTCTCCTACTACGTCCTGCTTGACCCCACCTATGACGGCGTGTCCACCCTGTACTCCATCCCCATCAAGGGCCTGGATGCCTACCGTTCCGGCATGGACTCCCGTATGAACCTGATCCTGGCTGCCGGTCCTGACGGCTATACCGCCACTGACTTCTTCACCGAGGATCAGTACAACACCTTCTGGGCCGCCTTCAACGCCGCCGGCGTGAAGTTCACTCAGGAGATCCTGGACTACGTTGTGGCTGCCGGTAGCGCCACCGCCAGTGATTCCGTGGCCGCCCAGGCTGCCAACTGGGGCTATGAGCTGGCCGAGGGCGCCACTGTCGAGGATTTCTGGAAGGCCATCGTGGCTAAGTACGGCTATGACATCTCCGATAACGGCATCAACGCCGAGACCGCCGGCACCAGCATCTCCGCCTTCATCGAGGCTGAGATCGGTGACGCCTTCTCCGACTACACCGTCGGCGTGCAGACCGGTGAGTCCGCTCCCAATGTCTCCGGTATCGTCAAGACCGGCGATTACAGCATGACCGTCACCCTGACCGAGGTCAATGCCACCGCCATCTATCAGATCCCCGTGACCATCTGCCCCATGCACTACTATGGCGAGACCGAGAAGTACGACTATGACAACAACAAGTTTGGCTTCGACAAGGGCGACCTGTCCCACGTCAAGTCCGTTACTTCCGCTCCTATCGGCTCCGGCCCCTACACCTTCGAGAGCTATTCCAACGGCGCTGTGACCCTGGAGAAGAACGCCGGTTACTGGAAGGGCGAGCCCAAGATCGACACCATCATCTGGCGCGAGATGCAGGATGTGGATAAGATCCCCGGCGTCGTTTCCGGCACCATCGACATCACCGATCCTTCCTACTCCAAGGAAGCTGCCGATCAGATCAAGAAGGCCAACTCCAACGGCGAGATCTCCGGTGACGTGCTGCAGACCGATCTGGTGGCCAACCTGGGCTATGGCTATGTCGGCTTCAACGCCAACCGTGTGAAGGTCGGCAATGGCAACGGCGGCGACGAGGCCTCCAAGAACCTGCGTAAGGCTATCGCTACTGTGATCGCTGTCTACCGTGACGTGGCTGTGGACTCCTACTACGGTGAGTTTGCCAACGTCATCAACTACCCCATCTCCGACACCTCCTGGGCCGCTCCCCGTGTCACCGATGAGGGCTACAAGGTCGCTTTCTCCGTGGATGCGAACGGCAACGACATCTACACCGACGGTATGTCCGCCGAGGATAAGTACGCCGCCGCCAAGCAGGCCGCTCTGGGTTACTTCGAGGCTGCCGGCTACACCGTCACCGACGGCAAGATCACCGCGGCTCCCGCGGATGCCCGCATGGACGCTGAGGTCATGGTGGGCGGCAGCGGTACCGGCGACCACCCCACCTTTATGGCTCTGACCCTGGCCTCCGACGCTCTGAAGGAGCTGGGCTTCAACCTGATCGTCTCCGATATGTCCAACTTCTCCGAGATGACCAACGCCATCAACGCTGGTAACGCGGACATGTTCGCCATGGCGTGGCAGGCCACTCCCGACCCCGATATGTTCCAGATCTATCACAGCCAGGGCGGTTCTAACGAGAAGTCCTACTGGATCAAGGATGCCGAGCTGGATGACCTGATCATGCAGGCCCGTCAGTCCACCGATCAGACCTATCGTAAGACCCTGTACAAGGAGTGCCTGGATATCGTGGCCGACTGGGCTGTTGAGATCCCCGTCTATCAGCGCCAGAACTGCATCATCATCTCCAGCCAGCGCGTGAACCTGGATACCGTGACGCCCGATATCACTACCTATTGGCAGTGGTACAACGATCTGGAGCTGCTGGATCTGAAGTAAGCGCCTGATCCGTACATCTGATTTTCCTTAAAGGCCCAAAAACCTTTAAGACGGCTACCCTGCGGCTGCAAAGCCGCAGGGTAGCCTATCACCGGACTCTTTTTGCGTATGAGTCAGGCGGTTCGACGTCCGTGCCGGAACGACTGCCTGATACGCAGAATCACATTAAAAAGGACAGCGGCCCCTGGCGCGGGGCGGCTGTCGGCAAAACGGAGGGATTGTATGCGCAAATTCTTAGTCAAACGCACACTGCTATCGATTGTGATCCTGTTCTTTGTGACATTCATCATCTATGTGCTGATGCGCTGTCTGCCCGGCTCCTACGTGGAGACCATGGCGCGGCAGCTGTCACAGGCACCCGGCTCCAAGCCCTACGAGGAGTGGCTGGCCCAGCTGAATGCCCAATACGGATTGGATCTGGAGCTGATCCCAGGCTTTTTCGTGCAGCTGAAAAACCTGGTCACCGGCAACTTCGGCGACAGCTGGAAGTACACCGTGCCCGTCATCCAGAAGTTCAACGAGGTCATCTGGGTGTCCTTCATCATGGGAGCTATCTCTCTGGTGTTCGAGCTGCTGATCGCGGTGCCCCTGGGCATCGTGGCTGCCACCAAGCAGTACAGCGTGACTGACTATACCGTTACCACCGTGGCCCTGCTGGGTATGTCTCTGCCCACGTTCTTCTTTGCCACCCTGCTGAAGCTGGTGTTCTCCGTGAAGCTGGGCTGGTTCGATCTGGTGGGCCTGACAGGACGTGATTTCAATACGCTGTCCCACTTTGGGCAGATACTGGATATGGCCAAGCATCTGGTGCTGCCTATCGTGACGCTGGTGTTCATCTCCATCGGTCCGTGGATGCGCTACGTCCGCACCAACATGCTGGAGGTGCTGAACGCCGACTACATCCGGACTGCCCGCGCCAAGGGCCTGTCCGAGAAGAAGGTCATCTATCACCATGCCTTCCGCAATACGCTGATCCCGCTGGTCACGTTTATCGGCGGCAGCCTGCCCGGCCTGTTCGCCGGCGCGCTGATCACAGAGACGCTGTTCGCTATCCCGGGCATCGGCTACATCTCCTACAACGCCATGGTGGCCGGTGATATTCCGTTCTCCATGTTCTACATGACGTTCCTGGCGATCCTGACGCTGCTGGGCAACCTCATCTCCGATATCCTGTACGCCGTGGTTGATCCGCGGGTACGCATCGCTTGAGAAGGGAGGACGTGACGAATGAGTTATTTTAACGATAAGACGGATAAAGATCTATCCCAGCCCGGGAAAGGTCAGGGAATGCCGGGCACCGATGCCCGCCGCCGTTCCTATGAGCTCAACGAAAAGTACGCGGGAAAGGACAATACGCCCTCTGAGGATAACACGCCCCAGGAGGATTACTCCCTCAGCGATGACCGCCGCGTCAAGGTGCTGTCCCCTGGCACGCTGGTAGCCAAGCGCTTCTTCCGCAACCGGCTGGCTGTGGTGGGTCTCACCATTCTGGCCGTCATGTTCATCTTTTCCTTCATCGGCGGTCTGGTCAGCCCCTACGGGCAGGACGAGGTGTTCTACCGCGACGACATCCAGATGAAGGAATACGCTGCCCTCAGCGAGAACACCGAGTACCGGTACCTCATCGCGGACGGGCAGGAGTTCGGCGCCATCCTGCAGGCGCAGCTGACACTGCACATGGGCAAGGATGACAGCTTCAGCTACAAGGGTGTGAACTACGACATCACCGAGGAGGGCGACAGCCTGTACTCCGTGTCCAGCGGCGGCACACTGCTGGCGGTGGCGTACAAGGACATCGTGAATCCCGGCGTCACCGGTGAGAAGTTCAGCTTCAGCTTCAGCTTCAACGCCCTGAAGGCCCACGTCACCGGTGAGACCGAGTTCACCGCCGACGGCAAGACCTATACCATGGACGACGGCAGCGTGATGCTCAACGGCGAGGAAGTCGCGTACATCAGCCGCTATGTCATCCAGTCCAAGGTGTCCGGCACCGTGATCTCCAAGGAGTTCAAGGAGCGGGTCATTGAGGCCGCGGGCAAGGGAGAGACCCAGATCGAGTACACCAACGAGAACGGCGAGGTTCGAGAGATCCAGCTGGAATACAACCCTGCCAAGTACCAGTGGTCCATCAAGGAGGGCACCGTCACCCGCGTGTTCGACGCCTACTCCTTCCCCAACAAGGTCCACCCGCTGGGCACCGATAAGAACGGTATGGATATGCTGACCCGTCTGATGTACGGCGGCCGCGTATCCCTGTGCATCGGCTTCATCGTGGTCATCATTTCCGCCACGCTGGGCGTGATTCTGGGCGGTATCTCCGGCTACTTCGGCGGCTGGGTGGATAATCTCATCATGCGTATCGTGGATATTTTCTACTGCATCCCTTCCACGCCGCTGATCATCATCCTGGGTGCGGCCATGGACGGCATGCGCGTGGACCCGCAGGTCCGTATGCTGTACCTGATGCTGATCCTGGGCTTCCTGGGCTGGCCCGGCATTGCCCGTCTGGTCCGCGGCCAGATCCTGTCCCTGCGTGAGCAGGAGTTTATGACTGCTACTGAGGCCTGCGGCATCAGCGTGTCCCGCCGTATCTTCCGGCACCTGATCCCCAACGTGATCCCGCAGCTCATCGTCAACTGCACCATGAGCCTGGGTTCCACCATCATCACCGAGGCGACCCTGTCCTTCCTGGGTCTGGGCGTCAAGTTCCCCTTTGCGTCCTGGGGCAATATCATGAACGACGTATCCAACTCCTACGTGCTGACGGAGTACTGGTTTATCTGGATCCCCGCCGGTATCTGCCTGATGCTGACAGTGCTGGGCTTCAACTTCGTGGGCGACGGTCTGCGTGATGCGTTCGACCCGAAGATGAAGCGCTGAGAAAGGAGTGGATCGGAATGGCGAAAAAGCACAACGACGGTTATCTGTCCGCAAAGGAATCCCGCCGTATCTCCAAGGAGAACCGCAAGATCACCAATGCGCTGGAAAAGAAGCGCAAGCGTAAAACCGTGCCGGAGTCCGAGTATCTCACCGAGATGCACGACACTAACAATGCGGTGGAGTTCGATAACCTCCATACCTACTTCTTTACCGACACCGGCGTGGTCAAGTCCGTGGACGGCGTCACCTTCTCTGTGCCCATCGGCAAGACCGTGGGTGTGGTGGGCGAGTCCGGCTGCGGCAAGTCCGTCACCAGTCTGTCCCTGATGCAGCTGCTGCAGCGGCCCCAGGGTCAGGTGGTGGAGGGCGAGATCCGCCTGAATCTGGGCGACAAAGCCTACGATGTCACCAAGACCCCCGACTCCGTGATGCAGCACCTGCGGGGCAACTTCGTGTCCATGATCTTCCAGGAGCCTATGACCGCACTGAACCCCGTGTTCCGCATCGGCGACCAGCTGGACGAGGTCATCGCCCTCCACGGCGAGAAGGGCCAGACGGAGGAGCAGGTGCGCGAGCGCTCTATCCGGCTGCTGGAGATGGTGGGCATCGCTAACAGCGCAGGCGTTTACAAGAACTTCCCCCACGAACTGTCCGGCGGTATGCGCCAGCGTGTCATGATCGCTATGGCCCTGGCGTGCAGCCCCCGCCTGATCATCGCCGATGAGCCGACCACGGCGCTGGACGTGACCATTCAGGCGCAGATCCTGGACCTGCTGCGGAACCTGAAGGACAAAATCAATTCCTCCATCATGTTCATCACCCACGATCTGGGCGTTATCGCCGAGATGGCGGACTACGTGGTGGTCATGTATGCGGGACGTATCGTGGAGCAGGGTACGGCGGAGGAGATCTTCGCCCACCCCGCGCATCCCTATACCATCGGCCTGATGGCCTCCAAGCCGGTGGTGGGCCGGCAGGTGGATAAGCTTTATTCCATCCCCGGAAAGGTGCCCAATCCCATCAATATGCCGGATTACTGCTACTTCAAGGATCGCTGCGAGATGTGCGTAGAGCAGTGCAGCGGCGAATATCCCTGCGAGGTCAGCATTTCCCCCACCCACAAGGTCAGCTGCTACCGCTACTACGACGGCAAGCGGCCCGATCTGGAGGAGCAGGTGGAGCGGGAAATGACCGACAGCGCCGACAACGGAAAGGAGGGTGAATAAGATGCCGTTCTGGAAAGCAGGTAAGAATGACGATCAGGTCCTCGAGGAGCTGAAAGAGACTCAGAAGCAGAATGCCGACGAGTTTGTCAAGGAGCAGGCATACAGCCAGAAGGCAAAGAAGCCCTCTCTCACCGTGGACAACGATTTCACCCCCGTGGAGTATGATCCCCAGTACATTCTGCAGGTCAACCACCTGAAGAAGTATTTCCCCATCAAGGGCGGCATGGTGTCCAAGACTGTGGGCTACGTCAAGGCTGTGGACGGCGTGACGTTCAACCTCAAGCGCGGCACCACCATGGGTCTGGTGGGCGAGTCGGGCTGCGGCAAAACCACCACCGGCCGTACCATCCTGCGGCTGTACGACGAAAAGACCTCCGGTCAGGTGCTGTTCAACGGGCAGGAGATCTACGACCTGTCCGCCAAGGAGATGCGCGCCATGCGCACCAAGATGCAGATCATCTTCCAGGACCCGTTCTCCTCACTGTCCCCCCGTATGCCGGTGGGCGAGATCATCGGCGAGGCCGTCCGTGAGCACAATCTGGTGCCCAAGGAGGAGTTCGACGACTACATTGACAAGGTCATGGACAACTGCGGCTTGCAGCCCTTCCACAAGGGCCGCTATCCCCATGAGTTCTCCGGCGGCCAGCGGCAGCGTATCTGCATTGCCCGTGCTCTGGCGCTGAACCCCGAGTTCATTGTCTGTGACGAGCCGGTGTCCGCACTGGACGTGTCCATTCAGGCGCAGATCATCAACCTGCTCAAGGAGATCCAGAAGAAGTACAACCTAACGTACCTGTTCATTAGTCACGACCTGTCCGTGGTGGAGCACATCTCCGACACGGTGGGCGTCATGTATCTGGGCAATCTGGTGGAGTATGGCGCCACGGAGGATATCTTCCGCAACCCGCTGCACCCCTACACCAAAGCCCTGTTCTCCGCCATCCCCATCCCCGATCCCACGGTGAAGATGAACCGTATCGTGCTGGAGGGCAGCATCCCGTCTCCCGCCAACCCGCCCAAGGGCTGCAAGTTCCACACCCGCTGCGCCAACTGCATGGCCTGCTGCAAGGAGGAAACTCCTGTCCAGCGTGAGCTGGAGCCGGGCCACTTTGTGGCGTGCCATCTGTACGATAAGTAATGGCGAAGAAGCGAACCTATCAGGACGACGATGGGCGGACCATCGCCGATATGAGCGGCGTAGGGCCGTCGCCCATGCTGTTCCCGCGCATGCCTAAGAAGGCGACACCGCAGGAGCCGTCGCCCGCCGATGACCGGCCCTGGGAGTCCCAGGAGCAGTTTACGCCGGAGCAGCGCCGCGCCGCCATGGGCGGTGCGCTGAAGGCGGCCATGCTCATCGCCGGCGTGTTCATCGCCGCCGGCGCCGTGGCGATTCTGGCCATGCAGCTCATTTGGAATCACTGAAGAAAGAACACAGCGGCATTGACCGCTGTGTTCTTTTTTGCACCGTGGCGGCGGCAGTCCGGAGGAAGGTGATCCATGGAGGATGTTTTGGAACGTGGGGGTTGAGCATACGGGAGCTTTGCCTGCCGGAGGGTGGGCTTTTTTCGTATCGCGGCATATTTGGGGACGAGCCGTCATACAAGTGAATATCACACAGGAAGGGGAGCGGAGCATGGAATTGAGCTATGCCATAGCACGCTATGAACAGGCGCTGGAACTGCTGCCGGTGCGGTGGCAGCAGGCGGCGCGGCGGCTGCCGGACTGGAGGAAGGCGCAGGCGGAGGAGTTCCGCCTGCGGACGGGGCGGCCTATGACGGTGCTGACGTGTGAAGGGGAGATACTTGTCAGCGATGAGCTGCCAAGGGCACTGGTGACGCAGTCCGATCTGGAGCAGCTGTGCGACATGGTGACGGGATACTCCCGCTACGCTGTGTCGGAGACGCTGAGCAAGGGGTATCTCATCGGCCGCGGCGGCTTTCGGGTCGGCGTCTGCGGCACCGCCGTCCTGCGGGACGGGGCCAACACCAACCTGCGGGACATCTCCTCCGTAACCGTTCGTATCAGCCGTCAGGTGCGGGGAGTGGCAGAGCCGCTGCTGCGAGAGCTGTGGGAGCCGGAGGGCTTTCCCAGTACGCTGCTGCTGGCGCCGCCGGGGGTGGGCAAGACCACTCTGCTGCGGGACATGATCTGTGCGCTGTCCGACGGGGACGAGCAGCGCCCCGCCTGCCGCGTGGGTATCGTGGACGAGCGGGGCGAGCTGGCGGCCATGTACCGCGGCGTGCCGCAGCTGGAGGTGGGGGCCCACACCGACGTGCTGGACGGGTGTCCCAAGGCGCTGGGCATCACCATGCTGCTGCGGTCTGCCAACCCACAGGTCATCGCGGTGGATGAAATCACCGCAGAGGAGGACCTACGGGCCATGCTGTCCGCCGCACACTGCGGCGTGGCGCTGCTGGCCACCATCCACGCCGCGAACAGGGAGGAGCTGGCGCGGAAGCCGCTGTTTGCCCGACTGCTGGAGATGCGGGTATTCCAAAGGATAGTGACCATCACCGTAGAGAATGGACGCCGCGTCTATCGGGTGGAGGCGCTGTGACGGCCAAGCTGGCGGGGGCAGCGCTGATCGTGGCCGGTGCGGTCTGGTGCTGCGCAGCAAGACGCAGGCGGCAGCGGCAGCGCCTGACACTGGCCCAGGCACTTGCCCAGGCGCTGAGCGCCATGGAGACGGGCATCCGCTGGCAAAGGCGGCCCATGCCGCAGCTGCTGGCACAGCTGGCACAGCGGCCTGTGTGCGGGACGTACTTCGACGCGGTGCGGGAAATGCTGCAAAGTAATATTCCTTTACAGTCAGCGTGGAACAGGGCTTTTTCACGGATTCCGGATGCGGAGACGGCAGAGGTGCTGCGGCGCATGGAACTGGGCGGAGATGAGACGCGGCTGCTGACACAGCTGGAGGACGCACGGCAGGCGCTGACAGCGCTGGCGGCGCGGTGGGCGCGGGAGGATGCACAGGACCGCAGAGTGACGGGGGCACTGGCACTGTCCGCTGCGGGGCTGCTGGTGATCTTACTGATTTGAGGGTAGTACATGGACGTTGATCTGATTTTCAAAATTGCGGCCATCGGGATACTGGTGGCGGTGCTGAACCTGCTGCTGGTCCGCAGCGGACGGGAGGAGCAGGCCATGATGACCACGCTGGCGGGGCTGATCGTGGTGCTGATGATGCTGGTGCAGCAGATCAGCGACCTGTTCGATCTGGTCAAGACACTGTTCTCCCTGTGAGCCATGGAGACGGTGATCCGACTTTGCGCGCTGTGTCTCACCGGCGCGCTGCTGGCGGTGCTGCTGAAGCGGACAAACCCCGACATTGCGCTGCTGCTGGCGGTGGCGGTGTGCGGTGCGGCGCTGCTGTTGCTGGCGGAGCCGCTGGGGCAGGTGCGGGACCTGTTTACCCAGCTGCTCGACTGGGGCGGGCTGCCCACGGATCTGTTTCTGCCGCTGGTAAAAACGGTGGGTATCGCACTGGTGAGTCGGACAGGCTCCGACCTGTGCCGCGACGCGGGGGAGAGCGCCATGGCATCACTGGTGGAGACAGCGGGGGCTGTCACGGCCATTCTGGTGTCGCTGCCGCTGTTTCAGGCGGCGTGGGACATGCTGAGGGGGCTGCTATGAGGGGAGTGAAGGTATGGATAGCCGCGGCGGCGCTGCTGTGGCTGCTGGTGACGCCGGCACAGGCGTCCGTCATCCCCGACAGCGTGACGGAGGCGCTGCCGCCGGAGGCTGCGGCCCATCTGGAGGGCCTGGATGAGACACCGGACCACACCACGTGGTCGGAGGGGCTGGCCCGCCTGTGGCACGACACCCAGCAGCAACTGGGAGAGGCTCTGCGGGAAAAGGCGTCCGGCGCGGCGCTGCTGCTGGGCGTGGTACTGCTGTGCGGCGTGGCGGAGAGCTTCTTCACGGCGGCGGAGCAGCCATCGGTGCCGCGGTTCGTGCCCATGGCGGGGGCTCTGGCCATCACGCTCACTGCTGCGGGGGACCTGCGGCAGATGATGGGACTGGGGGTGGAGACCATGGAGGAGCTGGATGTGTTTGCCAAGGCACTGCTGCCCACACTGTCGGCGGCTGCGGCCGCCAGCGGCGGGGCCATCACAGCGGGGGCACGGCAGGTGGCTACGGTGTTTTTCGCCAACCTGCTGCTCAGCGTGATACGAAAGCTGCTGCTGCCGCTGCTGTACTGCTGCATCGCGGCGGCCGCCGCCGACACCATGGTGCCGGATCACGGCCTGAAAAAAATTGGCGCGGGCATCAGCAAGGCCGTGACCTGGGCTCTGACAGCCACCATGGTGGTGTTTACCGGTTTCCTGACGCTGACCGGCGCGGCCGCCGGCGCGGCGGACGCCATGACGGTGCAGATGACCCGCAGCGCCATCGCCACGGCGGTGCCGGTGGTGGGCTCCATCATCTCCGAGGCCACGGGGACGGTGCTGGCGGGAGCAGGGGTGCTGAAAAACGCCGTGGGTATCTTTGGGATGCTGGCGGTGCTGGCCATCTGCCTGACGCCGTTTCTGAACATGGCGGTGCAGTATCTGTTGTACAAGCTGACGGCGTTTCTGGCGGGCATCGTGACGCAGGGGGCTCTGGCGGAGCTTATCAACGCACTGGGCACGGCCTTCGGCCTGATGCTGGGCATGACCGGCAGCTGCGCACTGCTGCTGCTCATCTCCATCACCTCCGCCGTGTCGGCGGTAACGGCATGATCGGGGCGCTGCGGACATGGCTGCTGTCCATCATCGCAGCCGGACTGGTGCTGTCCATCCTGTACGCCCTGCTGCCCAAGGGGCGGCTGCGGCCCATCGTCCGCACCGCGGGCGGCGTGGTGCTGATGCTGGTGATCCTGCGGCCGTTGACGGAGCTGGACCTGGAAGACTTTGCCGTATCCTACGACGACTACGCCCGGGAGATCCGGGAGTTGACGGAGCAGTACCGCGCGGCGGACACGGCGGAGCTGGCAGCTATCATAGAGCGGGAGACCGCCGCATATATATCGGACAAAGGCGCGGCGCTGGGGGTGAATTGCCACGCCGTAGTGGAGACGGAGCTGCGCTCCGGCGTGCCCTACCCCTGCGCGGTGACTCTGGACGTGGAGAGAAACGAGACGCTGGCCGCCTGCATTGCCGCCGATCTGGGCATCGGCAAGGAGGCACAGGTCTGGCGGGCGGCGGGGGAGAGGTGACGTATGAAGCTGGAGAAGTGGACGGGACTGCTGAAGAAGTACCGGTACGCTGCGCTGATCGTGCTGGCGGGGGTGGTACTGATGCTGCTGCCTACCGGCGGCAGCAAGGCGGACAGCGGGGGTGACAGCAGCGAGACGGCAGAGAGCTTCTCGCTGGAGGAGACGGAGAAGCGCATGGCGGAGGTGCTGGGTACCATCAACGGCGTGGGCCGCGTGCGCATCATGCTGACGCTGCGTTCCGGCTCCACCCTGCGTCTGGCGGAGGACAGCACCATCTCCGACAGCACCGGCGGCCAAACTAAGCAGGAAAAGCAGGTGCTCACCGTCAATCGCGGCAGCGGACGGCAGGAGGTGGTGGTGACCCAGCAGCTCTATCCCACCTATCAGGGGGCGGTGGTGGTCTGCGAGGGAGCCGGCAGCAGCACCGTGCGGCTGGCGGTGGTGAACGCGGTGTCTGTACTGACGGGGCTCAGCAGCGACAAAATCTCGGTGGTCAAGTGGAAGTCATAGAAAAATGAGGAGGAGTTGGAGCATGAAACAGGTATGGAAGCGGCGCGCAGTGGTGGCGGCGGTACTGATGCTGGTGGGCACCTCGGTGTATCTCAACTGGCGCTATGCCGGAACCGTGGAGGACAGCGGCAAAAAAGTGCTTGGTCAGTCAGCACTGGTGAACGGCGAGACCACGGACGCAGAGGTGACTGCCGCCGGTGACGACTACTTCGCCACGGCGCGGCTCAGCCGAAAGCAGGCACGTGACACCGCCATCAGCATGCTGCAGGAGGCGCAGGTGGACGAAAACGCCACGGAGGACGTGCTGAACGAAGCGTCCCAGACGATGCAGGTGTTGGCAGCCTACACCGTGGCGGAGTCCCAGATCGAGAGCCTGGTGGTGGCCAAGGGCTATGCCGACTGCGTGGCATTCATGGGCGACGATGCCATCAGCGTGGTGGTGTCCGATCCAGACGGGCTGGATACCGTGGATGTGGCCCGCATCAAGGACATCGTGGTCAGCGAGACCAGCTATACGCCGGATCAGATCCGCATCATGGAGGCGGGAGCCACGGCACAGACCGGCAATCCCCAGGAGGCGGAGGTGCCCACCGCCGCTGCGGAAGAGACGCAGGCGGAGGACGCAAAATAGGTGTTGTATTTCGGCACAAAAAATGGTATACTGAACTGAATCACGAAAGACAGCACAAGGAGATAACGCAACATGGCTGAAAATAAGGAATACATGATCCATCAGGAGGAGGACGGCGCCATCCAGATCTCGGAGGACGTCGTGGCCTCTATCGCATCCACCACTGCGTCTGAGGTGGATGGTGTCAGCGCCATGATGAGCGCCAATGTGTCCGATCTGATGGGCGGCAAGAAGATGTCCGCCAAGGGCGTCCGTGTGGAGATGGATGGAGAGGCCATCGCGGTGAACCTGTTCATCGTGGTGCGCTACGGCAGCGCCATCGGCGACGTGGCCAAGAAGGTGCAGCAGATGGTGCGTACCGCACTGGAAGGTATGACAGGCTTCCGGGTGGCGGCGGTCAATGTCCACGTGGGCGGCATCAGCTTCAACTGAACCAAACGAACTGAGAGAGAAAAGGTACACGTTTATGACACGCAATACGGCCCGCGAGATCGCCACACATCTCGCCTATGAACTGAGCTTCAATGACCTGCCTGTGGAGGAGTTTCTGGACCTGCAGCTGAGCGGGGAGAGCTTCGCTGCGCTGGCACCGGAGCATCCCGTCTATGAGGAGCGCCCCAACGCCAAGCAGGAGGAGTATATCCGCCGTCTCGTCTCCGGCGTGGCGGAGCACGCGGCGGAGCTGGACGCGGACATCGAAAAATATGCCAAGGGCTGGCGGTTCGAGCGAATCTCCCTGGTGGCCTCCGCCATCATGCGGGTGGCCATGTACGAGATGCTGTACATGGCGGACATTCCCGCCGGTGTCGCCATCAACGAGGCGGTGGAGATCGCCAAGCATTACGAATCGCCGGAAGTGGTGAAATTTATCAACGGCATCCTGGGCAGCTTCGCCCGGGGCGAGCTGAAGGAATGAGTCAGGAAGGCAGAGCTTGCGCTCTGCCTTTTCCGCATGGAGCGAGGAGGGCGGCATGGACGAACGGCATGTGTTTACCGTCACCGAACTGAATAACTGCGTTAAGGAGTTGGTGGAGTCCGTCCCCGCCTTCGGCGACCTGCTGCTGAAGGGAGAGATCTCCAACTACAAGGTGTACCCCTCGGGGCACCACTACTTCACGCTGAAGGACAGCCAGAGCGCCCTGCGCTGCGTGATGTTCAAGGGCTCCGCCGCCAAGCTGCGGTTCCGGCCGGAGAACGGCATGCAGGTCATCGCCTCCGGCCGTATCAGTGTCTACCCGCGGGACGGCGCGTACCAGCTGTATTGCAGCGGACTGTCCGCCGATGGTGTGGGCGACCTGTACGTAGCTTTTGAGCAGCTAAAGGATAAGCTGTATCGGGAGGGGCTGTTCGACCCTGCCCACAAGAAGCCGCTGCCCCGCTATCCCCAGCGCATCGCCATTGTTACTTCGTCGGCGGGCGCGGCGGTACACGACATGATCCGTATCCTGCGCCGCCGGTATCCCATCGCCAAGGTGCTGCTGCTGCCAGTGCGGGTACAGGGAGTGGAGGCACCGCCGGAGATCGTGGGCGCCATCCGCTATGCAAACCGCTACCACCTGGCGGATGTGCTCATCACCGGCCGCGGCGGAGGCTCACTGGAGGACCTGTGGGCCTTCAACGATGAGCGGGTAGCCAGGGCCATCTATGACTCGGAGATCCCCGTCATCTCCGCCGTGGGGCATGAGCCGGACGTGGCTATCAGCGACTTTGTGGCCGACCGGCGGGCATCTACGCCGTCCAATGCGGCGGAAATCGCCGTACCGGACATGGCGGAACTGCTGCGGGCCTTGCAGGGAAGCCGGGAACGTATGGCCCAGAGCCTGCTTCACGGCCTGCACCGGCAGGAGGAGCGGTTGGCGGACTTTGAGAAAAAGCGGGTACTGACGGATCCCACCGCCTTTCTGGCGGACCGGCGGCTGTATCTGGACCATGTGGTCCACCGGCTGGCCGCCGCGGAAAGGGACTGCGTGGCAGGGGAGAACCGCCGGTTCGCGGCGGCTGCCGCCGCACTGGACGCCCTGAGCCCTCTGAAGGTGCTGGCCCGGGGCTACGCCGTGGCCCAGAACGGAGAGGGCACGGTGCTGAAAAGCGCCGCCGATGTGGCGGTGGGGGAGCGTATCCGCGTCCGGCTGGCCCAGGGGAGCTTACAATGTGACGTTGTGGACAAGGAGGACTGACATGGCCGCAAAAAAGACGTTTGAGGAGAATATGGCCCGTCTGGAGCAGATCGTGACGCTGCTGGAGAAGGGCGACGCCCAGCTGACGGACAGCCTGGCGCTGTTCGAGGAGGGCACGAAGCTGGCGGCTCAGTGCCGCAAGGAACTGGACAGCGCGGAACAGAAGGTGGTCAAGCTGATGAAGGGCCCCGATGGCGCGCCGCTGGAGAGCGATTTTCTCGCGGAGGAATGACCATGAGCTACGAGACACAGTACGCGGCGTATCAGCAGGGCATCGAAGGCTATCTGGCCGGTCTGTTCACCGCCGAGACCCCCTACAAGAAGCTGTACGAGGCCATCCGGTACAGCCTGCTGGCCGGCGGCAAGCGCATCCGGCCGGTGCTGACGCTGGAGTTTGCCCGCCTGGGCGGCATCGATTGGCATCTGGCGCTGCCCTACGGCTGTGCGCTGGAGCTGGTACACAACTACTCCCTGATCCACGACGACCTGCCCTGCATGGACAACGATGATCTGCGCCGCGGCAAGCCCACCAACCACAAGGTGTACGGCGAGACGCTGGCGGTGCTGGCCGGCGATGCTATGCAGCCCGAGGCGTTCCGCCTGATGGCGGAAGCACCCTGCTTGCCGGCGGAGAACCGGCTGGAGGCTGTCCGCACACTGGCCCGCGCCTGCGGCGCCGATGGCATGGTGGGCGGTCAGGTGCTGGACACCGTCTACGATGTCCGCGATGCGGCAGGGCTGACGGTGCTGAACCGGCTCAAGACCGGCGTGATGATCTCCGCGGCGGCGGAGCTGGGCTGTATTGCCTCGGAAATGCCTGCCACCATGCGCGCTCAAGCGCTGGTGTACGCCGATGCCATCGGCAGAGGCTTCCAGATCCGCGACGACATGCTGGATGTGGAGGGGGACCAGGCCGTGTTCGGCAAGCCTATCGGTTCCGATGTTCAGGAGGGCAAGGTCACATTCGTAGATGTTATTGGCATGGACGCCTGCCGCCAGGAGGTGGCCGCCTGCACCGAGACGGCCAAGGCCGCAGTGGCCGGATGGCCGGACCATGGTTTCCTCTGGGAGCTGGCGGACCGAATGGTGGGCCGCAGGAAGTGAGCAATAAAAGAATACCCGCACCACGGTGCGGGTATTCTTTTATTGCCCTTTCCCGTAGTCGCACAACGACTGTAAAGGGCATTCGCTGCATAGAGGACCACGGGCCATGCATAGGGCGCGGCCATGGAGCACCATGCGGTGGCAGAAGTTGTTGGACTCCTCTGGCGGGATGACCTTCCGTAGCTGCTGCTCTACCTTCAGGGGGTCCTTGCTGCCGTCGGTGATGCCCAGCCGTCCGGTGATGCGGATGCAGTGGGTGTCGCAGACGTAGCCCTCCTGGCCGTAGATGTCGCCCAGAATCAGGTTGGCCGTCTTGCGGCCCACGCCGGGCAGCGTCAGCAAGTCCTCCATATTGTCGGGGACCTTTCCGCCGAACCGCGCCAGCAGCTGCTGGGCGGCGGCCACGATGTCCCGCGCCTTGGCCCGCCAGAAGCCGCAGGACTGGACGCAGCGGCCTACCTCGTCCACATCGGCATCAGCGAACGCCTCCAGCGTGGGATAGCGCTGGAACAGCGCCGGCGTCACCAGATTTACCCGTGCATCGGTACACTGGGCTGCCAGCCGCACGGAAAACAGCAGCTCATAGTCCTTGCCATAATCCAACGAACAGGCTGCATCGGGGTACAGCTCCTTCAGTGCCGCGATGATAGCGGCGATCTCCTGTGTGGTTTTCATGGGCTTCACCTCGTCTGATATTATAACAGCGGTTGCAGAAAAAGGCAATCCATGTTATAATGTCCGGACGGAAAGGAGGTGCGGCCCATGCGCCCGCTGGCAGACGAAATACGGCCCCAGACGCTGGACGAGGTGGCAGGGCAGAAGCACCTGCTGGGGCAGGGGGCCCTGCTGCGCCGTCTCATTGAGAACGGTACCGACACCAACCTGATCTTCTACGGCCCTTCCGGCACCGGCAAGACCACTGTGGCCAACATCATCGCCAAGCAGGCAAAAAAGACCCTGTACTACCTGAACGCCACCACCGCGTCGCTGCAGGATGTGAAAAACGTCATCGGCGATGTGGGTACCATGATGGCGCCTAACGGCGTGCTGCTGTATCTGGACGAGATCCAGTACTTCAATAAGAAGCAGCAGCAGAGCTTGCTGGAATTCCTGGAGAACGGTAAGATCACCATGATCGCCTCTACCACGGAGAATCCGTATTTCTACATTTACAACGCCCTGTTGTCCCGAAGCACCGTGTTCGAGTTCAAGCCCCTGACGGTGGAGGAGACCATTCCCGCCGTGGAGCGGGCACTGCGCATCGAGCAGGAGCGGAGCCCGCTGCCGTTTACGTGGGAGGACGCCGTGCCCCGCACCGTGGCCAGCGGCTGCGGCGGCGATGTGCGCAAGGCCATCAATGCCGTGGAGCTGCTGTACCGAGGAGCGCGGACTGTCGACGGTGGACTGTATGTGACAAGGGATGATGCTTTACAACTCAGTCAGCGCAGCGCCATGCGCTACGACAGGGAAGGAGATGACCACTACGACCTGTTGTCGGCGCTGCAAAAGTCCATCCGTGGCTCCGACCCTGACGCGGCGGTGTACTATCTGGGACGGCTGCTGGTGGCGGGGGATCTGCTGTCGCCCTGTCGTCGGCTGTTGGTCATCGCGGCAGAGGATATCGGCCTGGCCTACCCCCAGGGCATTGTGGTGACGAAGGCCTGCGTGGATGCGGCGCTGCAGCTGGGACTGCCGGAGGCGCGGCTGCCGCTGGCGGAGGCCGCTGTGCTGCTGGCCACTGCACCCAAGTCCAACAGTGCCCACAATGCCATCATCGCCGCCATGTCGGACATCCAGAACGGCGCGGTGGGGGAGATCCCGCGGCATCTGAAGAACGTTAACGCTGACAGTGCCGGCTCCGCCAGGCCCGACGCCTACAAGTACCCGCACAATTATCCGAACCACTATGTTAAGCAAAGATACTTGCCGGAGGTGATGGGCGATAAGACGTATTATGAGTACGGGCCCAACAAGACGGAACAGGCGGCTAAGCGCTATTGGGACGACATCAAGGGGACGTGACCATGGAACTGCACCTGAATGACATACTGGAACTGAAAAAAGACCACCCTTGCGGCAGCCGCCGCTGGCAGGTGCTGCGGGTGGGAATGGATATCAAGCTGCGCTGTCTGGGCTGCGGGCATGAGGTGATGCAGCCACGCCGCAAGGTGGAGAAGATGATCAAGCGCATCGTACCGAAGGAGGAATGAACATGAGACCGAAATGGACACGCTACGTTGCCATGGGCATCGCGCTGCTGCTGGCTTTCGTCATGCTGGTGTCGCTGGTGGTGCCCTATCTGGGTATGTGAGGCGGCTATGAAACACTGTATCCTTGCCAAATACCGGCCGGAGGTCTATTCTCGCCGACAGGAACTGCTGCCCCGCATCCGCCAGATCTTCAGCGCCGCCTCGGAGCTGGAGGGCGTCAGCGGCGCGTCGGTCTATCCCAACTGCGTGGCGCGGGACAACCGGTACGATGTGCTGATCGTACTGGATATGGCGCCGGAAGCACTGCCGGTGTACGACGCATCGGCTATGCACCACCTCTGGAAGGAGGAGTTCGGCCCGCTGCTGGCGCAGAAGGCCATCTTTGATTTTGAAGCGTAATGCCCCCGCAGATACATACCGCACGGAAAGGCTTCTCCTTTTCCGTGCGGTTTCTTTTTTTGACGGTTTTCTTTGCCGCCGCGTTCTATAATGGACGGGCGAGGTGAGACGAGATGGTGGTGTATCTGGATCGGGTGTTCCTGCTGAATCTGCTGGTCGACTATCTGCTGCTGCTGTCGGCGGCGCAGCTATCCGGCAGGACGCTCAGCCGCCTGCGCCTACTGCTGTGCGCCGCCGGAGGCGGGCTGTACGCGGCGGCCACGTTCCTGCCGGGCTGTGGTTTTCTGCGCGGCCCGCTGTGCCAGCTGGCGGCGGGTGGGGCCATGGCCCTATGCGCTTTTCGGGGACGGCGGCGGCCGGCACTGCTGTTTTTGCTGCTGTCCGGCGGACTGGCGGGCTTCGTACTGGCGCTGGGACTGTGGGCCGGATCACCCACGGCACTGCTACACCGCATCTATCGGGGCGAGATGAACTGGCCGCTGCTGCTGGGCGCTGCACTTTGCTTCTATTTGCTGCTGCGTCTGCTGCTGGGGCAAGGGGCACGCCATGGAGGAGGAGAACGATTGAAGATCACCATATCAGTCTGCGGACGAAAGCAGACCGTCACGGCGCTGCATGACACCGGAAACACACTGCGGGACCCTGTGTCGGGCCGCCCGGCGTTAGTGCTGGAGCGGGAGGCAGCGGAGGATCTGTGGCCGCCGGACGTGGCGGCAGTGCTGGCGTCGCCGCTGCCGCCGGAGGAGAAAATGGCGCGGCTGCACCGGCTGGAGGCGACTGTGACGTTCACCCTGCTGCCGTTCCGCAGCGTGGGCGTGCCATCGGGCCTGCTGCTGGCGGCCCGCAGCGACTACATAGAGATCAATGGACGGCGCTACCCAAGGATACCGGTGGCGCTGACGGAGCACCCCATCAGCGACGGCGGGTGTCACGCCCTGTGGGGAGATCCGGATGGGGAGGAGGTGATGGCGGATGCGGAAGCTGCTGCTGCGGCTGCTGACGTTTCTGCGGAGACGACGCAGGCCGGATAAGATCATGTACATTGGCGGCAGCGATACTCTGCCGCCGCCGCTGCCGCGGGATCAGGAGGCGGAGCTGCTGGCCCGCCTGGATCAGGGGGAGCTGCCGGTGCGGCAGACCCTCATCGAGCGGAACCTGCGGCTGGTGGTCTATATTGCCCGCCGGTTCGAGAACACCGGCATCAACATCGAGGACCTGATCTCCATCGGTACCATCGGGCTCATCAAGGCCATCAATACCTTCCGTACCGACAAGAACATCAAGCTGGCCACCTACGCTTCCCGCTGCATTGAGAACGAGATCCTGATGTATCTGCGGAAGAATAACGGCAGCCGCGTGGAGGTCAGCTTCGACGAGCCGCTGAGCACCGACTGGGACGGCAAGGAGCTGCTGCTCAGCGATGTGTTGGGCACGGACAGCGATGTGGTGATGCGGCCCATCGAGGCCGACGTGGACCGCCAGATGCTGGCGGACGCCGTGGCCAAATTGAGCCCACGGGAGCGGGACATCATCACCATGCGATTCGGACTGGGCGGCAGCAAGGAGCTGACCCAGAAGGAGGTGGCGGACCGGCTGGGCATCTCCCAGTCCTACATCTCGCGGCTTGAAAAGCGTATCATCCTGCGGCTCAGGCGGGAAATGCTGCGCATGAGCTGAAAAACGCCTGTGAAGGAAAACTCCTTCACAGGCGTTGATTATCAATACTTATTGCAAAAACAGGGAGGCGGGACGGTTGATGACCATCATGTTGTAGTACCGCAGCAGGTGGTAGTCGTCCTTGTCCAGCTTAATGGTGTTCAGCAGGCGCTCCGTCTCATCCAGCGGCTCCTTGGAAATCAGGGCCTTCAGAGCGATGGGGGCGAAGAAGGGGGTGGAACCGATACCGGACAGCAGGCCGATAGCCGGCGTGCGGTTGGACATGGGGTTCAGCATACAGATATACATCTTCTCCGCCTCGTTGATCTGGTTGGTCAGTACCATATGGGTGATGGTGTCGTAGGCTTTCATCTCACCGGTGAACAGGTGCTGGCACCGATCCGGATCGGAGAAGGACGTGACCCCCAGATACAGCGTGACCTCGATGCCCTCGCGGTCGGCGGCACGGGAGAACCGCAGCAGGGAGCGCACCATCTGGCGCACACGGCCGTCGTAGTAGTACATATACGCCAGGGACTGGTTGAAGTAGTTGTTCTTGGGCAGTGCCGCATCCTGGTGGAACACCGGAGGCTGGTAGTCGATGAAGCACTTCAGGTCGATGTCCAGGGCCTGGGCGATGTCGTACAGCGTCTCGATGTCGATGGTAATGGCGCCGTTTTCGTACTTGGACAGCGTGGCCTTGCTCTTGTTGATCATGGCAGAGAACTGCTCAATGGTATAGCCGCGGCTCTTCCGGTATTTTTTGATACGCTGCCCCACGAAATAGGAAAAAGAACTCATTTGCGTCACCTCCTGCGACATCACAATCATACCAAACATTTGGTAGGAAGTCAACTATTAGTTTCGGAATATGAAACAAATTTTCTGCCTGATTTCCCTGCAATAAACGGCATGTTGAAGAATGACAAAAAAGGCCCATCCTTGCGGATGGGCCTTTTTGCCTATGTCGGGGAGTGACCTTACTTGGCGGCCTCCATACCGGCCAGCAGAGCCTTTTTGTTGCCCTCCAGGAAGCGGGCTTTCTTCTCACCCAGCTCGATACGGATGGCTTCCATCATGCTCTCCACGGTGGTGACGGGAGCTACAGCCAGAACAGCACCCAGGATAGCCACGTTGGCACCCTTGGGGTTACCGATGGACTCGGCGATGCCGTTAGCGTCGCAGTACACCACGGTGATGTCGTCGCGGACGGCCTTGCGGTCGATGATGCTGCTGTTGATGACCAGCACACCGCCGGGCTTCACGTGCTCCTCAAACTTGTCCAGAGAAGGACGGTTCATGGCGACGATGACGTCGGCCTTATCCACCAGGGGGGAGGCAACGGGATCATCGGAGACGATGACGGAGCAGTTGGCGGTACCACCGCGCATTTCAGGGCCGTAGGAAGGCAGCCAGGAGACGTGCTTGCCGTCCAGCATGCAGGCCATGGCCACGAATTTACCGATCAGGAGCATGCCCTGACCGCCGAAACCGGCAAAAATGAAGGTTTTTTCCATATTACTCGGCCTCCTTGTCTTTGTAAACGCCCAGCGGGTAATAGGGGATCATGTTCTTCTCCAGCCACTCCATAGCCTCCACAGGAGACAGGCCCCAGTTGGTGGGGCAGGTGGACAGGACCTCGATCATGGTGAAGCCCTTACCCTCCATCTGCAGGCGGAAGGCCTTGGCGATGGCCTTCTTGGCCTTGGCGATATTGGCGGTGTTGTTGACTGCCACGCGCTCGATGTAGTAGGAGCTGGGCACAGCGGCCAGCATCTCGGACATCTTGATGGGCAGACCACTCCACTCCTCGCTGCGGCCGGCGGGGCAGGTAGTAGCCTTCTGGCCGATCAGGGTGGTGGGGGCCATCTGGCCGCCGGTCATGCCGTAAATGGCGTTGTTGACGAAGATGGTGGTGATCTTCTCACCGCGGTGAGCGGCGTGAACGATCTCGGCGGTACCGATGGAAGCCAGATCGCCATCGCCCTGATAGGTGAATACCAGAGTGTCCTTGCCCACGGAGCGCTTGACGCCGGTGGCCACTGCGGGAGCACGGCCATGAGCGGCCTCGTACATGTCGCAGTTGAAGTAGTCATAGGCAAACACGGAACAGCCGACGGGGGCCACACCGATGACCTTGCCATCCAGATGCATCTCATCGATGACCTCGGCCACCAGACGGTGAATAATACCGTGGTTGCAGCCGGGGCAGTAATGGAACTGCTTGTCACTCAGCAGCTTTGTCTTTTCAAACAGTACAGCCATCTTATTTACCCTCCTTCATGCTCAGGATCTTCTCAACGATCTCACTGGTAGAGGGCATCTGGCTGCCGCAGTGACCGAAGAAGTCCACGGGCTTTTCGCCGTTGAGGGCCAGCTTGACATCCTCCAGCATCTGGCCTTCGTTCAGCTCCACGTCCAGAACAGCCTTCACGCTGGGCTGGCAGCAGGCATCGTGCATCGCCTTGGCGGGGAAGGGCCACACGGTGATAGGACGGACCAGACCGACATGGATGCCCTTTTCCTTCAGCTCAGCGATAGCGCTCTTGGCGATACGGGCCACGGTACCGAAAGCGGTGATGATGTACTCAGCACCCTCGCAGTTGTAGGATTCCCACTGCTGCTCGTTCTCAACGACTCTCTTATACATAGCCTGCAGCTCGTCATTATGGACGGCCAGGCTCTCGGTGTCGATATAGATGGAGTTGATGACGCCGCGCTTGGCAGGATCATCGCCGGGCTTCCAGCCTGTGCAGGCCCAGGGCTTCTCCTCGGGATCGACCTTGTAGTCCACCATCTCGGGCAGCTCCACGGGCTCCATCATCTGGGCGATGATGCCGTCCGCCAGGAACAGAACGGGGATGCGGTACTTCTCGGCCTTCTCGTAAGCGATCATCATCAGGTCGATGGCCTCCTGCACGGAAGCGGGAGCGAAGGTCAGCAGGTGATAGTCACCGTTGCCGCCGCCCTTGACACCCTGGAAATAGTCGCCCTGGGATGCCTGGATGTTGCCCAGACCGGGGCCGCCGCGCATCACGTTGATGATAACAGCGGGGACCATGGCGCCTGCGCAGTAGGAGATGCCCTCCTGCTTCAGAGACACGCCGGGGCTGGAAGAAGACGTGATAACACGTGCGCCGGTGCCGGCAGCGCCGTACACCATGTTGATAGCCGCCACTTCGCTCTCGGCCTGCAGGAAGCAGCCGCCGATCTCGGGCATACGGGCGGACATGTATTCAGGGATCTCCGTCTGCGGAGTGATGGGGTAACCGAAGAAATAGCGTGCGCCGGCACGAATGGCGGCTTCCGCAATAGCTTCGCTTCCCTTCATAAGAGTCAAAGCCATGTTCTTTCCTCCTTAGTCTTTCTCAATTCGGATCACCACATCGGGGCAGGTACGCGCACAGGAAGTACAGCCGATGCAGGCTTCCATGTTGATGACCTCCGCCGGATGATAGCCCTTAGCGTTGATGCGGGTTTTTGACAGCTCGATGATATGCTTCGGACACGCTCGTGCACACAGGCCGCAGCCCTTACACAGGTTTTCGTCGATGGTAACTCTTACCATTCTCTACACCTCTTTTCCTCATTTTCCTCATGCTATGATGTATCTACTACCCCCGAAAGGGGAGGTATGCGGTGTTAATACATATCCTTGTGCGGATTCTTGATATTCAGTCCATACTCGATGTAGGAATCCCAGTCACGGTGCATATACACGTCGATGGCAACGGGCTTTCCCACATATTTCGGGTCCGGATCACGGGCCAGAAAAGCGTCGAGGAACTCCTTCTTGCCAGTGGTGTAGGCCACGGGGATGCCCGTGCGGTCCACCACCTCACGCAGGACCTCGTAGCCGTCCCACAGATCATCGGCACTGGTCATGGTGGCCAGGTTGGTGTTATTGATCATGCCGGTGATCTGCAGACGGGCGTGAGCCTGCATGCCCTCCTGCAGCCGGTGGATCTTCTCCACCGTGCTGGCAAGAGGCCGTCGGATATTCACAACGTTCAGCACTTCCAGAGCACCGGGCTCCAGTGCCATAAAATCCTGATGGTAGCGGCCCAGCGCCGTGGCGCCTACGTCGTCGCCGCCCACATCGAAAATGACCGTATCCCAATCCAGTACAAAGGCGGATGACACCTCGGCAGGGAGGGAGAGCGTTTCGATACCGGAGCAGGCGAAGTTGGGGGACACCAGACGGATCTCCTTCTGTTCCACCATCTTGCCCCGCTCGGTCAGCCGGAAGTAGGTATTCACCATATCCAGATCCAGCAGCTCCGTCCGATCGCCGCGGGCCGCAGCCTGCATGGCAAAATTCAGGGCCAGTTCACTCTTGCCGCTGCCGTAGTTGCCGATGAGCACTTTGACGTCTTTCATGGATGCAGAGTCTCCTTGCTTACTTCAGGTTCTCCCGAATGGTCTGGCACAGGGCGGTGATGCCCTGTACGATCTTCTCCTCAGGCATGCAGGAGTAGTTCAGACGCAGGGTGTTCTCGTGGCCGCCGTTGGGGAAGAAGGAACCGCCGGGGACGAAGGCGACCTTCTTTTTCAGACACTTCATCTGCAGGTCCTTGGCGTCCATGTACTCAGGCAGGACCACCCAGGCGAACAGGCCGCCCTCGGGACGGGTGAAGGTGCAGGGCTCAGGCAGCTCCTTGGCCAGAGTCTCCAGCATCACGGCGCGGCGCTTCTTGTAGCACTCGCGGATGGTGCTGACGTGGGCGTCCAGATCGAACATGTCGATCCACTTGGAGGTCTCCATCTGGCCGATGGTAGAGGCCTGCAGGGAGGCGGCCTGCTCCATGAAGTTGTACTTGGTCAGAATCTCATCGGAAGCGCAGACCCAGCCCAGACGGTAGCCGGGAGCCAGGATCTTGGAGAAGGTGCCCAGATAGATCACCAGGCCCTTGGTGTCCAGGCTCTTCAGAGCGGGCAGATACTCGCCCTCGAAACGCAGCTCGCCGTAGGGGTTATCCTCGATGACGGGGATCTCGTACCTGTTGACGATGTCCATGAACTGATGACGGCGATCCAGATCCCAGGTACGGCCGGTGGGGTTCTGGAAATCGGGGATGACGTAGATCATCTTCACACGCTCGGTGGTGGCCAGGATCTTCTCCAGCTCGGACATGATCATGCCGCCATCATCGGTGGGGACTTCGATGAACTTGGGCTCGCAGGCCTTGAAGGCGTTGACGGCACCCAGATAAGAGGGGCTCTCCAGCAGCACCACGTCGCCGGGGTTCAGGAACACACGACCGGAGAAATCCAGACCCTGCTGGGAACCGGAGGTCACCAGAATGTGGTCCTTATCGGTGTGGATGTTGTTCTTGGCCAGCATACGCTCGGCGATCTGCTCGCGCAGACGGGGATAGCCTTCCGTAGAAGAATACTGCAGAGCGACACGGCCATTTTCCTTCAGAACAGCGATGGATGCCTCCATCATCTGCTCCACGGGGAACAGCTCGGGAGCGGGCATACCGCCGGCAAAGGAGATGATGCCGGGCTGCGCGGTCAGCTTCAGCAGCTCGCGGATCTCAGAGCCTTTCAGCAGGTCCATTCTGCTCGAAAATTGTACCATGAATTTTTCCTCCTCAAATGATGAAAATTCGCTGCATGTACATACGTTCCACTGTGTACATAAACAAATTAAAGCACAAATCGGAGCCAATGTAAATAAAGGCAGACGGAGAAAAATTCGAGAGCCGCATTTTTGTCATTCCCAACAAAAATCACCCCATCAGACCGTCAATTTCACAATATTAATTCAACGAACGATTCGCTGAAATGGGCGAAAAGAGGCCATATACGGGGAAAAGCGGCGCTGTATACTACCAGAAGCAGGATTGACTTTCAATGGTATAGTGTGTTATGTTGTTAAAGTGTTCAGGGCGTCCGGCCCTGAGAAAAACAGAAATAAAATGGTCAACAGACGGGGGAGGAGGCACTTCATCATGAAGAAGAAAGAAGTCGCGGCAGCCATCGCGCTGCTGACTGCCAGCTCGGCGCTGTGCCTGCGGCTGATGAAGAAGGTGGACGAGAAGCTGCGCCGCGAAAAGGAGAAGCGGACACGGAAGTAAAGCGCGGCCCGACTGCGGTCCCCGACCCACACGGAGGCTGCGATCCGGCGGGCATAAGAACAAAAAAGGAAGGACGGCTCAGCCGTCCTTCCTTTTTTGTATCCCGAAAACCACTCGCTGGGCGAGTGGTTCAAAAGAGGCTGCTGCCGATGAGGAAAAATAAAACTCCCTCTGTTATAGTAGAGATGCGGTCTGGCAACTGCAAACTACAAAACAAAGGGAGGTCACTCAAGAATGAATGACACAAACAGTTTAGCGCATACGAAGTGGAATTGCAAATACCACATCGTATTTGCGCCGAAATATCGGCGCAAAGTAT